>ERZ1643251.3882-NODE-3882-length-13444-cov-5.831205_pt1 | contig 13444 bp, 11 predicted proteins | sample MGYA00579261_ERZ1643251 | MGnify/ENA primary metagenome ERZ1643251 (study PRJEB29033, sample SAMEA4952267) | chicken gut metagenome | biome: Broiler Chicken; feature: Gastrointestinal Tract; material: Caecum | place: Ireland | collected 2018 | study: Broiler... | reverse complement strand
AAAAGTCTCGTTTACCGATCGTCTGAGACGAAAAACAGCTTTTTCTCCACAGATCCATTCTGCACAGCCTGTATCGGCATAGACTGTCATCCGCAGACGTTCTGCAGACGCAGGAATTAAATTGTCCCCCACCTGAAGCAATCCGGCATCCCCGTTGTACTTTGCCGAAAATCCGCAGAAATTCATCTGTATTGTCTTCCCTTTTTCTAACCGCAGTTCCAGATGAATCTCAAAAGCCTTCGCCGTCACATCATCCGATTTCCCTTCCGGCGGAATCAGTTCAATATTAGGCCAGACGCTTGGTTTCACCCGAAACCGTAACAATTCCCGAAATTCTTTTACCGCGTGAAGATTCTCCCATTCCCGTTTCCATGTACGAAGCTTTTCAATTTGTTTTCCGCCGGAAAGAACAGTTTTCCCATTTGCATCTGTTTTCAGATACAACGGCGGTGTCATCACATTAAAAAACGGCGAATGATCCCACTGGAAGCTCCGGCTTTTGGCCATGCAAATAGTCCCTTCCTCAAACAGGTACTCTTCTTCCACATCTCCCACAATATAACGGCTCTGATTCTTTCGAAGACCATCCTTTTTTTCAATCTGTCCGGCCATACGCCTTTCTGTCTGGCAAATGATCCCCCCGGCTGTGCGGCCGTTTTCCATCCTTGCCGATATTTTTCTGCCTGTCTCCTTCCCGAACGGATCGTATTCATACTCCGCTTCCCAGTTTTCTCCGGCGCTGAGAAGCTCCCCTATCCTGTGAAAACTCCCGCTGGGAGGCGTCAGATGAAAAACCGGCCGCCGCCCCCATATACAAGCGTCCTGATCTTCCCACTGGATACCGGCATACCACTTCTCCTGCTTGCCGTCTTCCGCCTCTATTTGCAGTGCCGCTCCATCTGAGCCTCCGACCAAAATAAGTCCCCAAAAGTCCACTTTGTTTTCAGAGACCGGAACAAAACCGTCGAACAACAGATTCTTTTCCTCTGGATTTCCGCACAAATTGACCAATATTCTGAGACGAATCTTTTCCGCGCCCACTTCAATCGGTATTTTCAAATATCCTTTTCCTGTTTTCCATTCTCTGAACATGATACCCTCTTTTATACGTTACTTCAGACAATTTTCACTGGCAGCGCCGACAGCGCGCTTGTGGGCTCTCCATAATAAAAATATGTACAACACGACCAGTCTTCCTCTCGCTCAAATAATTCCGGGAGCACAACCTTGGAATCAATCGCTGGAAAATCAATGTCATAGCCGTTCACCGAACGATATGTATAACCCTTTGTCGTCTGATTGAAGAAAAATTTTGCCTTATTTAGCTCGTCATCCGTATCAATTCCGCCTATCTGCTGAATCGTCACCCGAATATTCTGATGAAAATAAATCGGATCCGGAATATGAAGACGATAACAAGCGATCTCCATCTTTTCCTTGTCATAGATTTGACTGCCATGGTATAAATCACAGTAATAGTCCTGCCCCCATGCCGTTGACACATAGTCCTCCACACCGGTGCCGCAAAGCGTCGGATATTCTTTGTCGCCATCCAGATAAATTTTGACTTCTCCTTCTCCCCACCATGTGTTAAAATACTTTTCCGTGTCACATCGAATCCCCAGATTCACTCCAAGATATCTTCCCCTCCCCTCTATTCGGGGAAGAATCTCGAAATCCTTTCCCATTGTGGTCGGATTCTCCCTGTTGAAAAAGCTGTGAAAATACATGGTATTTTCATCAAAATGATCGCCCAGCGTATAATCTACATCATAATAAAAGTGTCTGATCTGCTGTCCGCTCCGATTTTTTACCACAATTTTCATGCCGGTTCGAAACGGCATGGGAATAAAACAGTTGAAACTTCTGCCTTCCGGACTGGAAAAAAGCGCGTTTTTCACAATACACATTCTGCCGATTCCATGACAGAAGAAATCTCCGATTGGCGCGCGAACTGCAGGCCGTTCCATACCGTCCCAGTACATTTCAAGAATAGTTCCGCGCAGCGTAGCCTCATTTCGGGTGTTGATCGTAATCCATATTCTGCGTATCATACCACTCGTTCCTTCCGCATGCGCAAGTACCACGTCTTCCCCGTTCTCTAACGTAAACCACGCCGCACCTTTCCGTCCGCCTCTTGCTTTTCCTCCGGCGCCTTTTTCACCATCCGGATTCTCATGACTTGCCCAGCGGGATTTAACGCCCGGTTCCAGTTCAAACAGCCGTTCTCCAAACATTTTTCTCCTCCTCTATTTAATACCTGTAACCTTGATACCATCCTGTAATTGCTTCTGCATCAGCAGGAATAGAATAAACACAGGAATTGCTGCCACTGCCGCCGTCGCGATCACTTCATTCCATGGCGTAGAATAACCGGACACCATATTGGCCAGATAGACCTGCACCGTCTGATACTCTTCTTTCTTATTGACAATCAAGGGCCACAGATAATTGTTCCATGTACCCAGAAAAAAGGCGATAGTAAGCGGAACAATCATCGGTTTTGACAGGGGCAGTACAATAGAAACAAACATTCTGATCTTTGAACATCCTTCCACTTCCGCAGCTTCTTCCAGTTCCTTTGGAAAATCCATGTAATACTGACGAAACAGGAAAATGCCATAAGCATTGAAGAAAGCTGGTATGATCAGACCGGCATACGAATTTGTGATACCGAATGCTTTGCAGACCATGAACAGCGGCACCAGAATCGTCGTCGTCGGTATCATCAGTGTGCTTACAATTGTCCCAAAAATCCACCGTTTCCCCGGAAAGTCAAGACGTGCCAGAGCATAGCCGCACAACGAGTGCAGAATCATAGCCACCACTGTAACTGTCGTTGATACAAACAGAGAATTTTTGATGCTGTTCAAAAACTCAGAGTTTAAAACCGCTTTCAGGTTATCAAATGTCGGCGATTTGGGCCACAGGGAAACCACGAACAGCTCACTGGATGTTTTAAACGTGGACATAAACAGAATGTAGATCGGAAACAGAAGAAGCAATCCAAAAGCAGCAAGCAGCACTATTTTCACTCTTCCCTTTTTCAATGGCTTCACCTCCTATTCTTTCGTCGTCAGCCGGAGCTGAACAAAAGAAAATACCAGCAGACACAAAAACAGAAATACGGAAAGCGCGGAGCCATAACCCATTTCCATCATATTGAAGGAACGGTCGTAGATATAAAGCGCCCCCACTTCCGTGGCGCTCGCAGGTCCGCCTTTTGTCATCACCATAATCAGATCCAATACCTGAAATGAAGCGATCGTCGTTGTAATCAGAATAAATACGCTGGTCTGCTTAATCAGTGGAAAGGTGATATAGCGGAATATGTGCCAGCCGTTCGCCCCGTCGATCGTAGCCGCTTCATTGTAACTTTGCGAGATATCTTTAATCGCAGATAAAAACAGTATCATATTGTAGCCGAGATTGATCCACAAAAGAACTGCAATGATACAAAACAATGCCTGTCCGCCGTCACCTAAAAACCCTTGCTTTTTGATTCCCAGCAGATTCAAAAGTGCATTTAGATATCCTCTTTTCTCGTTATACAAAAACATCCAGAGCGTAGACGCGATAACGGATGTGATTGCGAACGGCATCAGAAAAGACGTTTTGATAAAGGATCCTGCTTTGGATTTTATATTGCTGATTAATACGGCAAAGAATAGCGACGTTACAAAAAGCACAGGTACATAAATCAGCGTCAGCTTTACTGTGCGCAAGAGAGCCTGCCACCATTCAGCATTGTTCTTCATCCGCACATAATTACCTAGTCCGACAAACACTTTTTCATTAATCAGATCCCATTCAAAAAAACTGATATAGAAAGCATACAAAATCGGTATAATCACAAAGACGATCAGTCCGATAAAATCCGGTAAAATGAATACATATGCAACGGCGGCTTCCCGCCGTTTTCTCTTTGAAAGTTTTTTATTTTTCATAATCCCTTCACCTGCCGACTTTCTCCGACCGCAGCTTTGGTCTTCCAGTCCGTCTCTGCGGCGGTCTGTCTTCTCACATTTGATAAAAACAGGACTGCACAGATTCCTGCACAGCCCTGAAAAACAGCTCCAATTAGTTGGAAACATTTTCAATCGTCGTCTGCGCTTCTTTTACCGCGTCAGCAGCGGAAACGCCGCCAAACATCACGTCCTGAAGCATTTTCCCCATTGCCTCCGTCACTTCCGCAGAATAACTTGGTTCTGGAATGGCAGTATCATAAAACTCAGTAAATACAGCTCTCAGACCGCTTTCAAACACATCTGCATTCGCATCGATCACGCTTTGACGGGCCGGATACGCAAATTTCGCTTCAGTAGTCCATTCCGCCGCTCTGGTGATATCGTCGCTTCCGTACAGGGAGAAAATAAAGTCGGCCGCTTCGTCCGGATATGGGGAATCCGCGTTGATCGCCAGTTTCTGTCCTCCTGCAACAGTGATAGAATTGTTATTCGGCGAAGGAAGCGCAACCACGCCGATGTTTACATCCGGGTAATCGTTTTCCGCCGCGTTGATCACATACGTTCCAGACACCTGCATTGCAGCGACTCCCGTCCCCACGTTTCCGATATCCCACGGACCGATCTGCAGGGAGCTGGGCGATAGACCTTCCTGATAGAAGCTTCCCCAGTATTCCAGAGCTTTGATCATTTCCGGAGAATCCACCGTGACGTTTCCTTCTTCATCATATACGTCGGCGCCTGCCATCCACATAAAAGGCCACCAGTTAAACAGTGTATAACTTGTCTCCTCTACCGGAAGTACCAGACCATAGACATCGTCCGTCGTCAGTGCCTTTGCCGCTTCATACAGTTCATCCCATGTCGTCGGAGGCGCGATTCCTGCTTCTTCCAGCATATCTGCATTATAGAAAAGTCCCAACGTTTCCATCTCGATTGGAAGCGCGTAAATCTTTCCATCCACCGTAACCGCATCGAGAACCGACGGCAGAATATCTGCTTTCAGTTCTTCCGTGTAATAAGGAGAAAGATCCATGAGCATTCCTTTGTCCGCATACTTGGTAAATGTAGCCGGCTCTACATACAGAATGTCCGGCGCCTCTCCGTTTGCATAAGCCGTCGGAATCAAGGTCGTCGTATAGTCCGACTGATTCACAACCGTATGCTCAATCTGTACATCGTCATGCGTAGAATTGTATTCTTCCACAACGTTTTCCAGAAAGTCTGCTTCCGCGCCTGCGTGGAAAGACCAGAACTTCAAAGTCTTCACACTGTCTGCATCTTTTGCCGCCTCGCCGCCATCAGAGCTGCCTTTACCGCCGCAAGCCGTCAGAGACAATACCATCGCAGCCGTCATTATAATTGCCGCCAGTTTTCTCATTTTCATAACATCTCCTCCTTTTTGATTCATTTTTCTATTTCCCGTCAAAGATATCTTTGACCTTTCGGGACAGTTCAATATTTCCTCTGGAAGACGCTTCCGTCCTCTCAGCATTCAGATGATTCTGATGTATTTTCTCTGCCATGAATTTCTCATGCCGTTTTTTTGAAGACTCTTTTGCCTCCTTCATCTCTTCTGTCATCTCAAACTCTCCTGCCTCTGGAACTTCCTGCACTTTTTTCAGCGCGATGCGCTCTTCGACCGGCGCGATTGTAACGCCTTTGGATGGCAGTGTCTGATACCAGTACGCTGTGGACGCCCAGTCGTCGGATAAATGGTTGGCATGTCCATGCTCCATCGTCACTTTGAGTCCTGTTTTAAAGTGAATCGGGTCTGTAATATGGAATCGGTAAGACACCTGATAACCTTCTACAGTCGTTTCATGGATAATCGTTCCCGTATACAGAGACTGATTCTTTTGCATCCCCCACGCATGGTTGAAATAATCTTCACTTCCAGTTCCATTGATACTCGGGAGTTCTTCGCCGTCGATAAAAATCATGTCGTCGCCCTCTCCCCACCATGACCCTTGAAAGTGTGCGACCGAAAGATTACATCCTACGTAATGTCCTTCTCCCTCAACATCCAGAATTACATAATTATCTTTGCCTGTCAGATTGGCAACCCCGTTGACCTCCGGCGTGTTTACAGCCAGATCGGCACCCCAACCGCAGCAAGGCCTCTCCCGATGCCATGAAGCGTGAAAATATGCAAGATTTTCCTTTTCTTCTCGATAGAGTTCATAATCAATATGGAAAAACAGACCCATTTGCCTGTCGTTCTCATTGATAATCTCGATTTTCGCCTTTTTGTTAAAAGGCATCGGAAAATAACAGTTCATGGAAGCTGTTCCACCAAACGTACATTCTTCCTGCGGTCTGGAAGACACATGGAAAGGAATGGAAGAAAAGCTCGCAGGCATGGAATGACCAATGCAGAAGAAATCTCCGAACGGAGTCAGTACACTTGGCGTTTCCTGATCCTCCCATGTCATTTTAATCAGAACCTTACGGTAATAGTCCGGATCATTTATCTCCCAATTCACACCAATCGCGTTCTCCATCTCTGTCACCGGAGCCACGTTTGACCCGAGAATCGGATCCTGAATACTTGGCCCGATAATCTTTCTGCAAAAAGATGTCATCCAGATATGATTGATACATCCCGGTCCTTCAATTTCTGCCAATGTCACCGTCGTCCCCGGTTCAATCAGCCAGTAATCTTTGTTTCTTCCAGTCTGATCCCAACTGGAAGCACGACAACTTCTGGCGTCACAGATGGTGGTAAGGCTGCTCAAAAATGTTATCTGATTATTTTTCATTTTCTTCACCTTTTTTCATAATTTGCTATCAAAACGTTTGCGCAATCGTTTTTCTGATTAGAGTATACATATAAAAAGATACCTGTGTCAATTCAAAATTTTATCCAATTCAGTTTTTCTGATACATTGCACAAAAAAACAGCATCTGTTTTGTGCAATATAATTATCCCTCTATAGACAAAAAGTAACCCTACTCCCGGGTCAGGATTTGCGATTGAAGAACTTCTTTAATACACCGAAAGCACGACAAGATTTATCCCATCCCAGAGAAAATGCGATCGAGACATGGGGAAACGTAGAACTGGACGAAAACGTGTTGCGGAAAATCACACAAAGCGCACGAAGCCTGACCACATTTCCCTATATGGACGCGGAGATATCAGCCATTACAGGGATAAAGAAGGAACAGCCTCCTGTCTCTTTTACTTATGGCGGAAAATAAAATGGCAGCAAAAGCAGTTAGCAGATGATTGGGAAAGGCGGCGGTGACATTGACATCGCCATTATTATTAAGAACGACATGGATGAAAAGACACAGGAGCAGTTCATCCGATGGCCTGCGGATATGGATATCCAGTTTGATAAAGTATTTTCTACCATTGATATTCAGGAAGACAAGCTGGAGCAGTGGGGAAATGTTTTGTCCTTTTATAAAAATGTGCAGAAGGAGGGAATTGTTCTTTGGAAGGCAGCTTAACAGAATTGGCGCGCTACCGTGGAACGGGCGAAGAAAGTCAGTGTATCAAAAGGGGAGACAAAACTGACAACTTCTATGAGCATTGCTGATTTAATTAAGGCAATGGAAAGTTCAGAGAAGTGCCCTGCACACATTATCTTGCAATACATATGACACAAAAGCATTCGAAAAATTGCATAAGGGATAAAAAGGCTTCATATCATCTTGAACAGGTTGATTCAAATTTTATTACAAGCGCGTATGGAAAGGAAAATGCACAGGATTTTGTGCGGAGAATGGCAGAAAACGACAAGCTGCTCTATTTGAACAAAGAAAAAAGCGAGGAACTTGCGTTATTGCCGCTCCAATTGCGACAAGACCACCCTGCTCCTGCTTTCGATTGTATTATAAAACGAATGGGTGGTGGAGTCAAGGACAACCTGCGGCCTCTACGGTCAACGAACAATGTATTTGCGGGCTTTGTAAAGGCTGTTTTTGAATCCCAAGTGTCTATCCTTTAGGATTAGAGTCCCCCCTCTTTATGTACCTTAAATCAATTTTCAAAAAAAGTTCTCATAAGGCACATCTAGTAGTTTTTTCATAATCTTCAAATCCGACGCTTTTATATTTCTGCGTCCAGTTTCTATGTTGGCATATGTGCTTCTGGAAATACTACTGCCTATTAACTGCATCTTTTCAACAACTTGCATTTATAATTCAAAGGGCGTGGCTCTTTGATTATCTATTGTTATCAGCTGGTTTTATTGCTTTATCAGCTTTCAATCAGAGGGGTATATATAACGTCTGCTCATAACACTTACAATTCCAAAATAGCAAATATAAAAAACTATAATACATGCCCCAAACTCACCAGTTAATTTGAGCAGAATATTATTCAAAGAAACGGGCAATATTAAGTTCATTTTTCCATTCAGTAACGGTGTACAGAATAAAATAATCAATAAAGCCATTATCATTGGAGAAGATAATTTAATTGCTATCTGTTGATTCACAAGTCTTGCTATCTGCTTATCACTTTTTCCCATACAGCGCAATATCTGATTGCTTTTTGAATTTTGCCTAATCTCTATAATCTGCTGCAATGATAGTATCGAAAAATAAATAACCAAAAATACGATACAAATACTTATTTGTGACGTTCCCATCCACTGGCACATAGCCGTATCAAAAAGCTGAAATTCCGGCTGCAATATCAGTATTCCGGTCACAAAAGAACACCCGGAAAATAAAAAGCATATACAAAAAACAGCATTAACCATAGCAGCCGTTTTAAAATTTGATGTTATATTTGCCATAATATATAGCCTGTTTTTTTGATATATTCTAACAGATTTCATTCGTCTGTACGCATATAAATAACTGAACACGCATTTGTAAAAAGCAAAAATAGATATTAGCAAAGGGATTGCTGTAACAGATACAGGATAGACAATATAAACTTCCGGTAAGAAAACAATACCGCAAACGCAACCAATGAAGCACACAAAACACCAAAAGAAGATAATGCCCCATTTTTTATAGTTCCCTATATTTTTTAAGCCTTGATTATGTTTTTTTTCATACATCAGTTCCCTTATTTGTAGCTTATCTAAGCGTTGTTTCAATCGAAAAGAACACACTGTTTCAATAAGGCAAAAAAACAGAAATGTATAGAACATACTTTTTCCATAAAGGAATCCGCAATGTTTCATTTCCTGCAACGGCTCACGGAAATACCAAAATCCATATATGGAAAAACCTATTGTTGTTCCTGCTATATAGCAGAAACAACCAATCAACAAGACTTCGCATAGGAACAGCCGGGTTAATCTCTTTTTTTCCATACCCAATAATAAATAGCTCGCAAACTCTTTTGCCCGCTGCTTCAGCATGAAAGTGTCTATATATCCAACTAAAACTATTTGAATGGCTGCTATCAACAATGGCAGAGAAATCACTTGAAAACCGGCTGATTCCCCTATAATGGTTATACAATTAGATACCTCTACAATCGCCAAAAGGACGGTCATGGTAACAATATATAAAAGATAATTTTCAAAAGACCGCTTGGCATTACGGATTGACAACTTCAAGTACATCATAGCTTTCTCCCTCTATCCATTCTATTTTCTTCAAAATATCTGAGAAAAAGGTCTGTTTGTTTTCCTGTTCTCGGTTTAAGGCAGCTTTTATCTGGCCGTCTTTCATAAACAAAATCCTATCGCAATAGCTGGCTGCCATGACATCGTGTGTGACCATCAATATTGTTGCGCCGTACTCTCTACAAAGCATAACAAGGGTGTCTAAAAGCTGCCTGGCAGCATAGGAATCTAATGCCCCGGTAGGCTCGTCCGCAAGTATAATATCTGGATTTACCACAATAGCACGGGCACAGGCACAGCGTTGCCGTTGCCCACCCGATACCTCATATGGAAATTTATCTAATATCGCTGATATATCTAGCTTTTCAGACAAACTTTCAATTGTTGGGCGAATGTTTTCTTTGGAAACGTCTTTAATTGTCAGAGCAAGAGCAATATTTTCATAGATAGTCAAAGTTTCAAGTAAATTGTATTCTTGAAAAACAAAGCCTAAATGTCTGCGGCGAAACTCTGCGGCAGCTTCGTCTGGTATATCCACTATATTCTGTCCGCTTATTCGTATCGTTCCATTTGTTGGCTTGTCTATTGTGGCTATTAAATTAAGCAATGTTGTTTTTCCAGAACCAGAAGCCCCCATAATCCCGACAAAGCTACCGTGTGGTATTTGAAAACTTACATGATTTAAAGCTAATACTGAATTATTTTCTGTTTCATAGAGTTTGGAAACATTTTCAACTTCCAAAGCATTTTCAAGCGTTGTATCACTTTCTTTTGATTCCCATTTATCGTGTCCTAACCAATTTGTAATCACATCCATAAGAACCTCGTCTGCTTTTTCTTTCAATTTTTCTTCTGCAATGCACTCACCCGCAAATAGTTCGTTCAAAGTAACGTCTAAAAGAGTGCATAAAGGCATAAACAAAGACAAATCCGGCATAGACCGTCCTGTTTCCCATTTTGAAATAGCCTTATCGGTTATTTCCAACTTTTCTGCCAACTGGCTTTGCGTCCAGCCTTTTGCTTTTCGGCGTTCGGAAATAAAAGCTCCAATCTTAATTTGATTCATCATTCAGCCCTCCTGCTTGCGATAAATTATATAAATCTGGCATAAAAATGAACACCTACCAGCGGTAGAGTCAGATAAAACGGAGCTTTTTAACTTTACTGATAGTATAGTTCTGAAAGGAGTTTAACAAAATATATACATTCAGATTATATCATTCCGCTATCTCTAAATCTATCTTGTTTTCGGTTGCTTACTTTTTTACCGCACATGAGCATCGTTGCTGGTTCTGCAGCGGTGAGATTCTTTTCTTTCCGTAAATATAACCGCTTGAAAAATGAATTTTCTGTTGGCAAAACCAAAAAAATAGGGAAAAATATTATACTTATGACACTTCCAAACTTGACCAAAAGAAAAAGATTATCCAGACACGCAACATCAAATTCAAGAAAATGATTTGCGCCGTATAACCCAGCCAAAGCCAACCAACTTTTTAACCTTATGAAAAATGAAAAACCCCCGTAAAACGGGGGTGAAATCGGAGTGACAGGATTCGAACCTGCGGCCTCTACGTCCCGAACGTGATTTTGTAAAATTTACTCTGAATTATACTGTGTCACAGAATCCCCGCAAGTGGCGGAAAATCGGGACTTTTTAAGCATCAGGCTGGTTTCGCCTGTAAACCCGTTGCATTTTTCCTGCACAAATCCTGCAGAAATTCTGCAAAAAAGTAACTCGTAAATTGATTATAGGAAGCGTGCTTGTCATTCAAAAAAAGATTATCATTTTACAATTTACAATTTGGCAAAAGTTGTTTGCGAAAAAAGGGAGGGAATGGTATATTTAGAGTATTAGAAACACGACTATAAGCGGAAAGGAAAATGATGATGACATATATTAAGAATTTAGACATCAGATCTTTTAGAGGAATTTCTTCATTACAATTAGATAACCTTTCGCAGATAAATATTTTAACGGGAGACAATAACTGCGGTAAGACCAGTGTGTTAGAAATTATACAGAGTTATGAAAATCCAGAAGACTTTAGAGTGTGGGGAAATATTTTACGGCGAGAAGCTTCTCGGTTTGGAGGCTTGAATCCTTTTTCATATTATGAGGGATTTTACGATTTGTTCGATATAAATAAAGAAGAGAAGAAAGTAGAATATATTGTAGAGAAAAAACAGGAATTCTTAGATATTGAAGACCATATTGTTCTTACAGCGACTGAAGAAGAACAGGAAATGACTTCTGAAGAATATAGTGAGCTGACAGGGATAACCCATATACAGGATGAAGAAGATTTGGGAAATAGTTCCATTGTCTTACAGAAGATGAATCTCAGGGTTATGATCAATGATGAACAAGTGTCTGAAACATATATTGTTGAAGGGCAAAGACGTAATATATATCGGAACGGAAGACTTCCCTTACGGAGAGACGAGAATAATATTATATATATTTCTCCATCCAGACATACGGAAGGTAATATTTATCTGACAGATATACTAAAATACCCGGAACTCTATGAAGAGATGCTTGAAATATTGAAAGATTATGATGAAAATATTATCAGTATTAACTATGATAATGATAATAAGTATCCGGGTCGGGGTATTTATAAGATATTGTCAAAATCCTATAAAGAAGCGCTGCCACTTAATGTATACGGGGATGGCATGAAAAAGGCAATTCTTTTGATGAGCGCTGTTTTGAAGGCGCAGAACGGGATTTTATTATTGGATGAATTTGAGACTGCCATTCATACATCAGCAATGAACCGGACATTCCGGTGGATTCTGGAAACATGCCTTAAATTGAACGTGCAGGTGTTCCTGACATCCCATAGTAAAGAGGCGATTGATAAAGTGCTGAAATGTTCTAAGGCAGTAAGAAACAATACGTCTCTTTATACACTGTATAAAGAGGAGGATGAGATCTCAGTCAGGAGGCTGTCAGGAGAAAAAGCAATAGAAGTACAGGATAAAATGGGATTGGAGTTGAGATAAGATGAAAAGTATTATAATTTGTGAGGGCTCCACGGATTCTGTTCTTCTTCAATACTTTTTAAGAAAAGCATATGATTGGCAAGATACAAAGAACCGTATACCACTGAGCAGTAAATTCAAAACATTCAGAGAGTTGGAAAAGGATGGACGTATTCTTTGTATAGGCGGCAGTGGCGGAGTCGGGAAGATCAAGGAGAAGCTGGATTATATTTTAGAACTTAACAGCCTTGCGGCAAATAACGAAGAATACGGCAAGATTATTATTTTGACGGATCGGGATGAGGTGGACACAGAAGCAGATTTTTGCACAGAAATCAAGCGTATATTATCAGAACGGAGTATTCAGACTCAACAAGAAATAAAAAATGACGAGTGGGCTTTCTGCAAAATGAAAAATGGTCATGGAAAAGAAATAGCAGTTGAAATTCTGCTGTTGATAGTTCCTTTTGAACAGACTGGAGCGATGGAAACGTTTCTTTTAAATGCTGTTGCAGGAGAAGATGAATATGATAAAGAGATTATCAACAGAGGAAATACATTTGTAGACTCGGTTGATCCGGAGAAACGGTATTTGACAAAGCGCAGATATATTACAAAAGCCAAGTTTGATGTCTATTTTTCGGTTAGAACAGCAGCGGAACAGTTTGTGGAACGCCAGAATATACTGAAGGATATTCCATGGGATCAGTACTTGTTGGTTCAGGAGACCTTTAAAAAGTTTGCTGATTTATAGAAATTAGAGCACAATGCAATTGTTAGCAGGGGGTTGTCGCACGTTGTTACTGGTCCGCTTATAAAGCGGTACTTCTTGAATCCTTTTTCTCGACTCTTCTGCTTGCTCTCTTATATATTTCTTTATTGCATCTTCTGTGATATTACCAATGGTTGAAACATAATAACCTCTAGCCCAGAATGCTTTATCCCATT
>ERZ1643251.3880-NODE-3880-length-13445-cov-28.136744_pt1 | contig 13445 bp, 12 predicted proteins | sample MGYA00579261_ERZ1643251 | MGnify/ENA primary metagenome ERZ1643251 (study PRJEB29033, sample SAMEA4952267) | chicken gut metagenome | biome: Broiler Chicken; feature: Gastrointestinal Tract; material: Caecum | place: Ireland | collected 2018 | study: Broiler... | reverse complement strand
TTTTTACTAATTATTTGATGTTAAAAAACATGACATTTTTACTAATTATTCACAATTATAATTATCTTTTATATGAAAATCTCGCGAAGGATACCCCCTTCACGAGTATTAATTACAATCATCACAAGATATTGTATAAGGATCATCAAATGTTCCTGAACCGCCAGTTACATAGACAGAAGATTTAAGATAGAAGGTTGGACGAGCGCCGTAGCCGTTATAGGCATAGATGCTGTACACGATGCCATTGCTATACACGTAAAACGCGTTAGTCGTGCTATTAGATCCTGGCATTATTGTCCATTCATATCCCTTGTATAACCAGTTTTGATTTCCAAAGTAATAAGAACTTCCTGTTGTAGTACTCGTACTATTAAAGTATCCACTTGCATACATATAGTCTGATACATACATTAGTCCTATTTTAGCATTAGTACTTGTCGCATATGCTCCTGAGTTAGCACTTGTACATCCTGAGTATTGTCCTCTTTCACATAAGTAAAAGTTTTGTTTACTTAAACCAGTACTAGAGTATCCATATAAATACCATGTTACTTCTTCAATATAGTTTTGTAAAATAGCATCAATTCCATATCCCACTATATCAGTACAATCGTTAGTTCTATAATTAGTATTATTATAGTAATATGTCCACGAGCTACAACTTCCATAGGTACTAGAATTATCAGTTTTATTATAGAAGTATTCATTTAGTAAGACATTTAAATTTGCTTTTACTCCCGTTGTTACCCCTGTCCAATCATTACCATAATTAGAATATGTTTCTAATGTATTACCAGTATTATAAGCACCCCAAGAATAACTTCCTAAGATTCTACTTCTGATTAATTTAACTAATATTTTTCCTTCTTGTCCATGAGAGTTAGAATCAAATACCCCAATTATCCTATATAAATCATCATTAAATGATACATAATTATTAACGTTAGCACCAATATACCTATATTCATGATTATTAGTATAATATACTCCTGAATCTCCTGCATTCCAAGTATCTCCTTTACTTTGAGCAATTACCGTATCAGCAAGAGTATCTCCGATAGCATATGTTTTATTATTTTTACTTAATAATAAAGACAATATAATTATAAATATTATTAATAAAACTATACTTATAATTATTATTACTTTTTTCTTATTCATAATAATTCCCTCTTTTCCATTTATATAAAATATCATCTATAGTACTATTTAAAATATATTTTAAATAATATAATTTATAATTATTATCTTCATATTCTTTTACTATTACATCCAAGTTATCTAATATAACATAATTTATATGTAATTTTTTTAATTCATTTAAACATTTAAAACTAACTAATTTATTATTTATATACGTATATAATTTATTCTTAATTAATAATAATATTACATAATCTTGATAACACTTTTTAGCAAAGTTATATCTATTTAATTTACCCATAATTCTCCTTTAGTATATCTATAGATACCTTATATAAATAAGGTATCGTCTATACTTTATATTTAGGATTACTAATCCATGGATAATCTATGTCTCTTATATCTATCAATGTATACCCTTAAACATACAATTCCCAAATAATAAGAGTCTCTAAAAGCGCCGTAGCCGTTATAGGCATTGTTGTTGTTCACGTTGCCATTGTTATTCACGTTAAACGCATTGGACGAATTATTATTAAAGATTACCCAATATATTTATCTATAATTCTAGATACTTTTATTTTATCATATTTAAAAGTATTTTGGTAGTTATTTACACTACTAAAATAACTTTTAAATGATATATAATTATTTTTATATAAATAATTACTTCTCTTTAAGTTTTTTCTTATCTTATTTATGGTATCTCTTCTTAATTTAATAATTGTTTTATTATTAAGTACTTTAAATTTATATTGTAAGAAAATAAATCCTTCTTTAGAACTAGTAATCATAGTTTTTTTAGTATTTAGTTCTAATTTATATACATTATTTAGTATATATTCAATTCTTTTTAATGCGTATTTTAAATATTCTTTATCTTTATGCATAATTATATAATCATCCATATAAAAGACGCTATGTTTAAGTTTCAATTTATGAATTATATAATTATGTAATTTATATAAATAAAATATTGCTAAAAATTGATTACTAACTAAACCAATTGCTAGTCCTTTACCGTTATTATATAAAGGTAATTCACTTATTTCCTTACTTCTATTACTATTTCTTTTTATTTCACTATCTTTTAACTTATTAATAGTATTATTTATATAGCTATAATTAGTACTATCAATAGTTAATTCTATTAAGTGATATTCTATATCACTTAATTTATCTTTAATTAAACTTTTTAATACATTATGGTCAATACTATAAAAGTATTTCTTTAAATCTATTTTTAATATATAAAATATATTATTATCTTTCTTTTCTTCTTCAATATATTTCTTAATTAAATCTATTCCATAACTAGTACCCATATTTTTTCTTGTTGCAACATTTCTATTATCTAAATATTTAGTTAATTTAGGCTCTAATACATATTTAGTTAAATAATGATTAATTATTTTATCATAAATACCTACGGACATTATTATTCTATATTTTGGTTCTTTAATTAAGAATATATTATATTTAATATAATTAAAGTTACCAGACTTTAATGTATCATATATATTTCTAATATAAGTAATCTTATATTTTTCAAATTCATTAATTCTTTTCTTATTTCTTACTTTCTTAACTAATTCATCATTATATATACTAAGTATTTTATTAATAGTAACATCATCCATTACTATTCATCCAACCTTTAGTAATTTTAATTATTTCTTCTAATTTATAAGAATATTTATATAATTGTTTTTCACTTATATATTTATGAATATATGCTCTTTCCAAATAGAAATCAATCATACTAAGTCTTGAAAATATATCTTGTTGATATTTCTTTTTATCTTCGATATTAGTAATAGTATTAGCTAAATATACTAAGTGTAATACTTCTGTTATATCATCTCGAAATTTATCTCGATTATAAAAATCATATCTTGGAATATTTTCAAGCATCTTTTCACTATCCAAAATAAAAGTTTTAATTTTTGTAACCAACTTAAACTTATCTTCTTTGAAGTTCATTATTAATTACCTCAATTAATCTTTCTAATACTTTATAATCTTCTATTTCATCTATTTTCTTTTTTATTATTTCTATTTTATCAGTAAGTTCTAAATATTCTATAGCTTTCCCCAATACCTTATGATAATTATTTAGTTTATCAAACCTTTTAACAATGGGATTTCTATCCTTATATATAATTTGATAATTAATTTTTTCGTTATCTAAAGTATTTATAACTTTAACAAGTCCCGTTTCTGGAAAACCTGATTTGTCATCTTTAAGTATTTTATAATTAAATAGATAATGAAAGATAAAAGCATCGTCGTTATATACATTATAAAATTTACCATTTTTAAATATTAATAAATAATCTTTATTGTATTGTATTGTATTGTATTGTATTGTATTGTATTGTCATTCATTTTTTCTCTCCTTTTATTGCCGCGGAAGAAATACCTTCCACGGCATTTATTTTTTCTATTGCATAGTTATTACATATGGATTTTCAAAAGTGCCATTGCCTCCAATTATATTGACTGAAGATTTTAGATAGAATGTTGGGCGAGCGCCGAAGCCGAGATAGGCAGAGATGGAGTACACGAGGCCATAGTTATACACGTAAAACGCGTAAGTCGCGCTATTAGATCTCGGCATTATTGTCCATTCATATCCCTTGTATAACCAGTTCTGATTTCCAAAGTAATAGGAACTTCCGGTTGTAGTACTCGTACTATTATAGTATCCACTTGCATACATATAGTCTGATACATACATTAGTCCTATTTTAGCATTAGTACTTGTCGCATATGCTCCTGAGTTAGCACTTGTACATCCTGAGTATTGTCCTCTTTCACATAAGTAAAAGTTTTGTTTACTTAAACCAGTACTAGAGTATCCATATAAATACCATGTTACTTCTTCAATATAGTTTTGTAAAATAGCATCAATTCCATATCCCACTATATCAGTACAATCGTTAGTTCTATAATTAGTATTATTATAGTAGTATGTCCAAGTACTACAATTACCATAAGTGCTAGAAGTACTTGTTTTATTATAAAAGTATTCATTTAATAAAACATTTAAATTTGCTTTTACTCCGGTTGTTTCTCCCGTCCAGTCGTTTTTATAACTAGAATATGTTTCTGATGTATTAGTACTATTATAAGCACCATAACTATTAGCACTAAGTAAGTTAGCACTAATCAATTTAACTAAATACTCTCCTTCTACTCCATGTGAATTGTCATCAAAGACTCCTATTATTCTATATAAGTCATTATTAAAACTAACATAATTATTAACATTAGCTCCTATATATCTATAATCATGATACTTAGTTTGTCCTGTAGTTTCATCTACATAACTATTAGTAGCAAATACTCCACTAGCACCACTTTCCCAAGTATCACCCTGGCTTAAACTAATTACCTTATCAGTAGCTTTCTCTACTTCTCCAGCATCTACTTTAATTTCTGCACTGAAACTTTTATTCATCATATCAATTGGATTTTCCATATGACCATCTATATATATTATAAATTTAAAATAAGTATCTCCTTTAGGTACTTCATGTCCACTCCCTATTGCCATATATCTTACAGAAGCATCTTTAAAACTACCACTTACAACTTCTTTAAAAACATTATTATCAGTAGAAGATAATAATACATATTTAAAGCTTTCTTCTTTAAGTTCATCTGGAATATTAGTTATATTTAATCCTATATTAAATACTATAGTAGACTCTGACTTATTTTTTATTGTAAAAGTAGTAGACTCACCATCATTATAATTTAAAACAGGTCCTATATTATCTATATTTATATCATTACCTGTTTCAAATTTAACATCTACTAAATTTCCTATAGTTAAAGTTAGTTCTGTATCTCCTTTACTAGAACTACTCCATGTAAACCATGCAAATGTAGCTAGAGAAGATATTGCTATTATTGATAATACTAAAGTTAATATCACTGTATTTCTCTTCATAATATCATCCTTTCTTAGCCAAATAACTTGTCTTCGTCTCCTTCACAATATCCTTCCCCTATTTTTTCTCCTTCTACAAATTCTTTACCCATTACATTACAACTAGCTTTAGTTACAGCATCCTTAAGATAACCTCCAAATACTTTAACAAGCCCTATTGCTAATACTGTAATTAAAGAAATAATTAAAATATACTCCACTAATGTTTGACCTTTGTTATTTAACTTCATATAAAAAACGCTCCTTTACTATATATTAATTATATAATTAAGTAGCGTTAAAGTCAATTTATTTTAGATGATTATCCATCTTTTTTATTTCACGACTTTCTCTTTTAACATTATATTTTTAATTTTATCTATATCAGTAAAGAATAAATTAACTCCTTTAGATTTTAATTTCAGTAAATATCTAAATTTTTGTAATATTTCATCTTTTAACGATTCAACAACTTTAGCAGGTTTTCCGTTATCAAGCAGGTGTGCATGATCGATATATTTTTCTAATGTAGGAAAAGCATTTTGTAATAAAATAACTGAATCTTTGCCCAATATTTCTCTAATAAGTATAGTATCACAACGACCATACTTATTCACTTTACTATTAATAATTTTTCTATATTTTTCAACTTTACTACTTAAAGGAATAAACCACAAAATATCTTTATCTTTAATAGTAAAATACGTAGGGCGCTTTTTACCACGTTCGTGATTTGTCATTAAATTTTCATCATCAACAACATCAAAATATTCATCTTTTATATGATATATATATCCAGTTTTAACTTTCATTAAACTATCAACTCCAGTATTTACATTTTAACATAAATAAAAAGAAAACTCTACCAAATTGATAGAAGTTTTCATACATTTTCATTCGGGATAATTTATTACTCGCACCACCCGAGAGCGAGAAACATTGTCGCCCGGAATAATTTATTACTCGCGCCATCCGGGAGCGAGAACATTTTCTTATTAATGCATTAATATATGCAATAATAATATACTATATTTTATGCTAAATGTCAATTATATTAGCACAATATTATTATATAACATTTCATATTTATTATTTATCTTATTTTCTTTTAATTATTAATTTTATTCTATTAACTAAACTCTTAGTATCTTTACTTATTAAATATAATACTACAAAAGTTAATAATAAAATTACTACAAATATAATTCCTAATAATAGTACACAAGTAATTATATTTAAATTAAGTCCTAGTATTATTTCTTCTGCTTTAAATAAGCTTATACTAAGTAGTACAAATATACATATTAATAATATATATTTTTTAAGTAAATCTATATGTTTAATATTTAATACTTTACCTGATACTAATTTTGTTTTTAAGAATATATTTACTAAGAAAGCTAATGCTGTTGCAAATAATATCCCATTTATTTTAAATGGTATTACTAATATAACTGATAATATTACATTAATTGAAGCACATATAAAAATATGATTCTTATTATCTTTAAATAATCCATTAGAATTAATTAATGCTAAAAGTGGATAATATATAATATTTAAAAATAATGTTGTAGTAAATAATACTACAGTTACATAAGATAAAATATAATTTTCTTTACCAATCCATATATTTACAAAACTTCTAATTCCTAACATAAATGTTATACTTAGAGAAAATGCAAGTATTATAAATAATATCACAAACTCTTTAAATAATTTATGTATTTTGTCTTCTTCTTTTTTGGCAAATACATTACCAAAAGAATATACTGCACTAAGTTCTACTCTAGAAGATACTTCATTTAAATATCTTAATATAAAATTATAAGAAGTATATATACTTACCATTACTGGTCCTGAAAAGAATCCTAAAAGTACAGCATCAACATTATTTAAAACAACGTATCCTACTTGTAACCATGCTAAATCTTTAGTCATATTAACCATAGAAGTATCTTTATCTGCTACTTCTTTTAGCCAACTATATTTCTTACTTACCACTAATCTAAGTATAAATTCTTCAATTATTTTCATAATTAATATTGTAATAGCAATAGACTCTAAATTTCTAAAAATTATAGTTACTACCACTATTAAAATATCACATAATAACTTAATAGAATTAGAAACAATTGAATAAGTATACTTTTCCTGAGCTGCACTAAGTACAGCCATATAAGTTTGTCCTCTTCCAAAGTACGCTATTAGATAAGAAGTAGATATTATAATAAAACATAAAAGTGCACTATTTCGGTATCCATCTTGAAATCCATAAAACAAATACAAAAATAAAGATACCAACATAATTATACCTAATATAATATATCCAATTACTTTAAATATTTTTCTACTTCCCGAATATATTTTATTTATATCATCTTTATTTTTATCCGCAAATGGTTTATATAACTTATATATAACAGCATCTCCAAATCCTGCTTGAGCTAAAAACACATAAGTTATTATTTGATTAATAAGTTGATAATAACCATTACCAACGTCACCAATATAATTAATAAGTACACTTACTTTAACAAGGCCTACGATCCCTATCAATATATATGGTATTATATCACTTAACATATTTAATGCTATTTTCTTTGTTCTCATTAAATCACCATCTAACCATTAATATTTAAATTAAAATAAACCCATTTTTATTTTGAACGTTTACTTTTTTTATTGTTCTCTATACTTTCTAATATTTTAGGTATATTATTAATGAATATAGCTAATAATCCAGAACGATTTTGTTCTTTTATTTTTTTAGACAAAGTATCATCATTAAATTTGTATTTTTTTTCTTCATATAAATCTCTATTTTCATTAATAAAATCAATAAGATCAACATATAACATATATTTGTTTGAAATATTTTCTTGGCAGTCAATAAAGTCACTTAATTCAAGAGAAAATATCTCTTCTGGAAGAGAATCAAAGCAATCTAAATTGTTTGTATTATCTAGCAATAAATATATGTAATCCTTCATCATTTCTGATTCTCTAGCCAAATCTCGTTGATTAGGGAACCCCTTCCAACGTAATGAATATGGAAAATACATTCCATAAGATCTCCTAAGATTAACGTCGTAAAATTCATGCCAATCAGGATATTGAAGATATTGAGAACTTTTTCGAGAAAGTAAAACCATTGACTTCTTAGCTTCTTGTAATTTTTCATTAGACTCAATATCCACTTCTTTTTTTGATTCAGGTCCAAACAATTCATAATATAGCTCTTTAGGATACTTCCCGATAAATGTTACATCGTAAACCCAATCATCTACTTCAATCCACGTATGAGTAACATCTCTATCTGGCTTATATAAATTTACCTTCCCCTCATATATCTTAAAAGGCTTATTCATATTAATAAATGCTAATGCTAAATAATTAATATATGTATCAGCTTTCGCTACACTCTCACTAGAACACAATAATTCTAAATAACTATTTGAATCAATACCATTACCATGAGAAGATAAAAATGTAACTATATCTTCTTCATACGGTAATATTAATCCTGATATTATATTCTTATTAATTTTTTTATATGCTTCTAATTCTTTAAAACTTGGTATCACATATATCACCTCCCACATATATCACAAAACAATAAAGTTTTACGTTAATATTTTAACATTTTATTTAGTTTTCTGCAACTTTTATTATTTTTAATTAAATTACAAAAACTATCTATTAGTTTTTATATTTTTATTATCCTCTATTAGTTTTATTAAATCAATATAATATAATGCTTTTTGAATTAAATTATCTTTATCAAATGGTTTATCAATTCCTCTATATTTTTCTTGTTCTTTTTGTAAAATTATAATTATTTCTTCAAACAAATGAACACCATGCTTTTTATCTATTCTTTTTTCTTGAACTAATATATATACTTTTAAAAAGAATTCTTCAATAAACTCTGTCATTTTCTCTTTAGAAAAATATTTTAGTAAAGTATTACCATTACCATTAGATAATAAACTACGTAAATTATTTTCAAAACGAATTATTAATTTTTCAAAGACATTTATATCCATATTATTCATTAAGCTTTGCTTATACTTCTCTAATGTTTGATACTCATTAAAATATATTTTTTGTGTATCTAGAAATAATACAGGAACATTTAATTCACATGCTGCCTTAAAACTTCTTGCAACTTGATTATCATCAAATGTATCATAAACAATCACATAACTTGGTTGAATATTATCATATTTATAATTTTTGCCATTTCTTAATTCTCGTCTTTCTAAAACAAATTCATTATGTTCCCCTATTGTATTATCAATAAAATCTTGTGGCAACATAAAACGAACTGGAAAAGAAGTCATATTAAATTTATCATTTTCCGTTCCAATATCATTAGAGTTAGCTAATTGAATAGCATTATCACTAAAAGAAGAAAAACCAACAATTACATCATTAACAGGAGCAGTTTGTAAAACATTTTGATTTGATATCAAAGAACAACATATACCATGATTTTGTATATTAACGTTGTTATTCCAAAAATTATTATAATCATCTACCACTTCTTTATTTTTATATGCAGAAAGACTATTTACTAACAAATAAAATTCATCATCAGGAACATAAACTGGAATTCGTTTATTTAAATAACTAATTGGTTCTTTACTACTTATGTCATATAGACAATCACTGATTATCTGATTATATGTCTTTTTTATTTTAGGTTCTAACAAAATTTTTTCTTCAATACTCATACCAGAATATGTATTATAAATCTTTTTTAATACATACACATTACCTGCTTCTAAAATACTCTTTATAATTTTTATATATTTTATTGAATCTTCTTCACTAATTTTTTCAACAGAAAATCCATACATACTAATAAATTGTTGTGCTTTTGTAATGCTAATTCCAAATATTTTATTTAATAAAGCATTTTTGGCTTCATTAAGATTATCGGCAGATAAAAATGCTTTGTCTATTTTATTAGTCAAAACAATATCATATGCCTTTAAATCTTCCTCGCACCTAATATCTACATCTATAAAATTACTATCGGCATAAGGTACATTAATTAATTTATAAATTAAATTTATTAAGCTATCTCTATCCAATTTATTTACATCTAAATTGCTAAGCAATTTATTTTGAGGAGTTAAAAAAGCCTCTATTAAAGAATTAATAAAATAATCATAATTTATATCAAATTGAAAAATTATTTCTATTAATGATAATAACAATTGAGCATTTTGTTGATTATCTTTATGTATATCAACTACTTTTTGAGCCACTTCAGGATATTTTGTAAGTGTTTTTAAAAACGAAAAATTTTTGTTTAAATTAGGAATATCTAATAATTCAAAAATAAAAAATTTAAATAGATACGGATTATTAACTCTCAATTTATCACATATTTTTCTTTCTTCAACACTAAATATTTGTTTATTGTTATATAATTTATTTTCAAAATATTGATGATCATACAAAGAAATAGCATTACATATTATTTTTTCAACTCTTTTATCAGTTACATTGCTCAATAATTTTTGTGACAAAATTTCAATATTTATACTATCTTCTTTTTCAATTATCATAGATATTATTTCAGATAAATATATTGGATTAAACAAATGAATATAATTATTTAAAATCCAATTAACCATGTTATATCCATACCAGTGTATATGATAAGAACAAATATAAAATAAAAATTCATTGTCGAAATAATCAATGTATTGCATTATAAATTTTTTATATTTTTCTTCATCCTCGTAATTAAAGTCTAAATATAAATGATACCAATCTTCTTGATTAAAAATATTAATGTATTTCTTAAATGTTGCTCTTTTTAATTCATTATTTTTAATTTTTCTTATTATTTTAACAATATCTTCAGATTTCATTAATTGGTAAATATTATCTAGTAATTCCAATCTAAATAATTCATTTGGTATTTTTAGAATTAATTCTTGTAAATCGTAACTTTTAATTTTATTAGCATATTTTTTTATTATATAAGCTATATTATTGCTCGTTTTAAAACTAGTGACAATCCTATACCAACCAGATGTATTCACAGAATCAACATAACGATCCAAACATTTTAATTTAAATTCATCAGTTTGCAAACAAGAAATAAAATAAGAAATTTGCTCTTTTTTGGTTTCATCATAAAATTTATTAAATACATAATATTTACTTTCGTCTGTTGAATATGATAAAGCAATCCAACCAAGTTCAAAATCTGGAAATTGTTTTTTATATAATAAAAACTCTTTAGTTCTTAGCGAATTATTTTTTATTCTTCGCAAATAATCAGAAAAACTCTCTGAATCGTAGTATTTAATATTTTTTCTAAATTGATTTGCCTTCAATATGTCATCGTTTAACGAATTAATAATATGAACTATTTCATTATTTTTGGATAAGAAATCAAAATACTCATACAATAATTTTAATTTTGTTTGATCATTAAAAATTGAACATATAATTTCTCGAATTTCGTATGAGTTCAAATGGCTTACATAATTTGAAAGCACATTTTCTTTGAATAAATCAGATTTATTATTTTTAGGAAATTTTAATAAGACAGTAGAAACATTATAAAAATATAGCTTTTCAATTACTATTTCTAAAATGATATTTAACTCTTCAATATTGTCATATTTTTCTAAAACATCATAAATATTATGAAACATTAAATATTCTTTTATTTCTTCCTTCTTAGTCATTTTATTACTCCTAACAGCTATACATTTTATTTAACAAATAATATGCAATAAATTTTATTATTACAATATATATTAATAATATATCATAAATTTAATTATTAAACAATCTTTTATCTATTTCGCTTTTCTTTTTACTATATATATCAGTTACTTATACATGATTAGCGCCGAGAAACAATAAACTTGTTCTTCACCAAAAATAGAAGTAGAGACACTAAACTTAATGTCTATTACTTCTATTTCGTTTTCACTAATAAATTTATTTATTTCTTCTTCCAAATCTTTTTCATGAGATTCATCTATTACTTTTACTTTCATAAAATCACCAATATAATGTTAACATAGTTTAATGTCTTATATTGTATTTTCTTTGTCGTCGTTTACTTTATAATAGATTTTTTGTATATTACCCTCACTATCTGAATATTCAATATATAATTTAACATTTAAATCTAACTCTTCAATATCATTGGTAGTTTCTATGTATCCTACTAATGATATTCCTCTAACTTCTTCATTACCTACAATTAAATTTTCCGTTTCATCAAATATACCAATTGAAGGAAATATATCTTCTGTAAAATAATCATGAATAAGTAATGCTTTTATATTATACATATCAGTTTTGGGATTATCTATGATTGCTCTATAACTAATTTCTTCTTTATTAATTCTATCTAAAGAAATTTTTATATCACATGGTAAATTCTCATCACTAATATATTTATCTACACTATTTAGCTCATCTTTAATTGCCAAATAATCTTCTTTTTCTTCTACTATATTGTTATCTGTTTCTATTTTAACACTAGAACATCCTACTATAAAAACAGCAAATAATAGCATTATTAATTTTTTCATTATTTAAGTTTTTCTTCTATTCTTGTTAATCTATTATACTTACTTATTCTTTCGCTTCTTGATAATGATCCTGTTTTAATTTGTCCTAAATCTAATGCTACTGCAAAATCTGCAATATAATTATCTTCGGTTTCTCCACTACGATGAGAAATTATTGTTTTATAATTATGTTTTTTTGCTAATTTTATAGTATCTAAAGTTTCTGTAACTGTACCTATTTGATTTAATTTTAACAAAATAGCATTAGCTATATTTAAATCAATTCCTTTTTGAAGTAATTTTTTATTAGTAACGAATAAGTCGTCTCCTACTAATTGAATTTTATCACCTATACTATCTGTAAGAAGTTTCCATCCCTCATAATCTTCTTCAGCCATTCCATCTTCTATAGATATTATTGGATAATCTTTAACTAATTGTTCATAGTATTTAACCATTTCTTCTTTAGTTAATTGTTTACCTTCAAAATTATAATATCCATCTTCATAAAATTCACTTGCTGCTGCATCTAATGCTATAAAAATATCTTGTCCTAAAATATATCCAGCATTATCAATTGCTAATTTAATTAAATCTAATGCTTCATAAGCACTATCAATATTAGGAGCAAAACCACCTTCATCTCCTACTCCACAACTTAATCCTTCTTGTTTTAGAATTTGTTTTAAACTATGGAATACTTCTGCTCCCATTCTTAGATTATCACTATAATTATCTTTTGAAGGAACTATCATAAATTCTTGAATATCAAGTCCATTTTCAGCATGAGCACCACCATTTAA
>ERZ1643251.3876-NODE-3876-length-13454-cov-40.542503_pt1 | contig 13454 bp, 16 predicted proteins | sample MGYA00579261_ERZ1643251 | MGnify/ENA primary metagenome ERZ1643251 (study PRJEB29033, sample SAMEA4952267) | chicken gut metagenome | biome: Broiler Chicken; feature: Gastrointestinal Tract; material: Caecum | place: Ireland | collected 2018 | study: Broiler... | reverse complement strand
TCTTACATTTTAATTTCACATTATGAAACTGGAATTTACTTTTTCAATTCACGAAATAATTAAGTTTATTATAATTAATCATACATTTCAAAATATTTAGAAGACACTCTATTGGCTATAATTCTATTAATAGGTGCTCGTGAACTAGATGTTTCTTTATAAAATATATCAGGTGAAACAATTACAAATGACACTTTAGGATTATCATAAGGAGCATATGCACCAAAAGTATTACTCATTGTTTCTTTATCTACTACACCATCACCATCAGTATCAATAAAACTTTCACTAGTTCCTGTTTTAGCAGCCGGATTATATTTACTATCTACATAACCATTAGCAATCCCACTAACAACACCTGCTCTAAATCCTTCTTTAATTCTGTTCATATATTTATTATCTAATTCAACTTTATTTAAAACAGTAGTTTCAACTTCATACAATAAATCTGTTAAACCATCTTTAGTAGGATTATATACAGCTTTTAATAAATGAGGTTGGATTCTATATCCACCATTAGCGATAGTATTTATATATTGACTTAATTGAATTGGTGTGTAGGTATCAAATTGACCAATTGAAAAATCTAATAAGTGTCCTGCTAAAGTACTATCACTAGTATAACCTAAACTTTCAACTGGTAAATCTATCCCTGTTTTAACGCCTAATCCAAATTGTCTAAACATATTACGATAAGTATCAAAAGCCGTTGGATTTATATTTAATTCTTCATTATATTTATATTTTCCTCCACCTACTTTAATAGCAGTATGAAATTGATAAACATTGGAAGAATATTTTAAAGCTCCTATATCATCAATTGTACCTAAGGTTGTCCATGAACATTTTAAAGGAGTGGCAGCTATTTTAATACAGCTATCATCTCTTCTTTCTCCTATTTGCAAAGCTCCTGTACTATAACCAACCGCATGTGATGCACCTTTAACTATTGAACCAGCTGTTACAGGAGTAGTAACAATACCAGGAGTATAATCATATATTTTACCATCTTTTAATTGTTTTCCTGCCATAGCAAGTATTTCGCCAGTGTTAGGATCACTTATAATAGCAAACGATCTATTATAATATTTAGTATTAGGATACTTTTTACCATTAATAACTTCTTCTTCTAATATTTTTTCTATTTCTTGTTGTAATTTAATATCAATAGTAAGAACAATATCTTTTCCTCTACTTCCAGGAGAAACAATTTTTCTCGTACCATCATCTAATATTTGATAAACTGTTTTTTCTCCTTTTAGAATTGATTCATATTGATATTCTAAATAACTTATTCCTACTCTATCATTTAAACTATAACCCAAATCTAAATAATAATCTTTTAATTCATAAGGAATTCCCGTTTCATTAGTTGAAACACTACCTAAAATTGTTCTAAAAGTATCGCCATAAGGATATACTCTATTCCAATCTAATCTTACATCAAAACCTTTTAAATTATTAACATTTTCAGCTATTAAAGCATATTCTTTATCACTAACATTTTCTTTTTTAATTACTTTTTCATCATAGCTATAACCAACATTCATTAAATAATAAATATAAGCCGCTTTTAAATCTATTTCTTCATAATCATCTAATTGTTCATCAATTCTTTCTAATTTTAATTTTTCAATATCTAAAGAAGTTAATTTTCTTTCTTCTAATTGTTGCCATTCCAAATCAGTAATTAATTTATCAGATTCTTCTTTATTATTTAAAATCCAAAATTTTTTTAAGTTATCACTACTTAATTGTTTATAATCAATTGAAATCATATCAGCTACTTTATAAGCAATTTCAATTTCATCACGAGTTGTTACACCGCTTGGTTTTTTATAATAAATTACTTTAACAGCTTCATTATCAACTATTATTTCACCATTTCGATCATAAATTCTACCACGAGGAGTACTTGTAGAAGTTACAAGATTTTGACTTAATTGTTCAACTTTTTTAACATAAAATTCATGCTTTACAACTTGAATAATAAATAAATTGACACTTAATACAATCATTATCAAAATTATTACTATAATTAAAATATTATATCTTTTTTCAATTGTTTCTTTGATATCCTTATTTTTAGTACTTAAATTATATATTTTTTTGTATTTCTTCATATATTTTACTTACTTTATTAAAATCTACAATTGAAAAAAAATTATTAATGTAATCAGTTTTATTATTTTGATAATCTAAAAAATAAGCGTGTTCCCATAAATCTAAATTCATAATTGGTTTTAAGCCATACGAATATGGTGTATCCTCATTAGAAGTATTTATAATTTCTAATTTATTATCTTTATTTAAAACTAAAAATGTATAACCTGAGCCAACAACATAATTAGCGTTTTTAATAAATTCTTCCTTAAAGTTAGAAACAGAACCAAAATCTTCAATTATTTTATTTTTAAATTGCTCACTCATTTCACCTTGACCTAAAATACTAAAGAATAATTGATGATTTAAAACGCCGCCTAAATTAAATAAAATATTACCTCTTTCGTTAAGTGGATATTCATCAATATTATTAACTGCATAAACATAATCAGATATATCTTTAATTTTATCAATATAATGATTTAATATTTTATTATGAATATTCATAGTAAAATCAGTTATATATGGTTCGTACATAATATTCCTCCTTTTAATATTTTATTTAATTTTCATAACATTATTCATTACAACATATAATATAGCGGTGATCAAAGTGAAAGAAAGATTAATTAGTGAATACGTTAATAGAATGACTTTAGAAGATGTAAACAATTTTGCTTTAAAAAATGGTATTATTTTAAAAGATAAAGAAGTAAAAGTAATTTATGATCATATTAAAAATAATTGGCGAACAATAGTCTTTGGTAATCCTAGAGGGATATTAGATGATTTAAAAGAAAAATTGGATAGTACAAGTTATCAAAAAATAGAATCTTTGTATATTTATTTTAAAAATCGTTACTTATAATAATTTCTTATATCATTAATTAAATTATTATTAAATTTTTTATTTAAAATCATTTCTATTTCAAATTTATATGGTGGATACATTCTTTCTTTAGAATTATCATCCATTGATACATAAGGTGTCTCTAATATTTTAGGGATACATTTTAGTTTTTCATGATATATTATTTTAATTAAATTGTCAAAACCAATTGTTCCATAACCAATATTTTCATGACGATCTTTATGGGCATTGATTACATTTTTACTATCATTTACATGAATACATTTTAAATATTTTAAACCAATTTTTTTATCAAATAAATCTAAGATTTCATCAAAATTATTTAAATCATATCCAGCATCATTAATATGACAAGTATCTAAACAAACTCCTAATGGATACTCTACACCATCAATTATTTCTTTTATTTCTTCAAATGTTTTACCTAATTCAGTCCCCTTTCCCGCCATAGTTTCTAATAATATTAAAACATTACTTTTTCCTACTTTATTCAAATTATCAATAATATTTTTAATACCTTCTTCTTTACTTAATTTAACACTACTACCAGGATGTAATACTAATTTAGTCATACCTAATTGTTCAACTCTTTTTAATTCTTCTTTTAAAAATGTAACCGCAAAATCATTATTAGAAGCTAAATTAATTATGTAAGGAGCATGAACAATTACATTGTTTATATCTATATTGTTTTCTTTCATTAAATTAATAGCTTCTTTAGTTAAATCATCATTGATTGCTTGTCTATTAGTATTTTGAGGAGCACCTGTATAAAACATAAAAGTTGTACTTCCATAACTTATTGCTTCCTTAACACTACCAACTAATTGAGTATCTTTTTTAAACGAAACATGTGAACCTATTATCATATCAATCATCTCCTTCAATAATTATAATAAATATTTAAAATAAAAACAAGAAAAAATGGCAATTAGCCATTTTAAAATTTAATTGTTTTTTGAAAACCAGTATTTTGCTTTTTGTTATATTCATTAATATCAATACCATTTATTAATATTTTACCATCGTTACCAATATTAATTAAGAAACTATTTTGTTTCATTTGATCGGTTTGCTTAATTCTAGCTTTATTCAAAGAACGTAAAATTTTGTAATCTATTAAACCATTTCCAAACCTCACAATGACATTTGTTTCTGTCATTAAAGATATAGATATATATTCATATAAATTTTGTTTAAATTCCTTTAATTTTTTTGCAGGAACTATTGAATAACTAATATCAAAATTTTTTAAAAAAATCGGTGAAGTTGATGGATTGTTTTCTGAATTTAATCCTAACATATCGCTTATTAAATCAGTAATATTTTTGGCAATAGCTGCTTGTTTTGCTAAAGTTGAAGATGATAAAATCTTTTTTCTTGATATTGCTATTAAAATATCATTTATTTCAAAAAATGATAATTCTTTTTTTCTATTGCCATTACTATCAGTTAATAGTATTGTAAGATTTTCTTTTTCTAAAGCCTCACTTAATGGTTTATCAACAACAAATTCTTCATCAAATCTTTTGTCATAATCTTCTGATCTATTTAATATTGAAAAATTAATATACATTTTAGACATATCATCATAATAAGCAATTCTATTTTTTTTTTTAAATGTTCCTACATAAAGTTGTTCCAATTCATATTTTCTTACTGCCATAATATCTCCCCCAAAATATGTAAGATATTCTAACATATTTCACATATATTGTCAAATATTGTCAAATATTATGAAGTGTTTCATTTATCCCATTACCAATTAAACTACTAAGTTTTTCAATTAAAAAGTCTACTTCTTTTGGCGTTACCATCATATTGTATCCAATAGGCGATAAAACTTCAAATAATAACTGTTTTATTTCGTTTTCTTCTAACGTTCCAACAATTCCTAATAAAGTTTCTTTATCTTTTTTATTCAACTCAATTTTTTCTTTTAAATAATTAGGACTATATGCCATTAATTTATTTAAAGGATTATTTATATTTAATTTTGAGTATGTATAATGTTTATGCATATAATTTATTGTATCACTTACGATAGTAATTGCATCAACAACAGTAGGAACACCGATAGCTATACAAGGAATATCTAATGTTTCATAACTTATTTCTTTTCTACTATTACCTATACCACTTCCTGGATGAATTCCAGTATCAGTCATTTGAATTGTTTTATTTACCCTTTCCACTGATTGACTAGCTAAAGCATCTATTAAAATAATAAAATCTGGTTTAAATTTATTTACTATACTAGATATTACATCACTAGTTTCTAAACCAGTTTGACCCATAACACCTGGTACTAAAACTGATACCCTTCTATATTCGTTAGATAATTCATCTAATTCAAATAAATGATTAGTAACTATTATATTGTTTATTGTTAAAGGACCTAAAGAATCTGGTGTGGATTTAGAATTACCTAAACCAATTATTAAACAACTTGCTTTTTTATCAATCTTTAATAAATTTAATAAATTATTTAATTCTCTTACAAATACTTTTTTTACTTTCTCATAATTACTAGAATCTGTCACATCATCAAACTCGATTGTTATATAATTACCTTTTTTCTTATTAATTAGTTCACTTACTTTATCATCAACTACAACATTAGTAATCTTAATATTTTCTTCTATTTTCTCTTTACTTATATTTTTAATATCTTTAATCGATTCGATTGCTAAATCAGTTCTTATTTGATATTTTGACAAATCAACACTATGTTTCATAACATTCACCATTATTATTATTGATTTAAGTTAATGTTTTATACAAAAAGTGTTGCTTTTTTAGTAATAAAATGGTAAAATTATAATGTTTTAAGAGCTTGGAGGTGAATTAACTATGGCAAATATGAAAAATGCAAAGAAAAAAATCAAAGTAATCGCTAAAGAAACAGTAAATAATAATAACTATACAGCAAGTATGAAAACTGCTTGTAAAAATGTTGAAAGAGCAGTTATTTCTAAAGATAAAGAAAAAGCTAATGACAATTTAAAAGTAGCTATCAAAAGAATCGATAAAGCAACACAAGCTGGAGCTATTAAGAAAAATACAGCAGCTCGTAACAAATCTCGTTTAACAAAAAAAGTAAATGCAATGAAATAACATTTACTTTTTATTTTTTTTTGATATAATTATAATAGGTGATGCTAGATGAAAGGTTGGTTAGCACTTATTCCACTATTAATTTTGTTATGTTTAACGTTTATTTATAAAAATGAAATTGCTACTTTTTTAGTTCAAAAAATAGTATATTCAAAAGAAGTATATTTAAATGATCCTAATGATTATGCATTAGATTATAAATTTGAATATGTTCAAGCAACAGATGATTTTATAGCTAATGATAAACAAGAACTAATTAATATTTTATATACTTTTTTAAATAATGGTGAGGATGATTTTTATTTTTATTGTGATTATAAAGATTGCATAAATGATGTCAATTACTTAACAGATTCTAACGAAATGGTTAATTTAAATAATTACATTCATCCTTATAATAGTTATCGTCAAGCAACAGTGACATCTAATTCATTTGATAAAATAGAAGTTACTATTGAAAAATCTTATAGTGATGATGTAATTAAAGCTACTGATAAAAAAGTTGATGAAATAATGAAAGAAATTTTAAATGATAATATGACAGATAGAGAAAAAATAATTGCAATCCATAATTATATAGTTGAAACAACCACTTATGATACAGAATATTTAGATGCTAACCTAGAAGATATCGATAACCCTTCTCATAAAGCAATAGGTCCACTTTATTATCATAGAGCTTTATGTGGTGGATACACTGATGCTATGGCTTTATTTTTAAACAAATTAAAAATTCCAAACTATCGAATTTCTAGTGAAAGTCATATTTGGAATTATGTATATTTAGATAACAATTGGTATCACATTGATTTAACATGGGATGATCCAATTACTGATGATGGTAGCAATTTAGTTTTAGATAACTTTTTACTAATTACTACTGAACAATTAGAAAACTATCACACTGGATATCATAATTATGATAAATCAGTCTACATCGAGGCTAAATAATTCATAAATAGGAAGTTCAATAATTACTCTTGTTCCTTTTTTTAAAATTTCATATTGTAATTTACCATTATGAGCATTTACAATTTCAATTGATAATGACACACCTAAACCTGTGCCATTTTTTTTAGTTGTATAAAATGGCTCCTTTATTTTTTCTAGTTCATCTTTTGGTATTCCCATACCATTATCTTCAATAATAATTTTAAAGTTTTCTTCTATCTTATAATCAATACTTATTATTCCATTTTTTTCTATTGCTTCAATGCTATTTTTAATCATATTTATTAGTACTTGATTTAATCGATTATAATCTCCTAAAACAAACACTTCATCCTCACATATATTATGTTTAAACTTAATGTTTTTTTCTTTTAAAACAGGTTCAAATTGATTAACAACATCCTCTAATAATAAATTAATATCTAATATTTCTTTTTGAATTTTTATTTTATTCATCGATAAAAAATCTTGTAGCAATAATAATATTTTATCCATTTCCTCTTTTAATATATCAATATATCTTTCATGATTTTTATTATTAATATCAAACATATCCAAATAACTTTTACATACAGCAATCGGATTTTTTATTTCATGAGTTATTTTAAATAAAGATGATCTTAATTGTGTTTCTTTTTCTAGTTCTTTTAAATTCATGTGTAATTTTATTATATCCTCACCTTTTTTATATAAGAATATAACTAAATAAGTTGTTATCACAAAAATAATACTAGTTAATAAATTAAAATTAAAAATAAGTTTAATTATTATAAATAAATTTAAAATATTTTTTTGATAAAAAATGTATATTAAATAATATATTAAATATTCTATTATATAAATTGTTATATTAGCATCAGCATAATTCATTAAAATTATAATAGTAATAATAATACTTATTAATGTTCTTTTTTTAATAAAAGCAAATATAAGTGGAATATTAAACAAAATTATTAAATCACTATTTCCATTATTATAAATAATTAATAAATATAAACTAGATAAAAGAGCTAAATCTAAAAATAATTTATTTTGTTCTTTATTTATATTGTTACTATAAGTACAATAAAATAAATTAACTATTAAAGGAAATAATAAAATAATAATATTAAATAAAACTTGATATAACATTTAATTCACCTAACCCATTATATTACATTTTTTTTAATTATTTTGTCGAATCGTGTCGAAAAAAATAAAAAGTAACAAAATTGTCACTTCAAATCATCAATAAATTTTTTTATTTTTTCTGCTTGCTCTCCTAAAATAATTTTTAATTGATTATCAATTTCAACTATTCCTTGAGCACCTATTTTTTGGATACCTTCTTTATTTACTTTTTTAGTATCTTTAAGTTCAACTATAAATCTTGATTTATTAGTTTCATAATTGATAATATTATCCTTACCACCTAAATACTCAACTAATTTATTAGCTTCTAACTTAAAATCTTTTTGTTTTGATTTTACAATTGCAACAGCAATAATAATAGCGATAACTAATATTATTATATATTGCCATATATGTCCCATATAATCACCTATATAAATTATACTATATTTTTTTTATTTTGCAAATATTTAATTGTATAATTTACAAATTTAGTGTAAGATAATAATAGGTGAAATTATGAAGAAAATTTCTAAATACAAAGTAGATACAATTTTGTTGATAGTTTTATTTTTGTTTATAATTATCAGTTTAATAACTATTAATAGTGCTCAAGATTTAATATCAAACAATACTTTAGTTTATAAACAATTATTATGGTATGTAGCAGGATTTATTATTGCCTATTTTATTATGTTTATTGGTAATGATTTTATTCATAAAAATATTTGGATATTTTATATTATTGGAATTATTTCATTAATAGGATTGTTGTTATTTGCCGATCCCATTAATAATGCTAAATGTTGGTTTAGTATACCAGGTCTTGGTACCATTCAACCGAGTGAATTTATGAAAATAATTTTAATTATAACAATAGGAACTATGATTCATAATTTTAATGAAGAATATAATAATCCTACTGTTTTAGAAGAATTTAAATTTTTAATTAAAGTTGGAATTGTTGTATTAATACCAAGTATCTTAACATTTTTACAACCTGATACAGGTGTTGTATTAATATATTTACTTATTACTATTGTTATGTTATTTATATCTGGTATTAGATATCGATGGTTTATTATCTTATTTTCAATTATTATTTTATTTATTGCTTTAGTATTAGGTATATATTTTATTAATACTGATTTATTTATTAAAATATTTGGAACAGATTTTTTCTTAAGAGTTGATAGGTTATTAGATTGGTCAAATAGTAGTGGGTATCAATTAGAAAATGGTATGATTAGTATCGGTTCTGGAGGTTTAATCGGAATGGGACCTAATAATACACCTATCTATTTTCCTGAACCACAAACTGATTTTATCTTTGCTGTATATGCCAATAATTTTGGTTTTATTGGAGTTTTAATTTTATTAGGATTAATTACTTTATTTGATATAAGATTAATATTATTAGCCTTAAGAAATACTAATTTAATTAATAAGTATATTATCTCTGGTATTGTTGGTATGTTAATATATCAACAATTACAAAATATTGGTATGACTTTTGGACTTATGCCTATTACCGGTATTACACTGCCATTTATAAGCTATGGTGGTTCTTCATTACTAAGTTATATGATTATGATAGGAATTATCTTTAATATATCAAATGAAACAATTAGATACACAAATTGACAATATTTAAATTATATGATAACATACTTAACTCGAGGGGGAAATTTTAAATATGAAAAAAAATAAAAAAACAATATTAATTTTATGTAGCAAAAGTGAATATGATTTTATTGCAAAAAATTTAGATAAAATTATAGATACTGAAAACGAAGAAGCTTTATTACCATATGAATTTTTTTATAGCAAATTAATGGATAAAAAAATTAAAGAAAAAAACATTATAGAAAGTATTAGTAATGAAGGAAAAAAATTATTATACAAAAGTTGGTTTTTTAAAAAATTACAACATTTTAAAGATACTATTAAATTAGCTGATGAAATAGCTATAATTGAAACTGATGTTCCAACTACTTTAGATGACTTAGCTGAAAAACAAGAGGAATTAAATCATGTGTTAGAATTTAGAAAAAACAAAAAAATTCCTTTTAGAATATTCAAAAATCAAAAATTAACCTATCAAAAAACTAGATAGGTTTTTTAATATTAAAAAAACAACTATTCAGCTGTTTTAACTACTTCTTTATTTTTGTAAGTTCCACATTTTGGACATACTCTATGTGGTTTGATCATTTCACCACATTTTGGACATTTAACTGTTGTATTAGCATTTATCACATAATGAGTTCTTCTTTTACGTCCACGAGTTTTACTAACTTTTCTAAATGGTACTGCCATTTATAACACCTCCCTATAATAAATCTTTTAGTTTTTCTAATTCAGGATTAATTCTTTCTTCCTTATCAGTTATAAATTTCCAGCCTTCGCCTTCTTTTTTTACATCCGATAAATCTTCATTTACAACTTTAAGGGGAATTTCCATTAATATATTTTCCCATATTATTGGAAAAATATCAATACTATTTTGATTATTTTCTAAATTTTCTTCTAAAAATTCACTTAAATCATCATCTATTTCGATAGAAAATGGATATTTTGTTGGTTTTAAGCTAATTGAACAAGGTAAAATCATTGTACCCTTAATACTTAATTTTATATGATAATCCTCTATTCCATTTGTTATTTCACCTTTTATTTTTATATCATTTAGTTCTAAAATACTAGTATTTTCTAATTGTTCTTTTGTAAATGAATAATTTAAATCAATTAAAACATTAGAATCAATACCACTTTTTAATCTCGTAATATCAATATTCATTTCAATCACCTACTTAATTATACAAAAAAATTTTAAAAAAGTAAATAAATTTGATATAATCTACTTGGGTGATTTTATATGGTTGGCATTATTTGTGAATATAATCCATTTCATAATGGACATTTATATCATTTAAATAAAGTTAAAGAATTATTTCCAAATGAAGTTATTACATTAGTTTTAGTTGGTAACTTTTTAAATCGAGGCGATCTATCAGTTATAAATAAATGGGATAAAACTAAATTGGCTCTAGATTATGGCATAGATCTAGTAGTTGAATTACCTTTTGCTTTTGCTACTCAATCTGCTGATATTTATGCATATGGTGCAATTAATATTTTAGATAATTTAAAATGTGATTATTTAGTTTTTGGTAGTGAATTAAACAATATAGATGTTTTATATAAGATAGCTAATACTAATATTGATATAAAAGATTTATTAAAAAAAGGATATAATTATCCTAAAGCAGTTGATATTGCTTTAAAAGATAAAATAAATATTTCAATTAATACACCAAATGATTTATTAGGTGTTAGTTATATAAAAGCTATTAAAAAATTAAATAGTAAAATAAAACCAATTACTATTAAAAGAACAAATGATTATCATGATAAAAATACAAATGGTAAAATAAGTAGTGCATCTAGTATTAGAAATTTAATTTATGAAAATAAAGATATATCAAAATATGTTCCTAATACTAACTATATTAAAAATATTAATTTAAATGATTTTTATTTAATAATTAAACATAAAATAATAACCGAAGATTTAACAAAATATCAAGATATTGATATTAGCTTAAATAGTTTACTTAAAAAAAATATTTTAAAATCAAACAATATAGAAGAGTTAATTAGTAATGTTAAGCATAAAAATTATACTTATAATAGAATTAAAAGATGTTTAGTTCATATTTTGTGTTGTTTAGACAAAAAAGATTACAAATTAGAATATATTAAAATTTTAGGATTCAATAGTAAAGGTAGACAATATTTAAATAAAATAAAAAAAGAAGTAACATTACCTCTTCTTACAAAATATGATAATTATGAATTATTAGTTGATAATATTTATAACTTGATTAGTAAAGATACCATTAAAAATAAGCCTATTTTAAAGAAGTAATATAGTTATATACTTCTTTTATTGTGTTATTAAAATTATCAAAATCAACATTAAACCAAACTACGTTCATTTGATTATTAAACCAAGTATATTGTCTTTTTGCGTACTTTCTACTATTTTGTTTAATCAGATCTAAACATTTTTCTAAAGATTTTTTATTTTCAAAATATGGAAACAATTCTTTATAACCTATTGGTGTCATAACCGCTTTAGTTCTTATATTTGAATCATATATTTTTTTAGCTTCTTCTAATAATCCATCTTTAACCATTACATCTACTCTTTTATTAATTCTATCATATAAAATATTACGATCAGTGGTTAAACCTATAAAAACAGTATCATATAATAATTTATTTGTTTTTTCTTTTTCACTAAATTTTAAATTATTATTTAAACAATAATTTAAAGCTCTAACTAATCTTTTTCTATTGTTAATATGAATATCAATATTTTCATCTAATTCTTTTAACTTATTATATATTTCTTCATTAGTTAATTCTTCAAATTGATTATTAACCTCATCATTAAATTTATAATCATATAAAGTAGCTTTAATATATAGCCCTGTTCCTCCTACTAAAATAGGTGTTTTATTTTTACTTAATATTTCTTCAATTTTACTTCTACAATCTTTTTGATAATCATAAACAGTATAATCTTCTTTTATATTTCTTATATCAAATAAATGATGTGGTATTCCTTCTTTTTCTTCATCTTTTATTTTAGCTGTCGCAATATCTAAATCTTTATATATTTGTGTACTATCAACATTTATTATTTCACCATTTAATAATTTTGCTAGTTCAACGCTCATTTTTGTCTTACCTACTGCTGTAGGACCTAATACAACTATAACCATAAGTCACCTCAAAACCATTATAAAATAAATACATTTATTAGTCAATTAAAACATATTATTAAATGGGTGATTTTTTTTGAAAATATGTGTTTATGCAATTTGTAAAAACGAAGAAAAATTTGTCGATAGATTTTATGATTCAGCTAAAGATGCCGATGCAATTTACGTAGTTGATACAGGATCTACGGATGATACAGTTAACAAATTAAAAAGTCATGGGGTAATAGTTGAGCAAAAAAAAATAGATCCATGGCGATTTGATGTGGCAAGAAATTTATCATTAGATATGATACCAGAAGACTTTGATGTATGTGTTTGTTTAGATTTAGACGAAGTTTTAATTGATGGATGGAAAGAAATTATTTTAAATAACTGGAAAGAAGATACTACAAGATTAAGATACAATTATATTTGGAGTCACGATGAATATGGAAAACCAGCAGTAAATTTTTTGTGTGATAAAATACATAGTCGTAAAAACTATAAATGGGTTAATCCCGTTCACGAGA
>ERZ1643251.3874-NODE-3874-length-13456-cov-63.922468_pt1 | contig 13456 bp, 13 predicted proteins | sample MGYA00579261_ERZ1643251 | MGnify/ENA primary metagenome ERZ1643251 (study PRJEB29033, sample SAMEA4952267) | chicken gut metagenome | biome: Broiler Chicken; feature: Gastrointestinal Tract; material: Caecum | place: Ireland | collected 2018 | study: Broiler... | reverse complement strand
TTTATGGATTTAATATTTCCTCTTGAAATCGAACTTTCCTTATAAATAAAAAAAGAAATAATAACGTTTATTTTATTATTTCATATATAAGTTTTGGTTCTTCTATTTTATTATTAGTTATATCAATGATATTAAAATCAATATTACTTACATCTTTATTAGTATAAACTGTAAATAAAACGTCTCCAACACCAACATGATCATTTATTTTTTTATTTAATATAATACCCGCAGTATAATCAATAGTATCTTCTTTGTTTTCTCTGCCTGCTCCAAGTAACATTGATAGTCTTCCTAATTTATATGCATCTATTTTAGTAATATATCCTTCCATATTAGATTTAATATTGTATGCACGAGCACCTTTAGGTAACACTTCTATATTACCATTTTGATATTTTATAAATTCTAAAAACTTATTATAAGCACTTAAATCATTTAATTTACTTATAACCATATTTCTTGCTTCTTCTATACTTATATTAAGGCCTAACGATACCATATAACTAGATAATTCTATTACTAAAGATTTAAGTTCATTATCTTTTTTATTGGTAAGTATATCTATTGCTTCTTCTATTTCTAGTGAATTTCCTATATTATTTCCTAAAGGTATATCCATATTAGTAATTAAACATACTGTTTCGATATTATTTTGTTTTCCTAAATTAACCATTATATTAGATAGACGTCTAGCATCTTCTATATTTTTAATTAAAGCACCACTTCCTACTTTAACATCAAGAACTAACTTACTTGCCCCACTTGCAATCTTTTTACTCATAATAGATGATGCAATTAAAGGAATTGATTCAACTGTTCCAGTCACGTCTCTTAGTGCATATATTTTTTTATCGGCAATTACCATATTATCTGTTTGACAAGTAATAGCCATATTAATATTTTTTACTTCGTTTATAAATTCTTCTTCAGTTAAATTTAATTTAATATTAGGAATTGACTCTAATTTATCAATAGTACCTCCAGTATGTCCAAGTCCCCTTCCACTCATTTTAGCTACTTTTACTCCGCAAGACGCTACTATTGGTGCTACCATTAATGTTGTTTTATCTCCTACCCCTCCAGTTGAATGTTTATCAACAACAATACCTAAACTACTTAAATCTAATTTCTTACCACTATTTAACATTGCATTAGTTAAATAATGAATTTCTTCATCATTCATATCATTTATGGTAATAGCCATAAGAAGTGAACTCATTTGATAATCTTTAATACTACCATCTACATAAGAATTAACAACATATTCTATTTCTTCTTTAGAAAGTGCTTCTTTATTCTTTTTTTTAGTAATTATATCTATTATATTCATATATTATTCCCCTTCTTCTTTATAAATTGATTTAAATAAATCTTTATCGACATCATCTTCTTCTAATTCTTCTAACTTCGGAAGATCATTAATTGAAGATAATCCAAAATAGTCTAAAAAATCATCAGTTGTTTTATATAATATAGGTTTACCTGGTAAATCTGATTTACCACATTCTTTTATTAATCCTTTAGCAAGTAACCTTCTTACAACATATGATGAATCTATTCCTCTAAGTTCATCAATTCCTACTCTTGTAATAGGCTCATTATAGGCAATTATTGCTAAAGTTTCTAATGCTGAATTAGATAAAACATTATTTTTAGGATTCTCTAATAATTTTTGATAATACTCTTTATGTTCTTCCTTTGTCGTTAATTTAAAAGTATTACCTAAATATTTAATCCTAAGTCCTCTATTTTCTTGTTCATAACTATTTTTTAGATTAAACACTAGTTCTTTTGCTTTTTCTTCACTTACATTTAATATATTCATAACTTGTTCTAAAGTAAGTCCTAAATCTCCTTGGACATATAATAATCCTTCAATTATTGCTTCCATACTACACCTTCAATTCTATAAATATTTTACTAAAATTATTTTCTTGTTTAATATCTATTTCATTATCTTTAGTCATTTCTAAAACAGATAAGAAAGTAACAACTATATAACTTTTATTATATTCTGTAAATAATTCTGTAAATTCTACTTTTTTCTTACTTTTAAGTATATTTCGTATACTACTTTTTCTTTCTCTAACACTATATTCTTTATTAGTTATTTTAGTGTTAAGTGGTTTTTCTAATCTTTTTCTTTCTAAAAATTTTGAAAAAGCATCAAGTAAGTCAGTCACTCCAACATTACTATCATTAACAATTTTTTCATCTATATAATTTTTTATATTTTCTGGAGCCTTTATATATATTTCTTTTCTTATTTTTTCTAATTCTTTAAATGAACTAGTTACTTCTTTATATTTTTTATATTCAATTAATTTATTTATAAGTTTTTCTCTACTTACTTCTTCCTCGTCTTCTTCTTCATTATCCTTCTTAACAGAGGGAAGTAATGACTTAGATTTTATTTCCATAAGTTCTGCGGCCATTACTAAATAAGAAGATGCTACATTAATATTTAACTCTTCCATTTTATTAATATAATCTAAATAATTTTTAGTTATCTTATCAATTGATATATTATATATATCGATATTATCCTCTTTAATTAAATGAAGAAGTAAATCTAAAGGTCCTTCAAACTCATCTATTTTTATACTATAATCCATACTTATCACTCACTACCCTTGATAATTATAACATGAATTCCCTATAAATTATAAAAATAGTATCAAATTTTACTTAAATTTCGTAAATATTAATACTATTTTATTTGACATATTTATCTTTTTAAAATTTTATATATAGGAGTATTTTTTAAAGTTTCATGATATTCTAAAAGCAAGTTTTGATTTGCAATAATACTTTTTGTTCTTATTTCCTTTAATGTCTTAATTAATCTTTCTCTTTCCGTATTTAATTCGCTTTTTGAAGTACTAGTATTTGATAATCCAATTTCTTTATTATCTAATAAAGATTCACTAACTTGCAACTTAGAATTACTATCTTTTTCTATAATAACTTGTTCTTTTCCGTCTAGAGAACTATTGTTATCAACATTAACTTCCTTAGCTTTACATTCAACAACTTGGCCTATTAATTTAGAATTTTTAACATTTATTTCTTCAAGTGACTCAATCGAAACATTTATTTTTCCTTTATGATCTCCTATATTAGAATTGATAATACTTACTTTTTGATCTCCCACAATTCTTATCGTTTTTGAAGGGCAATATTCAAATCTACTTTTCATAGTAGTATTACTAACAATCAATTCAGTTGCATTAAAAGATGCTACATCCCAATAATTAACACAACAATTATCTAAAGTACATTTACCATTAACAGAAATCCAAATTCCACAATCAAATTCACAATTTCTAATTATAACTTCACAATTATTATATCCAAATATCATTACTCTACTTTTTTCAAATGTGATTCCATCAAAAATATAACAAATAGGTTTATTTAAATTATATACATTTACTAATTCTTCATTTTTTTTATTCTGACCAAAACAAGGAATAGAAGTATTAAATTTATGTTTATGAATTTTTCTCTTATCAACAATACAAATTAATTTATCATCAAGTTCTATAACTTTTCCTAAATTACCAGTAATTCTATGTTTTATATAATGTCTTAATATCTTGTATAAATTCTTTTTTTTCATCCAAAACATCTCCTTTTACATATAAATTTATTATATTATATCACATTTATACTTAAAACGAGTAAATATATCATTCTATTTGTATACAAAAATACACACATATAAATATGCGTGTATAATTATTTATCTTGCTTCCACAATTAACTTAATTGCCGTTCTTTCATCTCCATCAATTACTATATCAGTAAATGCTGGAATACATACTAAATTCTTACCTGAAGGAGCCACGAATCCTCTTGCAATAGCAATAGCCTTAATCGCTTGATTTAATGCTCCAGCCCCTATTGCTTGAATTTCCACACTTCCCTTTTCTCTAAAAACATTAGCAAGTGCTCCTGCAACTGAATTAGGATTTGATTTAGTTCCTACTTTAAGTGTTTCCATAATTATTTTATCATTCCTTTCTTTATTTACATTATAACTATATGTTTAAGAAATGAAAAAATAACTATTATATAATTTTATAAATTAGTAACATACATCTTTTATTTTAAATTCAGTACTATCAATAAGTTCTAAAGTACTAGTTGAATATACATTTTCTGTATATGCAACTTGTTCTTTATCTTCATATTCGGAACAATTATATCCTCCAATAGAATAAATATTATATTCTAAAACTTCAAATGAATCATCTTCAATTTCTTTCATATTAACTCTTTCTAATTCTTTTAAAACTTTGCCATCTTTATCAAAAACGATTAAATAAATATTATAATCTTGAGCTCCAGTGACAAGTTTAACAAATATATTACCATTTACTTTAACCACATCAGCATTCATAAATTCAACATTAGTAAATTTATTGTTTATAACTTTATCTTTATAATATAAATTCATTGTAAATACTGCTTTATCAGAACCTGGTACTGTTTCAATTTTTAAATCATATTCGTCATATACATAATTTACTTTTTCACAGGTCTTTATATCATTTTCATAATTACTAGTAGCAATACTTTTACCTTCTTCTATATTATAAGTACACATATCTTTTTCTTCTTCGGCACAGCCACTTAATAGAATAACAACCATAATCCCCATTATAATTTTTTTCATAAATCTCTCCTTTATATTTTATTATTCATTAAATCTTTATATACTTGGATTAATTTTTTGCCTACTGTTTTAATTTCTCTATCACTTACTACTTTATATCCTTCTTCTGTTACATCTTTTAGTTTTCCTTCTAAAATTCCTTTTATTTTATCTTCAAATTCCTCTATATCTTTAGCTTTATAAACATTTTCACCATCAATTAACCATTCATCAAATATAGGTATATCTCTTACTATTGAAGGAATTTTTTCTGTTAATGCTTCTAATATAGGAATACCTTCTGTTTCTTCTAAAGTTGGAAATAAATAAAGATTAGCACCAGAATAAGCTCCCCTTAATACTTCTGGTTCTACATAACCGGCAAAATATAAATTGGGAAGTTTCGTTTTAACTGCTTTTCTAATTTTTCTAGGAGATGCATATAAGGGACTATAACCAAACCAAATAAATTTATATTCTGGCATTCTTTTAGCAAGTTCAACAAAATCTAAAATTCCTTTTCTCTCTAAATATAATCCTACTCCCATAATAACTTTATCTTCTTTACTATATCCAAAATCTTTTCGAAACTTTTCACCATTTTTGATATTTCTTTCAAAAAATTCCATATTAATTCCATTAGATATAGCATAAATTTTCTTACCTAAATTATAATTTTCTAATAATCTTTTTGAATATTCTGTTGGGGTTATAATTACATCTCCTAATTTATAACATTTACATATCCACCATTTAAATAATTTAGATAATTGATTAGAAAATATAAAAGAATTTCTAAAGTCTTCTTCCGTACTATGGGCGTGATATACAACTTTCTTGCCCATTCTTTTAGCTTTTTTTGCTAAAAAATACGATTTAGGTCCATAAAAATTTATGTGTACTATGTCATAGTCAGTACATTTAGGATCCAATGTATAATCAACATTATTTTCTTTTAGCGCATTAATTTGATGTTTAACAGCCTTTCCTAACCCTGATTTACCTATTTTTTTAAGTCCTTCTGTATATAATAAAATCTTCATATTTCTCCCTACCTATATTTAATTATTTTTTGCATTTCTCTTTCTGTATCCCTTTTCTTAATTGCTTCTCTTTTATCGTAATTTTTCTTACCTTTAGCAAGACCTATTAATACTTTTAATTTACTTCCTTTAAAATACATCTTTAGAGGTATTAGAGTATATCCTTCTTTTTCTATTTTATCTTTTAATTTTAATATTTCTTTTTTATGCATAAGTAATTTTCTAGTTCTTGTTTCTTCATGATTAAATCTATTTCCTTCTTCATATAAAGAAATATTAGAATTCAATAAATATAACTCATTATTTCTAATGATTGCATAACTATCTTTAATATTAGCTTTACCATTTCTAATTGACTTTATTTCCGTTCCTTTTAAAGCTATACCCGTTTCATACTCATCTTCTATTTCATAATCAAATCTTGCTTTTCTATTTATAATTTCCATAAATATCACATCCTAGGTATAATATAACATAAAAAAGAAAACTAGTAAATTAATTACTAGTATTTTCTAAGATAATGCTACCACTGGCATTGTTTCATCATACATTTTTACTACTTCACTATATTTATTATATATTTCTTCATAATTAAATAAATATGTTGAATCCATTTCGCTAAATGGTATAACTTTAAACTGTCTATATCCAATATGTCTAGTATATATAAGTTCATTATTAATATTATCTATTTTAATATCTACGTCATCACCTTTTACTGTTTTAGTAATATCCAAAGATGACATAAGTCCTACCATTTTATTATAATTATCTTTTTGATCTTGAGCAGATATAAAGTTACCTAATGAATAAAATACTATTGTATCATCTATCCATTCAACAGGTTGAACTACATGTGGGTGAGTTCCTATTACAATGTCAACTCCTAAAGATGCTAAAAATTCTGCTGCATCTTTTTGATATTTAGTTGGTGTATGTGTATATTCTACTCCCCAGTGCATTGCTACAATTAAAACATCTACTTTATCTCTTACTCTTTCTACATCTTTTTTAACAGTTTCCTTAAATGCTTCATATCCTACTCCATAGTCAGCATTATAATCCATTGGCCAAACATTAACTAAATAATCTTTACCTTTAGGAATAGCAATACCATTTGTACCATAAGTATAGTTTAACATTGTATAAGTAATATTATTCTTTTCCATTACTTTTACTTCATTTCTTTCTTCTTCACTACAATAACTACCTGCGGTTAAAACATCAGTTTTAGAATTCCAATATTCACATGAATTAAGAACGGCTTTTTCTCCTCTATCTATTGTGTGATTAGTAGCAAGAGAAACCATATTAAATCCCGCATCTAACATTGCATCTCCTGCTTCATATGGAGAATTAAATGTTGGATAATCAGAAAGTCCTAATTCACTTCCTCCTAAAATAGTTTCTTGATTATAGTATGCTAAATCATAACCTTTTACTTTATCTTTAATCATTGTAATCATTGGTTTAAAATCGTAACCATCATAATTAGCATTTCTATTTGCTTCATTATATATACTAGAATGGATTAAATTATCTCCAACCATTACCATAGACAACTTATAAGTCTCTTCTTGGGGTTCCTTTGGTTTATCTTCTTCTCCCGCAATTACATTATTATTGGGACTATTATTAGTTAATTTAATTACTAAAAAGTATATTCCTATAATTGCTATTACTAATATAGTAAGAGCAATTAATATTCTACCTACCTTTAACTTTCTTTTTCGTTTTGTTACCTGCTTTTCCATACTTCTTATTCTCCTCTATCTTTATAAACTCTAAAGTTCCTTTTTCTATATCTACTTTTGTTAATTTAACAGTTATTTGATCCCCAACTATTATTTTAGTTCCAGCATTTACATCAAACAAAATAAATTTATCCGTACTTACTTTATAACTACCTTTAGGAAGTAATGCTCTTCCCTCACACATATTAGGTAAAAGTACTTTAACACCTGAAGTAGATACTTCTGAAACAACTCCTGTATATTCAGTTCCAATAAAGTTAGACATATACTCTGCTTTCTTTATATTATCTAATTTCATCTCTACTTTCTCAGCTCGACGTTCAGCACTATTTGCTAAATTTGATAAATGAGGTAAAAGTGGTTCCCATTTATTTCTAGCATATTCATTTCCATATTTCAGTGCATCAAAAAATATTCTTTGGTTTATAAAATCAGCAAGTCTCCTAATTGGAGAAGTCCATGTTCCATAAGGTATATTACCAAGAGCATAATGGCCAAAACAAATAGCGCCATATTTTGCTTTAGCTAGACACTTAATTGCTATTTTATCTAGAACTTCTTTCTCAGGACTATTTTCATACAAACTTCTATTGTACATAATCTCTTCAGGAGTCAATTTGTCTGATACAATTGATTTATAATTTCTATGTCTTAATAAGATAGACCAATTCTTTAATTCAATATAGTTTGGATCATCATGGTTTCTAGCCATAAATGGTAAATTATTTTTTATAAAATAATCAATCATAACCATATTGTTAAGAATCATTAAAAATTCTATTAACTCTTCAGCTTTTCCTTGATGTCTCTTTTTTAATTCTAATACTCTGTGATTTTCAAAGAAAAATTTGACCTCTGTATCAGAAAAATTCAAAAAACCTTCTTTTAACATTTTTTCTTTTACTAATATTGATTTGTCATATAAAATATCTAATGACTGTGTATAATTTTCATATCCAGCCACTACTTTACCATTTTCTAAATATTCATTACAATCTTCATAAGTTGTTCTTTTCCTATTATTAATAATACTAGGAAAAATATCATATGAAACTATATTACCAGCATCATCTATTTTAACTGTTGTAGTTAATGTGCATCTATCTTCTAAAGGAACAAGAGAACAAATTCCATTAGATATTTTATGATGTGTCATTGGTTCAACGCTTCTAGGACCATATACAGAAATAGATCTTTTTAAAGTTTCATCCCAAATCGCTGTATTTTCCTTTATAACTCTTGTTGTATTGGCAATAGATACATATATCATTGAATGATTATAACCAACAGCATCATCAAAATCTTTTGTATCTGTTCCATCGATAGTAATTAAATTGAAGTCTCTAATATCTATTGTTCCTTGTTTCTTTAACTTTTCTATTTCTTCTTCAGTTAAAGAAGAAGGTATTTCTTCTAATTCGTTTAAATATTTTTCACTAAAAGATATTGGAAATTTATATTCTACTAAAATTTCTTTCGTTTTTGTATCAGGATCATCTTTATGTCCCAATACGCTTATAATATTCTTTGTTTTTTCATCTATCAATAATTTAGTACCAAGTGGATAAATTTCGTTTAAAACAACATCTTCCCTATTTTTTGAAACCACTTTATACAAATTTCCTTCTTTTATTACTTCTCCTACATAATTCTTTACGTCATGACTTAAAACTTTTACAATCATAGCAGTCCCACTTTTATTATATGGCTCTACTAAAACAACATCACCATCATTTAAATTCTTTACGTGTTTACTAGAAAGTTGTAATTGACTTTGGTCTTTAAAAACAACAATTGGACCTTTGCTAGAAGTTTTTTTCACTATTCCTTTTTTTAGTCTTGTTTTTTCTGTAAGAATATATCTACCATTTTTTTGCCTAAAAACTATTCCATCTGTTTCTAAAAAAGATACTATACCTTCTACTTTTTTTACATCTTCCCCTAATTTTTCAGCTATTTCTTCTATTGTTAAGTTATCGTTCTTTTTGGAAGTTAATAGTTCTATTATTTTATTACTCATAATTAAGTCCTTCCTCTTTCAAATAAATGTTATTCTTTATTTTCAACTAATTCAAAATCAACAGTACTAGTTTCTCTAGAAGCTCGTACTACCTTTACAGTAACCGAATCTCCAAAAGTGAATTTTTTACCATTCTTTTTACTGTACAAAGCCATAGCTTTTTCATTAAACGTATAAAATCCAGGTAAATCCTCAATTCTAATTAAACCTTCGACTGAATTAGGAAGTTCTACAAAGATACCAAACTCTTGTACCCCAGATATTACTCCTTCAAAAACTTCTCCAATATGATCTTCCATATATTCAGCCATCTTCATCTTATCAACATCACGCTCACAAGAATCTGCATCTCTTTCTCTTGCTGAAGTATGTTCACACATTACTGATAATTCTCGTTTAAAATAATCAATTAAATCATAATCATAATTTCCATTATAAATTTTTACTAGTCTATGTAAAATTAAATCTGGATATCTCCTAATCGGTGATGTAAAATGACTATAACATTTACTACCAAGTCCAAAGTGTCCGATATTTTCATCAGAATATACAGCTTTAGCCATTGCTCTTACTAATAATTCATTTAATATAGGTTTAACTTTTTCATCTTCTATTTGATCAATTAAATTTCTCAAATCTTTTACTGATATCTTTCCTTTCTTCTTACCAGTAACACTGTAACCATGAACAGATAAGAAATCCATAAATTTTTGTAATTTTGCTTCATTTGGTTTATCATGAACACGATAAATTCCAGGAACTCCATCACTTCTATAAAATATTGAAGACGCAACTGTTTCATTAGCAACAATCATAAAGTTTTCAATTAATTTTTCACCAGTTCTTTGTTCTCTTAATTTAATTTCATATGGATGACACTTTTCGTCTACTAATATTTTAGCTTCTTTAGTATTAAAATCAATGTATCCGCGTGCTAGCATTTTATTTCTAAGAATATTAGATAAATCATTCATAACTTTTAAGTCATCCACAAATTCTTCATAACCTTCTGGCACAATATCTTTTTCCAATATACTATTAACAGCATCATAAGTCATTTTCTTTCTACTTCTAATAATACTATCACATATATCATAATGAATAACATTACCTTTATTATCTATTTTCATAATACATGATAATGCAAGTCTATCAACTTCTGGATTCAAAGAACATATACCATTAGATAATTTGTGTGGAAGCATTGGTAAAACTCTATCTACTAAATATACACTAGTTCCTCTTTCATATGCTTCTATATCTATCTTACTTCCCATTTTTACATAATGTGAAACGTCTGCAATACAAACACCTAAAGTATAAGTATCATCTTCATTTTTATAACAAAATACGGCATCATCTATATCTTTGGTATCAGCCCCATCAATTGTAAATACTTTCTTATCCCTTAAATCAATTCTACCTTCATATTCTTTATCTAATACACTATCAGGGATATTATCTACTTCTAACATTACTTCATCAGGAAATTTGGGTTTAAATCCATATTCATATACATATGATAAAATATCTACACCAACATCATTTTTATGACCTATTATAGTAGTTATTTCTCCCCTAGTTCTATTTTTTTCATCTCTTTTTACTACTACTTTATGACCTTCAACAGCACCATTTAACATATCATTTGGTATATATATATCACTACCGCCTTTATTCGTAGTTACATAAAATTTATTATCTTTAACTACTACTTCCCCAATAATTACTTTATCATTTCTCTTTAATATTTTAACTATTTTTCCTTCAAAATCTTTTCTATTAGTAATTTCTACTGCTACAATATCTCCATCTAATGCGCCATTTATATCTTTTTCATTAATATAAATATCTTTTTCTAATCCTGTTCCCAAGATAAATCCATAACCACTAGACTTTAATTGTAACTTTCCTTTTACTAAATGACTATTTTCAAATAATAAGTATTTATCTTTATTACTATGATATAAAATTCCTTCTTCACACATTGCATTTACTAAATCTTGTAGTTCACCAAATTCTACGGGACTTTTTAATCCTAAAATATCATTTATATCTATTATATTTAATGATGAGTTTTGTTTAAGTAATTCTATTATTCTTTCTTTCATTTTATCCTCCTAATTAGAAAAAGACTTAAAAAATCTTTTAAGTCTATCTAAATGATATAAATAAGCATAGCACAAAAAATGCCATACCAAGAAGCATCGTTAATCTGCTTATAAATAATTCTGCTCCTCTTTCTTTTCTATTTGAAAACAAATCAGAACTTCCACCTTGAATTATTTGTGAAGCTGACTCTGCTTTTGCACTTTGTAATAATACTAATCCAATTAATAAAATTGCTATTATTAATACTGCTGTTTCCATATTAACCTCCAAACTATTTAAATTATATCATAACACTTTAATATTGTATACCCCAAACAACCATTTCTTTGGCAGGTTTTCCACAACAAACACATTTATCATCTATATGTTCTTGTTCTTCATCAAAAGGTATACATCTTGATTTAGTTCCTTTTATCTCTTTTATCTTTGTTTCACATTCAGGATTACCACACCACATTGCTTTAATAAATCCTGGGTGTTCATTCATAATATTAGTCATTTCTTCTAAATTATGTGCAACATAAGTTTGTTTATTTCTTCTTTCTAATGCTCTATTATATAAATTATTTTGTATTTCATTCATTAAATTATTAACAATACTTACTATATCTGAATTAACATCTATTTCTATTTTTTCTCTAGTATCTCTTCTAACAATAGTTACTTTACCATTTTCTAAATCTCTTGGTCCTATTTCTATTCTAACAGGAATACCATTTACTTCTGCTTCAGCAAACTTAAATCCTGCACTCTTATTAGTATTATCTATATATGAAATAATATTATTTTTATTAAGTTCTTCTAAATATTTATTTGCTAAATTATTTACTTCTAGAGTATCTTTAATTGGAATAATTACTACTTGTCTTGGTGCAATCTTCGGAGGAAGTACAAGTCCATAATCATCTGAATGAACCATGATTAAAGCTCCCATCATCCTTGTAGATACTCCCCATGATGTTTGATATGCGTAATCAAATTTATTTTCTCTATTTACAAATTTTATATCATAAGCACGAGAAAACTTTTGACCAAAATAATGTGATGTACCTGATTGTAAAGATACTCCATTATACATAAGAGACTCTACTGTATATGTATACTCTGCTCCTGCAAATTTTTCTTTATCTGTTTTTTTACCTACAATCGAAGGAATAGCTAAATAATTATGAAAGAAATCATTATACACATTAAGCATTTGTAAAGTCTCTTTTTCAGCTTCTTCTTTTGTTTCATGTACTGTATGTCCTTCTTGCCATAAAAATTCTCTACTTCTTAAAAATGGTCTTGTTTCTTTTTCCCATCTAAGGACATTACACCATTGATTATATAATTTAGGTAAATCACGATATGATTTTACAACTGTAGAATAATAATCACTAAATAAAGTTTCAGAAGTTGGTCTTATACATAATCTTTCATCTAATTCTTTTTGACCCCCAACAGTAACCCATGCTACTTCTGGAGCAAAACCATTTACAAGTTCTCCTTCTTTATTCATTAAATTTTCTGGTATCAAAAGTGGCATATAAACATTTTGATGCCCAGTTTTCTTAAATTCTTTATCAAGTACACTTTGCATTTTTTCCCAAATAGCATATCCATTTGGTTCAAATACTATACATCCTTTTGTATTAGAGTATGTTGCAAGTTTAGCAGCCCTAACAACATCTGTATACCATTTAGCAAAATCAATATCTCTTTTAGTTATTGCTTTATTTTGTATATCATTCATATATAACACCTCGCCTCTACATTATATCATATTTAATTTTAAAAGAAAATATTTTATATTTTTGAGTTTCGGTTTTTGTGATTTTTCAGTAAATATTTGACTTAATTATGTAGTTAATTTTCAGAGAAA
>ERZ1643251.3867-NODE-3867-length-13468-cov-4.204950_pt1 | contig 13468 bp, 11 predicted proteins | sample MGYA00579261_ERZ1643251 | MGnify/ENA primary metagenome ERZ1643251 (study PRJEB29033, sample SAMEA4952267) | chicken gut metagenome | biome: Broiler Chicken; feature: Gastrointestinal Tract; material: Caecum | place: Ireland | collected 2018 | study: Broiler... | reverse complement strand
AAGCGATGTAATCCAAGAACAGCAAAGGCTTTGCACCACAAGCCAAAACATCATTGACACACATAGCCACACAGTCAATGCCAACGGTGTCATGCTTATCCATCAAAAAGGCAATTTTCAGCTTTGTTCCTACGCCATCGGTGCCGGAAACCAGCACAGGATGAGGCATATCGGTAACATCCAACTCGAACAAGCCACCAAAACCGCCCAAACCACCCAGCACACCACTGGTCATAGTACGAGCAACATGGGCTTTCATCAATTCAACTGCTTTGTAACCGGCAGTAATGTCCACGCCGGCTGCTTTATAGCTTTCGGAAAAACTTTTTTCCATGGTATCCTCCATAGCGGTATTCCGCTTGCTTATTGTTGTTGTTCGTTTAATTTGCAATCACATTTATCTTTATTGCAGCAGCAACCAGAGCAATCTACAGGATATTCTCCAGTAAAGCAGCCCACACAGAAGTCCAAATTGCAGCCCTCTGCAATCTTCTTTACTCCTTCAATGCTCAGGAATCCAAGGCTATCTACACCAATCATCTCAGCAATTTCCTCAGTGCTATGGTTTACAGCAATGAGATTTTCCCGGCTGTCTACATCGGTGCCAAAGTAGCAAGGATACAAGAATTCAGGGCTGGAAGAACGGAAATGCACCTCTGTTGCACCTGCATCACGCAAAAGCTGTACAATCTGTTTGGAAGTGGTTCCACGAACAATAGAGTCATCCACCAGCACAACACGCTTGCCTTTTACTGTGGCTGCAATGGGGTTCAATTTAATGCGAACGGTATTCTCTCTCAACTTTTGGTCGGGTTGGATAAAGGTTCGTCCAATATATTTATTTTTCAGGAATCCGATTCCATAGGGAATGCCGCTTTGCTGTGCAAAGCCTAATGCAGCATCTAAGCCGGAATCCGGTGCACCAATGACCACGTCAGCTTGTACCGGATGTTCCAGTGCCAAAAATGCACCAGCACGGCGGCGAGCTACATGAACGCTAGCACCATCCACCACACTGTCAGGGCGTGCAAAGTATACGAACTCAAACACACACAGACCGCTTTTTTCTCCACAACGGCTTTCGTCACTGCGAACGCCATCTCTATCAATTACGATAATTTCGCCGGGGCGAATATCTCGCTCAAACTGTCCATTGATACTGTGAATGGCACAGCTTTCGCTGGCAACAATCCACGCATCCCCTTTTTTACCAAGGCACAAAGGACGGAAGCCCTTTCTGTCACGGGCTGCAATAATCTTGCGAGGGCTCATAACTACCAGAGAGATGGCTCCCTCCAGTTCATCCATAGCACAGCTTACAGCTTCTTCAATGCTGGAGCAATGCAAACGATAACGGGTAATAGAATAGGCAATTACTTCGGCATCAGTGCCGGTGTGGAAGATAGCACCTTCCAACTCGTACTTTTTGCGCAGTTCTGCACCATTCAACAATGCTCCATTGAAGCCCAATGCCATGCTGCCTTTTACATGGCGAACCACCAAGGGCTGTGCCTCACTGCGGCGAGGAATACCCTCTTTTGCATAGCGGCAGTGTCCCAAAGCCATTTTTCCCTGTTGGGGCAGGGAGAGCATAACATCTTTTGTAAATACATCATTTACCAGACCCAAATCTCTGTGGTAAGAGATAACGCCATCATCATTTACAGCAATACCACAGCTTTCCTGTCCACGATGCTGCAAAGCGTACAAGGCATGGTAGGCATCTGCCACTACATTTTCCTGTTGAGATTTATCATAAACGGCAAAAACGCCACATTCCTCATGCAGCTTTTGGCTGCGGTACTCTTCCATTTCCATGATAATTCGCTCCCTTTCTTGGCTGTTGTGTCTGCAATTATTCAGCAAGTTTTTGCTGCAAGGCTTGGTCTTTGGCTGCAACCTCTTTTGCCATGGTTTCACGGGCAGCATCCAATTTTTCTGCCAGTTGAGCATCCTCAATGGCCAACATTTGTGCTGCCAAAATGGCTGCATTTTTTGCCCCATTTAGTGCTACAGTAGCCACAGGAATACCGCTGGGCATCATTACAGTGGACAACAGTGCATCCAAACCATCCATTGCCCCACCCTTTACAGGGATTCCAATAACCGGCAAAGTGGTATTTGCAGCAATGGCACCAGCAAGGTGGGCTGCCATTCCTGCGGCGGCAATAATAACACCAAAGCCATTTTTGCGGGCATTTGCACTAAATTCTGCTGCCTGTGCAGGTGTGCGGTGGGCACTCATTACATGAGCTTCGCAGGGAATGCCCAATCGTTTCAACTCATCCCATGCAGCTTTTACAACAGGTAAATCGCTGTCGCTTCCCATAATAATTGCAACTTTTTTCATCGTTCGTCTTCCTTTCTGAAGTCGTATTTTTTTAGCAATGAAAAATCTCTATATCAAAGCAGCCAAAGGCCGTTTTGGCAAACAAAAAAGGCCGTGATGCAGCTACACCACGCCCTTTATAAAACAGTTATTTTTTTGCAAAAATGCTTACACTTCTCCCCAATTTCCTTTTGGCAAGGATGACAGGGCAGACCTGTCCAGCACAACATTCCTGCCAGAGAGGCAGTTTCTATTCTTCCACTGTGCAACATGTCCAACCCTCCTTATTTTCAAGCAAGTGTTTTTCCCTTTGACCATTTCTTTTTTATGGTCAAAGAGCCTAACTAAAGTGTAATTGGTTTTTGGACCAAAATCAAGCAATCCCCCCATTTCCTGTTGATTTTCAGCGCAACCACCAAAGGACTTGTTTTTTCTTGTGGTTTTTTGTCAAATACAGAAACCAAAATCTTTGTCAAAGCAAAAAATTTTTTCTTGACAGCCGCCGGAAAAACCAGTATACTAAACCCAATATTTTTTGGAGAGTTTGGGATAGTATGGCACATTTGTTCACAGCTTTTTATCTGTATTTTGGCTTTTGCTATTTTGGCAAGGGTCTTTTTGGCTGTGGGCATCTCCGAAAAAGGGTAGTTGGATAACCTTCATCTGCCAACCTGATAACAGGAAACTACGGGGTTTTGCACACAGCAAAGCCCCGTTTTTTATTCTATCAAATATTTTTATGGGGGAATTGGATATGATTTTAATTTTGAAAAAGAATGCAACCAAACAGCAAATTGACACTTTATGCCACAGCCTCAAATCGAAAGGGCTTTCCTTGCATCAATCTGAGGGAGAACAAAGCCATATCATTGGATTGGTGGGAGATACCAAATCTTTGGATATGGACTCTCTGCGGGCAAACCCTGCTGTGGAGGAGGTTCGTCGGATAAGCGAACCATACAAAAAGGCCAACCGCAAATTTCACCCACAAGATACCATTGTCAACTGTAGCGGTGTGCTGGTGGGCGGGGGAAATTTTGCTGTGATGGCCGGCCCTTGCAGTGTAGAAAGCCCCGAACAGATTACCCTTGTAGCACAAGAAGTAAAAAAAGCTGGTGCTTCCATCCTGCGAGGAGGTGCCTTCAAACCTCGCACCTCTCCCTATTCCTTCCAAGGTTTGCGTGATGACGGGTTGGAACTTCTTCGCCATGCCCGCAGCCTTACCGGACAACCCATTGTAACCGAAATTATGAACACCGAACACCTGCCCCTGTTTGAAGATGTAGATGTTATTCAAGTGGGCGCAAGAAATATGCAAAATTTTGAACTTTTGAAGGAATTGGGCAAACTCAACAAGCCCATTTTGCTAAAAAGGGGACTTTCTGCCACTTTGGAAGAATTTGTTATGAGTGCTGAATACATTATGGCTGGTGGAAATGAGAATGTTATTCTATGTGAGCGAGGAATCCGCACCTTTGAAACCAGTATGCGCAACACCTTGGATATTTCTGCTGTGCCCATGCTGAAAAAAATGAGCCATCTTCCTGTTATTATTGACCCCAGCCATGCAGCGGGACTTTCTTGGATGGTGGAACCTTTGGCAATGGCTGCCATTGCTGCTGGTGCTGACGGATTGATGATAGAGGTTCATAACGACCCAGCAAACGCCCTTTCTGATGGTGCCCAAAGCCTAACCCCTAAACAATTTTCCGCACTGATGCAACGGGTTTGCCCATTGCTGACTTTGATGGAAAAGCAACTGAACTGACCAATTTTTCTATCTGCCACAGCTTGGTGCATTGCACAAAAAACCATTTTTTTGTTGACTTGCTTTCTTTGCTTTCTTATAATAGATGAAGTATGGTGTATGCCAAATCTCATTTTAAGGGTGCCTTTGCCTGTGTACAGAGATGCGCTCTTCCTATTTAAAAAGAGGTGTAAAACGGATGGAGTTTCTGCGAGCTCGTGCAGCCGAAACCGCCGATGTATTAAAAGTGCTTGCCAGCGAAAGCCGCATCATTATTCTGTGCCGGTTGATAGATGAACCCTGCAATGTTTCTCAGTTGAACCAGAGTGTGCCCTATCTTAGCCAATCGGCTGTTTCACAGCATTTGGCAAAGCTGCGTGATGCAGGTATTGTGCGTTGCCAGCCCAAAGGGGCAAGCATGGTTTACTCTTTGGAGGATATGCGTGTGAAAGACCTTTTGATTCGGCTGCGGGATTTATATTGTGCCCCTCCCCATAATTCCAGTGGTTGATTGCTAGAGCATACCATTACTGAACGCTGAAATAGGTTTTATTTTAACGAACAGAGAGGATTTTTTATGTTGAAAAAACACATTTCTCTTGCTTTGTGCGGCATTGGAGCAGTGGCTATGCTTTCTGGCTGTTATACAGGAGGGCCTGTTCCCGTGAAAAATTCCACCCCTACCGCCGCAGAAGGTGACATCAAAACAGGTTTGGCTGTTGTGACAGATTTGTCTGGCTCTGCTGCCCCTTCTGACGGAAAAGATGGTGCTGGCAAAACGGTTTTCACTGCTGCCGCTGTATTGGTGGATAGTGAAGGAACTATTTTGTCTTGTGATTTGGACACCTTAGAAGCCAGTGTAAATTTTTCCGCTGAAGGAAAAATCACCTCGGATTTAACCCTTCCCTTCCAGACCAAAGGGGAAAAGGGCGATAACTACAATATGAAGGGTGCCTCTCCCATTCAAAAGGAGTGGTACGAACAAGCGGAAGCATTTTGCAACTATGTGGTGGGCAAGACTGCCGAGGAAGTTTCAGGCATTCCTTTAGATGAAGGTGGAAAAACCACCGATGCAGACCTTGCTGCTGGATGTACTATTTCCATCCCCAGTTTTGTGCAAGCTGTGGTGGAAGCCACCGAAAATGCCACAGCAAGAGGAGCTGCTGAGGGAGATGCAATATCCATTGGTATTTCTGCCAGTGCTGCTGATTCCAAAGATGCAGGGGATGAGGATGGAGCTGTGGAGCTTGCTGCAACCTTTGTGGCGGTTTCTATGGATGAAGGCGGAATTTTCACCAGTGGCTATGCTGACAGCGTGGAAACCACAGTAAACTTTACTGCAACAGGTGAAATTACTACCGACTTAACTGCTCCTGTAGTTTCTAAGTATGATAAAAAAGAAAGCTACAATATGAAAAGCATTTCTCCCATTCAAAAGGAATGGTATGAGCAGGCAGATGGTTTCTGTACCTTCTTAAAGGGTCGCACCATGACACAAGTATCTGATGCAATGTACAATGGCTCTGCTACTCCTGCCGACCTTGCTGCCACCTGTACCATTAACACCAATGGTTTGATGGATGCTACTTCTAAAGCTGCTGCCCGTATGTCTGAATAAAAAACATTCTGCACTTTTTGCGGGGAACGATATCTTGTCGTTCCCTCGCTTTTTTATTTTCATTTGTTGAATATGGAAGGAGGCGTTTATGTTTCGTTTTTCCAAAGCTACCTATAAAATTCTAGGACTTGTGCTCTGCTTTTCTCTACTTTTTTCTTTGTGTGGTTGCGCAAAAAAGCGTTCTTCTATAAGCTGGTTTGATATGTTTGACACTGTCACTGTTCTATTGGGGTATACTTCCACAGAAGAGGAATTTTCTCAGTATTCTGGTTTTATCAAGGAAAAACTTATGGAGTATCACAAACTCTATGATATTTACCACAGCTACCCCAACATGAACAATCTAAAAACAGTCAATGACAATGCTGGAGTTGCCCCTGTAAAGGTTGACCAAAAAATTATTGATTTGATTCTTTTGGGCAAAGAGTTGTATACCCTCACCAATGGAAAAACCAACATTGCCATGGGTAGTGTGCTTTCTTTGTGGCACGATGCTCGGGAAACTGCTGAAGAAAATCCCGATTTGGCTGCCCTTCCTGACCAGCAAGCACTGCAAGAAGCCGCTTTGCACACCAATATAAACAAGGTGATTGTAGACCAAGAAAATTCTACTGTATTTTTGGAAGATTCTCAAATGCGGCTGGATGTGGGCAGCTTAGGCAAAGGGTACGCCGCCGAAATGGTTTGCCAAGCAGCCCAAGAGCAGGGATTTACCAGTGGGCTGCTAAGTGTGGGGGGCAATTTGCGGGCCATTGGTAAAAAGCCAGATGGAATGTGGACAGGGGGCATCCAAAACCCATGGAATCCCGGAGAGAGCAGCGACTATACTGTATATTTGCAGGACTGTTCTCTGGTAACCAGTGGAGATTACCAGCGTTTTTTTGAAGTAGGGGGGAAACGGTATCATCATATTATCGACCCTGCTACACAAATGCCCGCCAACTATGTCAACTCGGTTAGTGTGCGTTGTAAAGATTCCGGTGTGGCAGATGGGTTATCTACTGCATTATTTAACATGCCAGTAGAGGAAGGTATGGCTTTGATTGAATCTTTACCTGATACAGAAGCCATTTGGATGTTGCCTGACCACACTGTAAAAATGTCCTCTGGGTTTGACCAGTGGTGCAAGGAGCCATAAAAAGAAAAGGAGGAATTTTTTTGGTTCGGTTGTTACGTTTTTTAAAAGGATATGAAAAAGAAAGTATCATTGGCCCATTGTTCAAGTTGTTTGAGGCTTGTCTAGAGCTTTCTGTTCCCCTAATCATGGCATCTATCATTGATGATGGAATTAAAAACAACGATACTGCCTATATTGTGCGGATGGGTGGACTTTTGATTTTGATGGGATTTCTGGGTCTGGTTTGTTCAGTCATTGCCCAATACTTTGCTGCAAAAGCCGCCTTTGGGTTTGGTACTGCCTTGCGCAGAAAGGTTTTTGAAACCATCAATGGCTTTACATACACAGAACTTGACAAAATTGGTACTTCTACTTTAGTCAACCGTACCATTACCGACATCACACAGGTGCAATCTGGTGTAAATTTTGGTCTACGGCTGTTTCTTCGCTCCCCTTTTATCATTCTAGGTTCTCTAATTCTTTCTTTTTTGTTGGATGTTCAACTAGCTCTCATTTTTGTAGCAATCACTCCTTTGCTGGCCATTGTTATTTGGGCATTGATGCGTTTTACCATGCCCATCTACAAGCGTGCTCAAGGACAACTGGATAAGTTGGCATTACTCACACGAGAGAGTCTGCTGGGGGTTCGGGTCATTCGTGCATTTTCTCGCCAAGAGCAGGAAATCGAGCATTTTTCTTCAGAAAATTCCACTTTACGTCAAACTCAACTAAAGGGTGGAAGTATCTCCGCATTGATGAACCCTTTGACCTATGTACTAGTGAACATTGGCATTTTACGTTTATTGCAACAAGGTGCTTTTGCTGTGAATTTTGGTCGTATTAGCCAAGGAGATTTGGTAGCTTTGGTCAATTATATGAATCAAATTTTGTTGGCATTGGTGGCTCTTTCCAATCTAATCGTAACTGTGGGAAAATCCTTTGCCGGTGCTGTACGTATCAACGAAATTTTGGATACTGCTCCCTCCTTTTCATCTGGAAATAAGGAAGCCTTTCCAAAAGCTGGTGTTCCTTCTGTGGAGTTCCGAGATGTTTCCTTTGGCTATGGTGGAAATGAAGTCCTTTCCCACATCTCTTTTTCTATTCTTCCCGGAGAAACCATCGGAATCATTGGGGGAACTGGTGCTGGAAAATCCACCTTGGTGAACCTAATTCCCCGATTTTATGCCCCTACCAAAGGCACCATTCTTTTTCATGGTCTGCCTTTGGAACAATGGGATTTTACTAGTCTGCGCCGCCGGATGGGAATTGTTCCCCAAAAGGCTGTTCTATTTGAAGGAACCATTGCTTCCAACCTTCGGTGGAAGGCTCCTAATGCCTCAGATGAACAACTCTGGAAAGCATTGGACATTGCCCAAGCCTCAGACTTTGTAAAAAAACTGGAACACCACTTAGAAAGCGATGTACTAAAGGGAGGCAGCAATTTTTCTGGTGGACAGCGGCAACGTTTGTCTATTGCAAGAGCTCTTTCCAGCCCTTCAGACCTGCTTATTTTGGATGACAGCACCTCTGCACTGGACTATGCAACCGATGCAAAATTACGGCAGGCACTACAAAAAGAAAAACAGCCATTGCAAACCATCTTGTTGGTATCCCAGCGAGTGGCTTGCGTAAGAAATGCCAATCGTATTTTGGTTTTGGATGATGGTAAACTGGTAGGCTTTGGCACTCACAAACAGTTACTGGAACAATGCCCTGTTTATCGAGAAATTTGTCTTTCCCAGCTTTCAAAGGAGGAGGTGGAGCAAGGATGAAACGAAAAGAAACCTTTTTGCGGCTTATTCAATTTTTAAAACCCTATTGGGCAATTTTAGCACTTTCTTTGGTGTTTGCAGCCGGCTCTGTGGCACTAACTTTGTATGCTCCCATTTTGGTAGGCGATGCCATTGATATGATTGTAGGGCCGGGGCAGGTGTCCTTTTCTTCCATTTCGCCATTATTGATACAGTTGGCTATTGTGGTTGCAGCAACTGCGCTGTTGCAATGGGCAATGGCATTATGCAATAATCGGCTAGTATGCAATATTTCCAGCCAATTGCGGCAGCAGTCCTTTTCCCATCTTCATCAGTTGCCTGTTGGTTCTCTTGACCAGCTTCCAACAGGGGACGCCATCAGCCGCATTACTGCGGACATTGACCAAATTTCAGATGGCCTTTTGTTGGGTTTTTCCCAGTTGTTCACTGGTGTTGCCACCATTTTGACCACATTAGGCTTTATGCTTTCCCTCCATAAAGGCATTGCCTTGGTGGTGGTCATTCTTACGCCGTTATCCTTTTTTGTAGCCGGTTTTATTGCAAAATATAGCTTTCGCTATTTTCAACAGCAAGCCAAGGTTCGCGGACAAATGACCACACTGGTGGAGGAACTGGTAGGCAATCAAAAGGTTGTACAAGCCTTTTGCTATCAAAAACAAGCAGAATCACGGTTTGAACAGCTCAATCGCTCTATGCAACAATGTGGCATGAAAGCAGTATTTTTCTCCTCTCTCACCAACCCCTGTACCCGCTTTGTAAATGGGGTTGTATATGCAGCTGTGGGAATTGTAGGTGCTTTTGTTGCTTTGTCTGGTGGCATTTCTGTAGGCGGGCTTTCCTGTTTTTTGTCCTATGCGAACCAGTATACAAAACCCTTTAACGAGATTTCCGGCGTAGTGACAGAACTGCAAAATGCTCTTGCCAGTGCTGCACGAGTATTTGATTTGATGGACAGCCCTGCACAGGAACCAGACTCTCCAAAAGCAATGGAGTTAAAAAATCCCACAGGTCAAGTGGCATTAGAGCATGTGTTTTTTTCCTATACACCAGAAAAACCCTTGCTGCAAAACCTCAATCTTTCGGTGGAGCCGGGCCAACATATTGCCATTGTAGGGCCCACAGGTTGTGGAAAAACTACCCTTATCAATCTACTAATGCGCTTTTATGAACCTACTGGTGGTTCAATTACCCTTTCTGGGGAAGATATTCGCCATTTTACAAGGGATAGCCTTCGGGCGGGCTGGGGAATGGTGTTGCAGGATACATGGCTAAGCAGCGGAACCATCCACGAAAATATTGCCTACGGTGTACCAAATGCCAGCCGTGAACAGGTAATAGAAGCAGCAAAAGCAGCCTTTGCACATAGCTTTATTATGCGACTTCCTCAAGGGTACGACACCCCCATTGGAGAAAATGGAGCTACACTTTCCGCCGGACAACGACAGCTTTTGTGCATTGCAAGAGTTATGCTGCAACGGCCCTCTATGCTAATTCTGGACGAGGCAACCTCTAGCATTGACACCCGTACCGAGTGGAAAGTACAACAAGCCTTTGATGCTCTTATGGAAGGTCGCACCAGCTTTGTGGTGGCACATCGCCTGTCTACCATCCAAAATGCAGATATGATTCTAGTAATGAAAGATGGCATTATTTTGGAAAAAGGCAACCATCAACAGCTTTTGGAGCGTGAAGGCTTTTATTGGCGATTGTACTCCAGTCAATTTGCCCATCAAGAATAATAGTATCCTTTTGGTTTTCCACAATCTTTCAAAGAATTGTGGAAAGATTGTATTTTTCCTAATACAGCAACACAGCCCTTGCCAGTCTTTTGGCAAGGGCTGTGTTATTTTGCTGTTATACAGTTTTAATATTTCTCCACTTTCCGCTTTTCCACCGCAAAGCAAAGATAATTCCACGGATATTTTCATCCAACGCAAAGGACAACCACATTCCCGGCAGTCCCCAATTTAGATGGATTCCCAAGAAGTAGCACAAGCCCACAGCAATAACCCATTGGCTAATAATGCCCACTGTTACAGGGAATTTTACATCCCCTACCGCTTGCAGGTTTCGCACCAGTACAATGTTAAAACTACGGCCAATCTCTAGGAAAACTTCAATAAACAGAATTTGGCTTCCCAACTCAATCACTCGAATATCATCCGAAAACAGACCATACAAAAATCGAGAACATATACATAATAGAATAGCAATTCCCACCGTAATGGGGGCAAAGGTTTTTAAAATATGCTTATTTTCTCGGTCGGCACGGTCAAAATCTCTTGCTCCAATGCAATAGCCAATACGAATTTGTCCCGCTTGACTTACTGCGGAAATTAACATATAGCATACTTGTGCAAACATAACCGAATACATACGGGCAGTAATAGCATAAGTACCAATCATATTGACAAACACCAAACTGGTTGCCTGAGAGAGATTATAGCTAAGACCTTCCCCACCAGAGGGCAAACCAATTCCCAACAGCCGTTTTAGTAGGTCTGTAGGGAAGGGGCGCAACAATGCCACTCGGATTTTTTCCCCCTCTACCGAACGGTAAAAAGCCCCTAAAAGCATCAGCATTCCCACTATACGGCACAATGTGGTAGAAACTGCGGCACCAGCAGCACCCATCTGGGGCAGTGGCCCAATTCCATAGATGAAGGCGGTATTTCCCACAATATTGATTAGATTAATCAAGCCGGTGGACAACATAATCACTAGCATTTGGGCATGTGCCCGTAGAAATGCGCTAAAGGTAAGCATCAATGCTTGAAAAGGCAAGCTAAGGGCAGTAATGCGCAGGTAGCTCATTGCCTCAGGTCGAACCTCTACAGGAGCTTGCATCAAAGACAAGATAGGCCCGGCAAATAAAAATAATCCTGCTGCCAACACAAGGCTTACAATTCCATTTACCAATACAGATAGTGTATAAATACGGCTTACATTTTTAGGGTCTCTTGCACCAAGGTATTGACTGATTAAAATTGTGGACGCCAAACTGGTTACATTGAAGGTCAAAATCAGAATGGTCATAATCTGATTGGCATTGCCCACTGCTGCCACTGCTGTTTGGTTATAATGGCTCAACATAATCTGGTCCATGTTTCCCACCAACATTTGTAGTATCAATTCCACAAAGATGGGCCATGTCATCCGAAACAGGGATGTGTCCAGCAAGGAACCTTCCTTTGTTTGCTGCATACATTTCTCCTCCTCACATAAATATGCTTTCCCCTTTTACAAGGTAGTATTATAGCACTGTGAAGAAGGGTTTTACAGTTGGAATTGTGACGATTCTCAGCGCAACAGCGATGTGGTTTTGTGTATTCTGCGCATACTTTTTGCAGCAATTACAGCAATGCAAAAGATTGCTGGCTTGTGGTAGTTTCCTCGCCTGCCAACTGATGAAATTGTTCCATCAATAACTGGGGAGTATATGCCTTTCGTTGGTCGCCTTGCACATCCATTACAATTTTTCCCTTATCCATTAAAATGGTTCGATTGCCAAAAGCAAGGCTATGGGCAAGGTTATGGGTAATCATTAAGGTGGTGATATTGTGTTGTTCTATTACAGCTTGGGTCAACTGCATAACCTTTTCCGCTGTGGCAGGGTCTAGGGCGGCGGTATGTTCATCCAAAAGCAATAGTTTAGGCTGTTGGAAGGTTGCCATCAGTAATGTCAATGCCTGCCGCTGTCCTCCCGACAAAAGCCCTACTGGCTGTTCCAGTTTATCTTCCATACCCAACCCTAGCAATGCTAGTTTTTCTTGAAATTGTTCTTTTTGGGATTTTGTGATAGAGGAAAACAGTTTTTTTCCCTTGATGCCTTTATGTTCTGCCAAGGCAAGATTTTCTGCAACTGTCATGGCTGGAACAGTGCCTTTCATAGGGTCTTGCATGACTCGACCAATAAAACGGCTTCGTTGATGGGCGGCTTGAAAGGTGATATTTTTTCCTTCCAACAAAATTTGTCCTTCATCTGGGAAAAATTCTCCTGCAATGGCATGAAACAAAGTAGATTTTCCGGCTCCGTTGGAACCCAAAACCGTGACAAACTCTCCTTTTTGCACCTGCAAATTCAGTCCGTTAAGCGCAGCCTTTTGGGGCTGTGTAGCAAAAATTTTGGTCAAACTCCGAATATCAAGCACCAGCAGCAGCCTCCTTTTTTCTTTTGTGTACTTCCCATGCACTGCGAATGGCAGGTAGGGAAATGGCGATTGCCACAATGACCGCAGAAACCAATTTTAGATTGCTTGCTCCCAAATTGGAACGCAATGCCAAAGCAATAATAATGCGATACACCACCGACCCAACAAGGATACCCACCACACTGCGGAAGGTCTTTCCTTTGCCAACGATAGTTTCCCCAATAATCAGACTGGCAAGTCCCACCACTACCATACCAGTGCCTAAATTGGAATCACTAAATTTTTGTTGTTGTCCCAGCAATCCACCAGATAAAGCAATAATACCATTTGCCAAACAAAGGCCCGTAACAACCCCTATGGCAGGAGAAACTGCACAGGTAACCAACATGGTGGGGTTATTTCCGGCAGCTCGTACCATAAGGCCCAACTGTGTGGACAAGAACCATACCAGAAAACCTGCTACCAACAAGGCTGCGGCACCTGCTGCCACCAGTCCACCCATTTGTTTTCCTAGTATTTCCTCTACCATGGTGAAAAGGGTAGAATTTTTAAGCAAAGGAAGATTTTGCCGATTTCCCATAACCATTAAGTTGATGGAGTACAGCCCTGTCATGGTGATAATACCCGCTAAAATTGGCTGTATCTTACAGACAGTTTGCAAAAAAGCTGTGACAGCCCCAGCCAAAACGCCTCCTACAAATGCCATCAGCAATCCCAACAATGGGTTTCCGGTG
>ERZ1643251.3866-NODE-3866-length-13470-cov-63.340813_pt1 | contig 13470 bp, 14 predicted proteins | sample MGYA00579261_ERZ1643251 | MGnify/ENA primary metagenome ERZ1643251 (study PRJEB29033, sample SAMEA4952267) | chicken gut metagenome | biome: Broiler Chicken; feature: Gastrointestinal Tract; material: Caecum | place: Ireland | collected 2018 | study: Broiler... | reverse complement strand
CCTTCTGAACTTTTGCCATAAAAATTATTATTTAATAGTTTATTCATATTACCTATTGTAAAATCATTGGAATAAGTAGAATAATTATTTGAAGTATCGTTTTGGGCTCCGTAAGAGTATGATCCTAATTGATTGGCCGCTATTAACTTAACTAAATATTTACCATTTCCTTCTTCATCTACTACTCCATGCGAGTTATCATCAAAAACTCCAATTATTCTATACATATCATTATTAAACCATACATAGTTATTGACATTAGCCCCGACATATCTATAATCATGATATTTAGTCTCTCCAGTCGTTTCATCAGTATAAGGGTTTGTAGCAAATACACCACTAGCACCTGATTCCCAAGTATCACCCTGACTTAAATTAATAATTTTTTCTGCTACTGATTGTTTTTCACCTACTGTTACTTCAAGTGTAGCACTAAAACTTTTTCCCATCATATCTATTGGATTTTCCATAGTACCATCTATATATATAATAAATTTAAAATAAGTAGTACCAGCCTGTGCAGGATATAATGATAATATAGTATTTATTCCATTACTTTTATCTTTAAAATTACCACTTGCTACTTCATTAAAATTATTATTATCAGTAGAAGATAATAATACATACTTAAAACTCTCTTCTTTTAATTCATCTGGTAAATTAGTTATATTTAAATCAACATTAGTAAATAACTCTAATTCTGATTTATTTCTAAATGAAAAAGTAGTTATTTCTCCATTTTCTAAATAATTAAGTACTGGTCCAATATTATTTACATTAATATCATCACCTGTATTAAAAGTTACATCCGCTAGTTCCCCTATTGTAAGAGTTAGTTCTGTATTATTAGGACTATTCCATGTAAACCATGAATAAGTAGCAAGTGCTGATATACCTATTATTGATATTATTAAAGTTAATATTAAACTATTTTTCTTACCCATAATATCTATCCTTTCTTATTCAAATAACTTACCTTCATCACCTTCACAATAACCTTCTCCTATTTTTTCTCCTTCAACAAATTCTTTTCCCATAACAGAGCAACTAGCTTTAGTTACAGCATCCTTAAGGTATCCTCCAAACACTTTAACTAGTCCTATTGCAAGTACTGTAATTAAAGAAATAATTAAAATATATTCTACCAATGTTTGTCCTTTGTTATTTAATTTCATATAAAAAAACGCTCCTTTACTATATATATAATTATATAATTAAGTAGCGTTAAAGTCAATTTATTTTAGATTATTATCTATCTTTTTTATTTTATTTATTATATAATATTTGTAGAAAAGAGGGATGTTATGGATAAGAAATTACCTATTGGATACGATAATTTTAAAGAAGTTATTGAAAAAGATCTATATTATGTAGATAAAACACATATTATAGAAGAATTACTTGATAATAAAAATAAAGTAGTATTATTTCCTAGACCTAGAAGATTTGGTAAAACACTTCTATTATCTATGTTAGAAAATTTTTTTAATATTGAAAAGAAAAAAGATAATAAACATTTATTTGATAATTTATATATTAAAAATAGCAAATACTATAATAACTTAAGTAGTTATCCTGTTATTAAATTAGACTTTAAAAGTTTAAAACAAACTAATTATAAAGTTATGTATGGCGCTTATACTGAGATGATTAGAGAAATATATTCATCTAAAATGTATTTATTAGATATATTAAATGATGGGGAAAAAGAAATATTTAATAGTTTTATTATGAGTACTGCTAGTGAAGAAAAATATCAAAAAGCAATTAATATATTATGTAGTTTTTTATATAAATATTATAATAAAAAAACTATTATATTAATTGATGAATATGATGTACCTATTCAACAAGGATATTTATATGGATTTTATAACGATATAGTATCTTTTATTAGAGAAGTATTCTCTAGTTCTTTAAAAGGTAATGACAACCTAGAATTAGCCATTATGACAGGGGTATTAAGAGTTAGTAAAGAAAGCTTATTTAGTGATTTAAATAATGTTAAAGTATATAGTATTATTGATGAGAAATATAATGAATTCTTTGGTTTTACTGAAAGTGAAACTAAAGAATTACTTAAATATTATAATTTAGAATTAACGAGTAGTGTTAAAGATATGTATGATGGATATAATTTTAGTGGTTTATCTATATATAATCCTTGGAGTATATTAAATTATGCTGATACTAAAAAATTACTTCCATTCTGGGTGAATACGTCTGGTAACGAACTTATAAAAGATATATTAAGAAAGACTCCTGATAATATTAAAATAATAATTGAAAAATTACTTCAAAATGAAGAAATAGAGTTTATTTATGATGAAAAAGTAACTTTTTTAGATGTTAATAATATAAAGTCATTAAACACCATTTTAAACTTTTTATTAGTTAGTGGTTATTTAACTATATCATCTGATAGTATGATTAATACTTTTGGAATAATTACTTCTAAAGTATATATTCCTAACAACGAAATAAAAGGTGTTATTAACAGAGTTCTTTTAGATGAATTAATTGATAATCCTGCGATTACAATTACTCTACTTAGAGAATTTAGTGAAAATATTCTTGCAAATAATAAAATTAAAGTAGAAGAAATACTAAATAAAATTCTTCCTAGCATCTCATTTATGGATAAAACGGAATCATTTTATCATGGATATGTTTTAGGCTTATTCTCATTATTCTTGAGTAGCAATTGTATTCTTAAAACTAATAGAGAGACTGGATGTGGTAGATTTGATATAATGATTGAAACTTCTGATAAAAAGACAGGTATTATTATTGAATTAAAAATAGATAAAGATAATGATATAGAAAAAGTTGCTACTAATGCTAAAAAGCAAATAAAAGATAAAGAATATTATCAAGAATTAATACTTGATAAAGTAGAAAATATATATGAATTTGTTATAGTATTTAAAAATAAGAAATGCATTGTAAGATAACATTTCTTATTTTTCTTTTAACATTATATTTTTTATTGTATCAATATCTGTAAAAAAGAAATTTAATCCTTTTTTCTTAGAAATTAACATATATTTAAAGTTTTCTAATATTTCATCTTTTAAAACATTAACAACTTTTAATGGTTTACCATTTAAAATATGTGGATGATCTATATATTTTTCTAATGTAGGAAAAGCATTTTGTAAAAGAATAACAACATCATCATTTGCTATCCTTCTTATCATGATCGTTCTACAGCTTCCATATTTTTTTATTTTTTGATTTATTATTTTACTATATTTATCAATCTTACTACTCAAAGGAATAAACCATAAAACATCTTTATCTTTAATAGTAAAATAAGTTGGTCTAGTATGTCCATTTTCATGATTAATCATTAATCCTTTATCATTAATTTTATCAAAAAATTCATCTTTAATATGATAAATGTATCCAGTTTTAACTTTCATTAAATATCAACTCCCCTATTTACATTTTATCATAAACAAAAAGAAAACTCTACCAAATTGATAGAAGTTTTCATACATTTTCATTCGGGATAATTTATTACTCGCACCACCCGAGAGCGAGAAACATTGTCGACCGGAATAATTTATTACTCGCACCATCCGGGAGCGAGAACATTTTCTCATTAATGCATTTATATATGCAATAATAATATACTATATTTTATGCTAAAAGTCAATTATATTAGCATAAAATTTGCAAATATTAATTTGCACTAATATTATATAACTTTTTATTAAATTTATTCATATAAATATAAGTATATCTTTTTGCTACTTAATTACATATTTTTTATTTATGTCAAAATTCGTTCAATCGTTCAAAAAATCGTTCGATCGTTCGAAAATTAATTTATTTTCTCTTAATTATTAATTTTATTCTATTAAATAAATTCTTTGTATCCTTATCTATTATATATAATATTATAAAAGTAATTATTGCTATAAATACAAAAATTATTCCTAATAATAGTACACAAGTAATTATATTTAAATTAAATCCTAATATTATTTCTTCTATTTTGAATAAACCTATACTAAATAATATAAATATAGTTATTAATAATATATATTTTTTTAATAAATCTATATGTTTTATATTTAATACTTTATTAGATACTAATTTAGTTTTTAAAAATATATTTACTAGGAAAGCTAGTGCTGTTGCAAATAATATACCATTTATTTTAAATGGTATTACTAATATTATTGATAATATAACATTTATTAAAGCACATATAAATATATGATTTTTATTATCTTTAAATAGTCCATTAGAGTTAATTAATGCAAGTAGTGGATAATATATAATGTTTAAAAATAATGTTATAGTAAAGAATACTACAGTTATGTAAGATAATATATAATTTTCTTTACCAATCCATATATTTACAAAGCTTCTTATTCCTAGCATAAATGTTATACTTAAAGAAAATGCTAGTAATATAAATAAAACCATAAATTCATTGAATAGACTATGTATTTTATTTTCTTCTTTCTTTGCAAATACATTACCAAAAGAATATACTGCACTAAGTTCTACTCTTGAAGATACTTCATTCAAGTATCTTAATATAAAGTTATATGAAGTATATATACTAACCATTACAGGTCCTGAAAAGAATCCTAATAAAACAGCATCCACATTATTTAAAACTACATATCCTACTTGTAACCATGCTAAATCTTTAGTCATTTTAACCATCGAAGTATCCCTATCTGCTACTTCTTTTAACCATGTATATTTCTTACTTACTACTAGTCTTAATATTATCTCTTCAAGTATTTTCATAATAAGAATCGTAATAGCAATAGACTCTAAATTTCTAAATATGATAGTTACTACTACTATTAATATATCACATACTAATTTAATAGAATTAGACACTACCGAATAAGTATATTTTTCTTGAGCAGCACTAAGTACTGACATATATGTCTGTCCTCTACCAAAGTATGCAATTAAATATGATGAAGAGATTATTATAAAACATAGAAGTGCACTATCTCTATAACCATCTTGAAAACCATAAAATAAATATAATCCTAAAGATACTATCATAATTATTCCTAATATTATATATCCAATTATTTTGAATATCTTTCTACTTCCTGAATATATTCTATTTATATCATGTTTATTTTTTTCAGCAAACGGTTTATATAATTTATATATAACAGCATCTCCAAATCCCACTTGGGCTAAAAACACATAAGTTATTATTTGATTAATTAATTGATAATAACCATTCCCCACATCTCCTATATAATTAATAAGTACTCTTACTTTAATAAGACCTACTATGCCAATTAATATATATGGTATTATATCACTTAACATATTTAAAGCTATTTTTTTTGTTCTCATTGTATCATTCCTTTAACTACTATTATTTTATCATTTTTAAATAAATAATACAATATAAGAATATTTTTACATATATTTAAAATATAACGATAAAACTCTATTTTATTTTTCTTTATACATAATAAGTGCTGAAAAACAATATATTTGTTCTTCACTAAAAATAGAAGTAGAGACACTAAACTTAATATCTATTACTTCTATTTCATTTTCACTTATAAATTTGTTTATTTCTTCTTCTAAATCTTTTTCATGAGATTCATCTATTACTTTAACTTTCATATAATCACCAATACAATATTAGCATATTATTATGTCTTATATTGTATTTTCTTTGGTATTATCTAACTTATAATATACTTTATTAATATTACCTTCATCATCTGTATATTCAATATATAATTTTATATTTAAATTTAATTCTTCAATATTTTTTGTTGTTTCTATATACCCTACTAAAGATATACCTTTTACTTCTTCACTTCCTATAATTAAATTTTCAGGATCATCAAATATACCAATCGATGGGAATATATCTTCTGTAAAATAATCATGAATAAGTAATGCTTTTACATTATACATATTAATTTTAGGTTCATCAATAATTGCTCTATAACTTATTTCTTCAGGATTAATTCTATCTACAGAAATAGTTACATTACAAGGAAGTTCATCACTACTAATATATTCTTCTTTAGCATTTAATTCATTCTTTATTGCTAAATAACTTTCTTTTTCTTCACTTATTTTATTATTATTTTCTATTTTTACATTGGAACAGCCTACTATAAAAATAATAAATACTACTAATACTACTAATTTTTTCATTATCTTACTTTCTCTTCTATTCTTGTTAACCTATTATATTTACTTATTCTTTCACTTCTAGATAATGAACCTGTTTTAATTTGTCCCAAATTTAATGCTACAGCAAAATCTGCAATATAATTATCTTCTGTTTCTCCACTTCGATGAGATATTATTGTTTTATAATTATTTTCTTTAGCTAATTTTATTGTATCCAAAGTTTCTGTTACAGTTCCTATTTGATTTAACTTAAGTAAAATTGCATTAGCTATTCCCATATCTATACCTTTTTGTAATAGTTTTTTATTAGTAACAAATAAATCATCCCCAACTAATTGAATTTTATTTCCTAAACTATTAGTAAGAAGTTTCCAACCTTCAAAATCTTCTTCGGCCATACCATCTTCAATTGATATAATTGGATAATCCGTAATTAACTTTTCATAGAATGCTAACATTTCTTCTTTAGATAATTTTTTACCTTCAAATTCATAATATCCATCATTATAAAATTCACTTGCCGCTACATCTAACGCTATATATATATCACTACCTAAATTATATCCAGCATCACTTATTGCTAATTTTATTAAATCAAGTGCTTCATAAGTATTACTTATATCAGGAGCAAATCCTCCTTCATCTCCTACTCCACAGCTTAAGCCTTTATCTTTTAATATTTTCTTTAAACTATGAAATACTTCTGCTCCCATTCTTAAATTATCTTTATATTCTTTTTTATAAGGAACTATCATAAATTCTTGAATATCAAGTCCATTTTCAGCATGGGCTCCACCATTTAATATATTCATCATACATTTAGGCATCATATTACCATTTCCTATGTATTCGTAAAGTTCTTTACCCGAATATAATGCTGCAGCTTTTAAATTTGCTAAAGATACACCAAGTATAGCATTAGCCCCTAATATTCTTTTATCACTTGTTCCATCTAAATCTAACATTATTTTATCAACTAATTCTTGATTTAAAGAATCTTTTCCTATTAAATTATCACGAATAATGGTATTTACATTATTAACAGCTTTTAATACACCCTTACCATTATATCTATTTTTATCTCCATCTCTTAATTCTAAAGCTTCATTAATTCCTGTTGATGCTCCACTTGGAACAGATGCAATGCCTTTTACACCTGACTCTAACGTTACTTCTACCTCTACCGTTGGGTTTCCCCTTGAATCTAATATTTCTCTTGCATAAATATCTTTTATCTTACTCATTCTATCACCATAATAATTATACTATCTTTTTAAGAAAAAGTATAGATATTACTAAAAAAAGAAGATTTTACTCTTCCAATTGTATTTCCCTATATTCTCCAATATTCTCTATTACACTTATAAATAACTTTAAACTTATTTTTGAAGAATAATTATTTTCTTCTAATATAGTTATATCTTTTATTTCTTTAATAGTTTTATTAGTAAGCAGTTTATCTTTAGCAAGTTCTATAGCATTATCAATCACTTCTTCTTCAGTATAATATTCATCAATTACATTTAACTCATATTGTTTTTCTTTAACTAAATTTATAGGCAAAAAATTATTATTAAGTAATATTTTAGAATTAACACTATATGTTTTAAACTTATTAAAATCAAATAAAGATATTCTATGGCCTAAAAAATTTATTACATATACTTCTTTCACCTTACCAGTTTGAGTCTCTTCTTTATAAATAAAAGGATAATCAACTTCTACTACATACCATACTTCTCCATACACTTCACCTTTAGCAGTCCCAATAATTTTATTTCTATCAGGTTTAGTAATACTACCAGAAATAATCACATCACCTTTAGTTACATAATCATTAATCTTCTTTACTTTTTCACCGCTAGTTGCTTCAATACTATAAATAATAGCATTTTTAGATGATACTATATCATAGCTAACATTATCATCATTATCTTCCTTTATTTTTCTTTCTTCTACTCTAATTATATAGCTAGTTCCTGTTTCAGTAATTTCTATCCATTCAATTTTATCTTTATTATCTTCTAATATTTTTTCTTCTATTTTTTCTATTTCTTCATAGCTCTTCTTAAATATATATTTTTTGATTCCATTTTCTTTTAATTCTTTATACACAAGATTTTTAACTTCACTACTTGAATGAATAACTTCTATATTAAATATAATATTTGATAAAGTATAAAGTAAAATAATTCCCATTATTAAAAAGAATAATAAATATTTATTTTGCTTTAATTTTTCTTTTATTTTTAATCTTCCATATTTAGAAATAACAGTTATTTCATATATTGTTTTAATTTTTTTTATTTTTAAATAATCTTCATATCTAATAATTAATATAGCTTCTTTATAAGATATTGGTATATATTTAATAATATTAATATTATTCTTTATAATTCTTTTTATAAAATTATTAATATTTCTTCCTTCTATTTTTATTTTGATGATACTATTAAATTTATTAAAAAAAGTATTTTTCATATAACTATATTTATATTATAAATGTTTTGTTTTGTCATAGTATCACCTAGTATATTTTATTTGTAAATTTAACTTTTATGTTATTTTACTTCTATTTCCTTAATTGTTCCCGTAATTAATATTTCATTATCAACCATTTTTGAAACGACTAAATCTTTACCTTTTATTTTAGTAATACCTTTATTATGTTTAACACTAATAATACTAGTATTAAAATCTAATATTTCAATATAATTATTTATATTTACTTTATCATCAATAACAGTTATTTTATACTCATTATCATTTAAATAATTATTAATTTTATTTCTTATATTCATATTTATCCCCATAATATTATATTAAAAAAATATTAATGTGACATGAAAAAACGAGCAAAATCTGGTTTCAATGTTTATTTCTTTCTTACCTTCTTTTTGATTTGCTCATTTGATTTATCCATTTTAATTGGTTTTATTTCTAACTTTTCAATTTTTCTAATATTTTCCTTTAAATGATTATGAAATATTTTTTGCAACGCTTCATAATTTTCACAAAATTCTCTATTATTTTTCACAGTTTTATTAAACAAACTATTTCCTATATAAAATAAACTTAATATTCATAATAACATTGTTAATATTCCTACATAAATAAGACAAAGATTTAATAAATATAATCCTAAAAAAGGGACATATATTCCTAATCCACAAAAAACAATTAGTAGTATGCTTTTTACTCCCATTTTTTTGTTTGTCTTTTAACTTTTAAAGTATTTATCTCTATTATTTAATAAATACTCCTCTAAAGTCGTATAAAACTCTTTTTTTATTAGTTTAAAATTATCAGGAGTATTTTGCAAATAAACATTATACGTATACAACTTATTTAAATATTTAGTTACAATTATACGATTATCAATAATATTTACTTTTTTAATCTTTTCATTTTTATAAAAAGGTATTTCTCCTTGCATAATTTATTCTCCATTATGTTTTTATCTTAACAAAGATATAAACCTACATTTTGATTTAACTTCTTCTTTTTTACTAATAGACTTATTAATAATATCCATAAAATATAATTGAGAATTATTAATTGATTGTTTTAAATAAGAAATAACTTCATTTATTAAAGAAAAATCTGCCAAAGTAATAGAAATTTCTAATAGTATTTGTACAATAACTAATTCCAAAACAACATCTTTATCAAATATATCCTCAAGATTTAATTTCAAGAAATAATTTATCTGATCTTCAAACATTCTTAACAAATATTTATTTTTATATTGTTCATATGTTTCATTATCTATTCCAGATAAATTTGCAAAAAATTTAGATTCTAAATATACACTATCCCTATCTTTATTATAAATAAAGTTATTTTCTACTTCTCTACAAACAAATAAAATATAATGCTTTATTTGTATTAATTCATCTTTTACATATAATAAATCACTATTATTTATTCTTTTATCTATCAAAAAATAAAATAAATTAACAATATCTTTTTCTATGTATAACTCTATTAATCTTTCTTTATATTCTTTTTCTATTTCTTCATCAAATTCTTCTTCTATTTCATCATATTCTTCTGTTTCATCAACTTCTTTTAGTTTAAAAGCAGAATCATCTAATATAGAAACAATTCTTTGATATACTCTTTTAGGAGCACTACTAAAACCTATATTTATAATATTTGTAAGATTTATATAAAATTCATTAACGGAATAATCATCATGAAGAATATCTAATATTCCTGATAACATAATTTTATCATCATACAACCCTGAATACATTTTTCTTTCGTTTTCAATTACACTTATATATAAATCAAAGAGTGCAATATATTCATCATTTTTACCATATTTTTGTTCTATTGTAATAAGTTTATTTAATATTTTTTTTATATTTTCTGATGTCTTTATTAACCTTTCTTTTAGTGAATCTTCCATACCTAAACCACCAACATTATTATATAATATTAAGTTTAAAAAGAAAAGAATTATTAACGTTTTTCACACAATAATTCTTCTAAACTAACAACTTTTAATCCTTTACTATATATATACCTATATACATATATAAATTCTTTTATATTTTTACTATTATTTTCAATAAGAATTATATTGCCATTATTTAATACTTTTCTAATTTCATTATAAGCATTAGAAAGTATATTTGTAGGTTTAATAGTATGCATTTTATTATTCGTACACTCTTCAATCACTTTATTTTCACTTGTTAAACAATATAATGAACTATTAAAATTATTTTTAATTAAATTATTTGATAATATTAAGGTATCTTTATTATATTCTCCATATGGATATATGTTATAATTAGTTTTCTTTAATTTATCTAAATTATTAGATAATATTTTATAATCTATAAATATATTTATATCATAACTTTTATCAATATTATTTAATATATTATTAAGTTCATTATCATTAGTAACTGTAAAAATTATTGATACTTCTTTTTTATAAGGATTACCTCTAACTATATATTTATCATATATATTAGTTAAACTATTACTAGGAGACACTTCTATATATATTAAATAACTATCTTTAAACATTCCTAACTCTTTCATGTTATTATAACTTTTTTCTACATCTACTTCTTTACCATTAATTCCCGGTATCATAGAATTATCTTTAATAATGGCTTCAATTACATCTACTTTATAGTTATCTTTTTCGTTATTTATTTTAATCATAATAGGATCTTGTTCATTTACTACAGTTATTACTTGTTCTGTATAAAAAAAACTAAAACATATTAAGGTAATAAGTCCAATAGCTTTAACTATATCCTTCATTATATCACCTAGTTAAATATATGTTTTAGTAATATTTTTATTATTTATTAGAAGATTCTTTTTTATCTTTTTTTAATAGTTCTTTTCTAGATAAATTTAGTTTACCTTTTTTATCATATCCAGTTGCTATAGCAATTATTTCGTCTCCTACTTTAACAACATCTGATGGTTTATCTACTCTCTTGTCATCAAGTTGTGATACATGAATTAATCCTTCGCATCCTGGCCATAATTCAACGAATGCTCCAAAATCATGAATATCTACTACTTTACAAGTATAAATTTTACCTATTTCAACTTCTCTTGCAACGTCTTCAATCATTTTTATTGTTTTATCAATTATTTCTTGATCTGAATGATATACGATTACTCTTCCATCATCTTCAATATCTACTTTAACAGCATCTTTATCATTTACTGATTTAACATTAGAACAGTCTAAAATAATTTTAGTAATCATATCTCCTCCACGACCAATTACATCTTTAATTTTATCTGGATTAATATGAATTTGTGCTATTTTTGGAGCATATTTACTTAATTCTTTTCTAGGTTCTTTAATTGCACCTTCCATAACATCTAATATTTGCATTCTTGCTTTTTTAGCTTGTGCTAAAGCTTCACTTAAAATTTGTTTAGTTACACCTTTAATTTTGATATCCATTTGCATTGCACAAATACCTTGTCTTGTACCTGCTACTTTAAAATCCATATCTCCCATGTGATCTTCCAGTCCTTGAATATCTGTTAAAATTGTATATTTATCATCTTTAGTGATAAGTCCCATTGCAATACCTGCAACTGGTGCTTTAATTGGAACACCTGCTGCCATTAAAGACATACATCCGGCACAAATACTTGCTTGAGATGATGATCCATTGCTTTCTAGTACTTCTGATACTACTCTTATTGTATAAGGGAATTCTTCTTCAGATGGAATTACTTGTGATAATGCTCTTTCTCCTAAGGCACCATGTCCAATTTCTCTTCTTCCTGGAGCTCCATATCTTCCTGTTTCTCCTACTGAAAATGCTGGAAAGTTATAGTGATGCATAAATCTTTTCTCATCTTCTATTCCAAGTCCATCTAATATTTGATGTTCTCCTAAAGCTCCTAATGTAGTTACTGATAACACTTGAGTTTGTCCTCTTGTAAATAAAGCTGAGCCATGAGTTCTTGCAAGTAAATCTACTTCAGCAGAAAGTGGTCTTATCTCATCCATTGCTCTTCCATCAGGTCTAATTTTTTCTTCTGTTATTAATCTTCTTACAACGGACGCTTCAATATTATCTACTATTTTACTAACATCTTTTAGTATACTTTCCAAATTCTCATCATTCTCATATCTATTAGTAAATTCTTCTATACTATCTTCTTTTACTTTATCAATTGCAGCATATTTTTCAATCTTATCTTTAATTTGAATAGCTTCTAACATTTTAGAAGTAGCAAATTCTTCTACTTCTTTAACTAAATTTTCATCAAGTTTAACAAGTTCTACTTCGATTTTTTCTTTACCTACACTTTTAATTATTTCTTCTTCAAAACTAATTAATTCTTTAATTGCAACGTGCCCAAACATGATAGCATCAACCATGTCTTCTTCACTTACTTCTTTACTTCCTGATTCTACCATGTTGATTGCATCTTTAGTACCTGCAACATTTAAAATAATATCACAAAGTTCATTTTCTTCGGCTTTAGGATTTATAATAAATTCTCCATTAAGTCTACCTACTATAACTCCTGCAACTGGTCCATCAAATGGTATTTCACTTATACATAGTGCAAGAGAAGAACCTAAAAGTGCAGTCATTTCTGGTGTATTATCTTGGTCTACTGATAATACTGTACTAATAACTTGTACTTCGTTTCTAAAGCCTTCTGCAAATAAAGGTCTAATTGGTCTATCGATAAGTCTTGATGCTAATGTTGCTTGATCAGTAGGTTTACCTTCTCTTTTAATAAATCCTCCCGGTATTTTACCTACAGAATATAATTTTTCTTGATAATTAATTGTAAGTGGAAAGA
>ERZ1643251.3865-NODE-3865-length-13471-cov-35.044797_pt1 | contig 13471 bp, 18 predicted proteins | sample MGYA00579261_ERZ1643251 | MGnify/ENA primary metagenome ERZ1643251 (study PRJEB29033, sample SAMEA4952267) | chicken gut metagenome | biome: Broiler Chicken; feature: Gastrointestinal Tract; material: Caecum | place: Ireland | collected 2018 | study: Broiler... | reverse complement strand
TAGAAGATAAGTTTGATTTATCTGCATTACAAGGAAAGTATCAAGTCTTTAAAGTGGTAAGTGTAGATGATAACCGAAAAGGCAATCTACAACATTATAAAATAGGAGTTACAGAGTAATGGCTAGTGGATTTACAGTAAAAGTAAAAATGAATAGCACAAATAAAATACTAAAAGACCACGGTTTAAACAAAGATGGTAGAGTAACACGTTTCTTAAGAGATGATGCAGATAGGCTAATGAATCCATTTATACCTATAGATAATGGTATGCTTAGAAGAAATAAAACTTATCCAAGCAATCATGAAATAAAATACACAAGTCCTTATGCTAAATATCAATATTATGGAAAAATGTACATAAGCCCCAAATTAGGAGTATCAGGAATACCTTTAAAAAGTGGTAGATGGTGGTCTCCAAAAGGAGAAAAGAAACAAAAGACATCAAAAAACTTAATATATCATACATCAGGAACTGGTCCAAAATGGGATAAACTTATGATGCAGAGAAGAAAAAACGATTTAATTAAAGATGTAGAAAACTATATAAAATCAGGAGGCTAAAATGGAAGAAAAATCAAAAATAGAACTAATAAGAGATTTTATACAGACTTGTCCATTATTAAAAAATGGAAAGGTAAATGTAGATTATATAAAAGACAAAGCACAATCTTATAGTATAGATGAAACACCATCAACAACAATTCTAACTCAGTTTTCAGATGGTGGAACCAGAAATCAAATAATGTTTGACTTTTCTATCCAAGCTAATTTTAGTGTCTTAGAAAATATCAAAAATTCAAAGTTTTGTGATGATTTTACTGATTGGATAAAAGAACAAGACAAAATAGGAAACTTGCCAAAAATAGAACGGCATTTGTTGGATCAAGTGTTTAGGAAGAGGAACAATACTCCAAACTACTGAAACAACAGCAATATACGTTATACCAATGCAAGTAGTATATGATGAGGACTTTTAAGTCTTCTATTTTTTATATAAGGAGGAAATAAAATGTCAACAACAGAAAAATTAGTTAAAAGAAGTGGTAAAGTTGCATTTATGGACGTATCTACTACAGCTATAGCTAATTATATAAGAATGAGAAAGTTTACAGAGATTTCTAAGTCAAAAAATCCTACTGAATACAGTAGAACATATGTAGATGAAGACGGAGAAATATCAGATGTAACTGGATATAGCGAAGAAATTAGTTATGCTTTTGATTTATACACAGGAAATCTAGTTCATGAAAAAATAGTAAAAATAACAGATGATGAATTAACAGGAGATGAAGCATTAGTAAATATAGTAATAGTAGACTTTTCCAAACCTTCTGGAAATGGATATGAAGCACGTTTGAGAACATACACAACAGTACCAGACACAGAAGGAGATGCAACAGAAGCATACACATATAGTGGAGCATTTAGAAAAAATAGTAAAATGACAAAAGGAATTGCTGTATTAAATACTGATAATACCGCAATAACTTCATTTACACCAATTGAGACAGTTGCAGAATACCCTGTAACATTTGTTGTAAAGGATAGTGTAGAAGAAACTCCAATTGAAGGTGCAAAAATAACAATCGAAGGTACATCATATTTGACAGATGCAACAGGTATAGCAACAGTATTTTTAGATGCAGACAGTTACGAGAATATAAGTGTTGAGAAAACAGGATATACAACACAAAGTACAGTATCTGTAACAGTATCAACTGGAGCAGTATTAAAAGAAATATCATTAGTAGAGGCAGTTTAAGCCTCTGCTTTATTTTTATGGAGGAACTATGAAAATATTAGATAAAGAAATTGATTTTGACTTTTTTGATGCAAAACAAATGGAGAAATATGAAAAAGAAGCAGTCATTGCACAAGAAGAGTTAAAAAGTATAGATATCAATAAAATGAAACAATCAGAGTTTATTAACAAAGTATGTGAAATTATTGAAAATTGTTTCGAAAAAGTATTTGGAGAAGGAACAGTAGAAAAGATTTTTGAAGGAAAAAGAAATTTTAGGTTGTGTATAAAGGCATTTAGCGATTTAGTGAAAGCTAAAAAAGAGCAAATTTCCGAAATTGATAAAGAAGCAAAGGAGTTTCAAAAAGAATTACAGGAAATTAATAGCGAATATAAGCCTAATAGGGCAACGAGAAGGGCAAAGAAATAATGAATTTGTTAGTAGATAACATTAACTCAGTTGTAGAAGAAAGAATACAAATCCCATTTGATACAAATTTTAGAATCGGAATACTTTTTGAGATATTGATGCAAGACAATAGGTATTCTGATAGGGCTAAAACATACAAAGCATTAGAATTATTTTATCCAGAGCTAGATAAAATAACAGATGTAAAAAAAACAATAGACGATATTGTTTGGTTTTATAGCTGTGGTAAAAGTGAAGAAAAGACTAGTCAAAAAAGTAAAAAAGGTAAAAACAAACAAATTTATAGCTATAAATTTGATAATGAATTAATATATAGTGCATTTAAGGACCAGTACAATATTGACTTAGAAGAAATTGAATATTTACACTGGTGGAAGTTTAAAGCAATGTTTAATGGCTTAAAAGCAGATAATAAAATTGTAGAAATAATGGGATATAGAGCAATGGATTTATCAAAAATAAAAGATAAAGATATGAAAAAACATTACAAACAATTACAAGAAGAATATAAATTGCCTGATATGCGTTCAGAAGAGCAAAAAGAAGAAGATTTTGCCGAAGCTTTATGGTAAAATTTGACAAACCATAGAAAAAGAGATATACTCCTAAAAAAGGGGGAAATTCTCATGAAATTTGGTCTTAGAACACCTAATCTAAAAAAGAGCATTAAAGCAAGAACCACTGGAAGAATAAAAAGAGTTGCCAAAAGAGCTATCAATCCAGTATATGGAAAAAAAGGTATGGGATACGTAAATAATCCTGAGAAAGCAATTTATAATAAAATTTATAATAAAACAACTGTAGGGATAGAAGATGTTATTAATGCAGGAGAAATATTGAATAATGAGGATAAAACAAATGAAGAAAAGCCAAAGTACCAAAATTACCAAATAATAAATAATAAAATTTATGTAGGTAATAGATTTTTTACAAAAAAGCAGTTAAAAGTTTTAGGAACAACATTAATAACGCTTTCAATAATATTAATGATATTATCAATATTTATACTTCCAGTAGGTATAATTTTTATAATAATAGGATTTTTAATATTTACAATAGGAAAGAAAGAATTAAAGGAAGCAAAAAGAATGAAGGAACTATGAAAAAATGGTTTAAATGTCCATTTTGCAATAAAAAATTAGCACAATATAATGAAAACGCCAAATCAAGAGGCGTTTTTTTATTGTGCAAAAATTGCAAAAGAGAAATCGAAATAAAAATTAATAAAGAATAAGTCTTTAAATTGAGCCTATGAGCCTGACAGAAAGGAGAAAACTGGAATGGCTGACGGCTCAGTTACAATTGAAGTTGAATTAACTAAAGAACAATTAGAACAAGGCTTGAAATCATTAAATAAAGATTTAGAAAAAATAAAAAAGCCAACTAAAAGTATTACTGATAATTTAACAAAAGGGTTAGACTCAGTAGGAAAAGTAGCAACAAAAACAGGAAAAGCACTTTCTATAGGAGTAACTACTCCTTTAATTGCATTAGGGACTGCAGGTGTTAAATACAATGCACAAATGGAAGATTTTGAAGCAAATCTAACAACACTCCTAGGTAATGCGGATAAAGCAAAAACGATGCTTAATGATTTAAAAGAAATGGCTAATACAACACCGTTTGAGACATCTGATTTGTTAGAGGCAACTCAAATGATGCTAGGATTTGGATTACAAGCAGATAAGACAAAAGGGTATTTACAAACACTTGGCGATATTTCAATGGGAAATAGTGAAAAGCTAATGAGCTTAACTAGAGCTTTTTCACAAATGGGTGCTGCAGGAAAAGCAACAATGGAAGATATAAATCAAATGATAGATGCAGGCTTTAACCCATTGCAAATAATGTGTGAGACAACTGGTAAATCAATGGCAGAATTAAGAGATGAAGTATCTGCAGGAGAAATATCATTTGAAGATGTAGCAGAAGCAATGCAAATAGCCACATCTGAAGGTGGAAGATATTATAACGCAATGGAAAAAGCTTCTCAAACAATGAATGGAAAACTTTCTACTGCCATGGATGCTCTAAAGACAGCTTTAGGAGAATTAACACAAAGCTTACTTCCATTTGTTACAAAAATAGTTGAAAAAATTACGGATTGGGCTAATGCTTTTGCTAATTTAGATCAAGGAACGCAACAAGTGATACTAACAATAGCAGGTATATTAGCAGTTGCAGGACCAATACTAGTTACAATAGGAAAAATATCAACAGGAATAAGTAGTGTTATAAAGACCGTTAAAAGCATAAAAAAAGCATTTGAGGTCGGAAGCACAGCTACAAAAATACTAAGTACAGCCTTTTCAATATTAACAAACCCAATAACACTCGTTATACTAGCAATAGCTGCAATAATAGGGATTATTGTTTATTTATGGAATACAAACGAAGATTTTAGAAATGCTATTATAAATGCATGGAATGCAATATGTGATTTCTTTAAATCAATACCAGAGTTCTTCAAAAATTTATGGGAAAGCATAAAAAACTTCTTTGTGAATGGCTGGAATAGTATAGTTGATTTCTTCACAAAAACTATACCTCAATGGATACAAAATGTTATTAAATGGTTTGAAGAGTTGCCATATAACATTGGAGTTCAAATAGGAGAGATTTTAGCAAAAGTAGTCCAATTTGGATTAGATGTTTGGAACTGGATAACAGTAGACTTACCTCAAATAATTCAAGGCATAATTGATTGGTTTGCTGAATTGCCACGGTAGAATATGGGAGTGGCTAAAAACAGCAGTTGCTAACATAATAAATTGGGGACAAGAGACTTATAACAATTCAGTAGAGTGGACTGCAAATGCAATAAATGCGGTAGTAGATTGGTTTGCACAATTGCCTGGCAGAATATGGGAATGGCTAACTAATACAATAAACAATGTAATAAATTGGGGAAAAGATTTAATAGAAAGTGGAAAGAAAGCAGCATCAGAGTTTGCAGATAATATAGTAACAGGAATAAAAGAATTACCTCGGAAAAGTTTTAGAGTTAGGAAAAAACATTGTACAAGGACTTTGGAATGGTATCACTAATGCAGGAAACTGGCTTAAAGAGAAAATTTCTAATTTTGCAAGTGGAGTTATTGACGGATTTAAAAATGCATTTGGAATACATTCTCCTTCTTTGGTTATGAACAAAGAGATAGGTAGATATTTAGCATTAGGACTTGGAGAAGGATTTGACGATAATATAGGAAAAGTGTATAAAAAAATGAAAAATACAGTTGATTTTGAAACACAAAAATTATCAGCAAATCTTACAACACAGCAACAGTTAAACACTCAAATAGAAGACAATAGACAAGCAACTTTAAGTAGTATAGATGACAACAAAGAAATAACAGTAAATACAACAACAAAACTAGACAGCAAAGTAATAGCAAGAGAAACAAATAAGGTAAACACAAGACAAAAACTACAATATGGGCTAGCATAGGAGGATAATATGACATTATTAAAACATGGTAATTTTGAATTTAAAAATATATTAAGTGGAGGCTACAATATATCAGAAGATGAACCAGATGTACTTAGTGAGGTAACAATGGCAGACGGATCTATAAGAAGAAATTATGGAAAGATGCCGAAAACTACTATAAAAGTCAAATTCAGTCAATTAAATAAAAATACATATCAAGAATACATGTCTCATTTTTCACAGAACGAAGATGTGTATTCTTATTTTTCGCCAAAACAACAGACTATGCTTACTAAAAAGTTTTTTGTTAAATTTCCAGAGACATCAATTTTATCTGTTACTAAAAATCATAGATATGATGAATTTGAAGTTACTTTAGAACAATGCGGGGAGGTGTCTACATGATAAATGTTACAGACACAATAAAACAAGCATATGAAAAAAGTACAACACAATATGACAAGATAGTATTAGATAACAATGAATATGTAATAAGCAATGTTGAACCAGACGATGATTGTTATAAGAATGGAAATATATTTGGAACGGCTATAGCAAAAGCATTAAGTTTTGAAATAGATAATTCTGTTGATTTAGAAGGTAAAGAATTTAAATATTATACTGGAATAAAAACAACTACAGGAATAGAATGGATAAATTTAGGAACATTTATTACACAAGATGTTGAACCAAACGACACTACCAATGTAAACAAAGTAAATGCTATGGATTATATGCTTAAATCTAATATTACATATGAATCTGATTTGGATTATGAAAGTGGAACAATTACTATGTTACAAGTATTACAAGAAGCTTGTCAGAAGGCAGGACTTGAACTTGCAACTACAGATTTTGCTAATGCTGATTTTATTGTTGACAGTAATCAATTTGAGCAAGGAACCTTGATTAGACAAGTTATACAAGCTGTAGCACAAATGAGTGGTACTGTGGCAAAGATAAGAAGTAATGATAAGCTATATCTTATAACTCCTAAGACAACTGGAACAGTAAGAAAGGTATTTAAATTAAGCGATTATTCTGAAGCAGAAATAAAAAGAGCTACACACCCAATTAATCTTGTTAGTTTAGGAATGGCTGATGTAGAAGGCGAGAATGTAGTAATGCGTGATGAGGCGAGTATAGAAGAAAATGGTGAAAATAGTTTGATTTTTAATGATAATCCTTTTGCATATACAGAAGCCAAAAGACAGCAGTTAATAACTGCTATTTTTAATGCGGTTAAAGGCTTTGAGTATAAAGCTTTTACTTTAAAAGGACAATGGCTACCATACCTAGAAACACTTGATAATATACAAGTAAAAGATACAGAAGGAAATACATATAATAGCTTTCTTTTTAGATGTTATGCCAAAAGTCCAAAAGGATTGGAAACAGAGATGTCAGCACCAAGTGTTACTGATGCAACAGTAAAATATCAAAATGTAGCAACAGCATTACAAATAGCAAAAAGGACGGAATTTAAAGTAGATAAGCAAAATCAGCAAATACAAGCATTAGTAACAACAAACAGTGAACTTGTACAAAAAACAACGCAACTAGAGATTGATGTTGATACTATTAAAGGAGAAATTAGTGAAGTTGCAGATCTAACAATAACATCAGATGGCTATGGTACAATAAATGTAGAAAATATTAATCAATCAGAACCTATTATGATAAGAATATATCCTACAAATGAAGATATAACACCATTAAGACCAAGAGTAGGATTATATCCAAGAGTAGGATTAAGACCACATAAAAGAGAATTAATATTTACAAGAACTAATAATGAAGATGAACCATATTCACTAGAATATAATATACCTGCAGATTTATATAAACTAGACAATTACTATGATGAGTTTATTTTGGATTATGAAAATCAAAGATGTTATATAAACAGAAATATAGGTGTAAATGAAAACGGAGAAAAATATTTGTTAGAAATACCAACAGTAGAAGAATATGAATATCCAACATTACAATTATTAGAGGGAGATTATAAAATAAGTTTACCAGCTTTTGAAAATGCCTATATTTATGTAAGATTAATGACCAAAAATATATATACAGATACTTTTGCTACTAAAATTGAAATGAACAGTAAAATAGAAGAAACGGTGGATTCAATAGATTTAAGTGTAAATCAAAAACTTAGTAATTATAGTACAACACAAGAAATGAATACTTCAATAGATATAAAAGCTAATGAAATAGAAATGACTGTGCAACAAGAAATAAATACTATAACAGGTGAGAATAGCATAAGAAATGGAACATTTGAAAAAGGTCTAGAGAATTGGAGTACATTTGCTAGTCAGGGAGACGTTCAAGTAACGGAACATAACAATAAAAAATATGCAGAATTAATAACAATGAATGGTGAGACTAAACTTACACAAACAATAACAGGTCTGATAGAAGAGATAGATTATAAGCTTAGTTTTAAGGTTTTCAATCAGTCGTTTATTCCAACGGGAACAATTTTTACAGCAAAAATATGGCAGACTAAAAACAATTCAGAACAATTGATACTTTTAAAAAGTCAAGAAGTGGAATTAAATGGGACAGAAAAAAGTATAAACGTAGAATTTAATATGCTTTATGCTGGCGATGTAGACATAGAATTTGGACTAAACATTTCTTCATTTTCATCAGAAGAGATTAGTGCAATGGTTACAGATGTTGTCGTTGCAGGTGGAAGTATAAGTGAAAGATTTGCTAGTCTAAAAGTAGGATTAGATGGAATAGAAAGTGAAGTTTCTAAGAAAGTAGGTAATAATGAAATTATTTCAAAAATTAATCAATCTAGTGAAGCGGTCGGAATTAACGCAAACAAAATAGAGTTATCAGCAAATGATGTTTTGAACCTGTTGTCAGGAAATACTATAAGTCTTTCAGGTAAAAAGATAAAAATAGCTAGTGATAATTTTAATGTAGATGAAAAAGGAAAAATGACTTGTGTGGGTGCAGAAATAAGTGGAAAAGTAATTGTAGGCGGAGATGAGGAAGAACCAGAGTTTATAGCTACAGACGGAAATTTTAGAACAACTGTTTTTCCACTGGGACTTTTAAATGAGGTAAACGGAGAGTATGCAGCTGTAATGAAAGGTGGTCTTGGTGTAGGAACATACACTTCTACGGGTATGAGTGAAAAAGTAACAATTAACAGTGAGGGCATAATAGCTCCTAAAGTAACACAAACATCACTTGCAGAACAAAAGAAGAACTTTGAAAAAATGAAAGACAATGCTCTAAACATAATAAAAACAATAGATATATATAAGTATAATTTAAAGAGTGAAAAGGACACTGATAAAAAGCATATTGGTTTTGTTATAGGAGACGATTATAAATACGCAAAAGAAGTAACAAGCATAGATAATACAGGAGTAGACAATTATTCATTTACTTCATTATGCTGTAAAGCTATACAAGAACAACAAGCTATAATAGAACAACTAAAGAAAGAAATAGAAGAATTAAAGGAGGAAAGAAAATGATAGATTTTGTAAACAATTCAGAACCTGATTTAACAGCAGAAAACCTAAACAAAATGCAACAAGATATAGGTACTGTAGTTAGTCCAATTGAACCACAAGGCAATGAAAGATTAAAAGTATGGATACAAAAAGGGAAGAATTTATTTAATAAAAATAATATATTATCAGGATATTTATTATCTGAAGATGGGGCGATTACACAAAATGCTACTTATTTTGTAAGCGCAGAATATATCCCTGTTTTAGCTGAAACAGATATAGTTGTAAGTTCTGCTATAACAGATATATATAGAATAGCAGAATATGATAATAATAAAAACCTTATAAAAAGAACTTTTAATGATAACCCTTCCACAAGATATAAAATTAAAACAACATCAACAACAGCATATATAAAAATTTCTTGTACACTTGCACAAGTTGATAATATTCAAGTAGAACAAAATTCAGAAGCAACAAAATACGAAGCATATATAGAACCTAAAATATATGTATTAAATAATAGCAATGTATATGAAGAATTTATTAAAAGAGAAAATATAGCCGAAAATTGGGGAAAAATTTTATTAGGATATAAATATATGTTAAATGATAACTTTTTAATTTATACAGGTACAGTAGTTGCAAATTTCAAAAATGGGTCTCTTAATTTAGATGTTTCTGAATTAAATTTAGTAACAAGACCAAATTCAGTACAAATAACTCCATCTAGTCAATTACATGGAATAAGATATGATTACGATAATAGTAGTGCAACCACATTAAAAATAGAAATGTTTAATAATGGTCAAATTCAATCTTATAATGGTAATGTAAGATTTTCAATGACAATTTATGGGCAAATTAAATAAAATAGGCGAGGTAAACAAATGGAAATAATAAGCGAAACTATTTTAAAATGGCTAATAACATTTATATTAGGAACTGTATAATGAAAATACTAAAAAACATAATTAGAATAGCATTAAAGATAATAACGAGTTGGTTTATTTTAAATATTTTAGATATGTTAGTGTAAAAAAGGGAAAAAACAAATGGAAGAAAATCATATTATTTTAGAAAGACTTGTAGCGGTAGAAGAAAGAGCAAAGTCTAATACAAAAAGAATAAATGAAACAGAAGCAAGATTAAGTGAAAATGAAAGAATCTTAAATAATGTGGACAAGTCTCTTTCTGTTACAGTAGAACAAATAAAAAATATAGCAGAGGACTTAAAACAAACGAGCATTAATTTTAAAGAAGCAATGATGAGAAGTAATGCAGCTAACTCTAAAGAAACAGAAGTGCTTAAAGAAAAGTATAACGATTTAGAGAAAAAATATGAAAAATTAGATTCTAAGCTTGAACAAGAAACGGTAATAAAAGATGCAGAAAGTTGGAGAAGTTCTAAAAAGCAAATAATAGCATGGGGACTATCTGCTGTATTTGGAATAATAGCTGCAGCACTTGGAATATCAAAATTTTTATAGAAGGAGGAAAAAACAATGGAAGCAAGTACAATAATAAGCATTATAATAGTTGCTTTATTAGTTATAGCATTTATAATTTGGATAGCATGGCAAATAAAGAAAAAGGGATTAAAACAATTCGCAACAGAAATGATAGTAAAAGCAGAGGATATGTACGAGCAAGGACAAAATTCAGAAAAATTAAATTTTGTTATAGATAAAGTAATAGATATGCTACCAGGAGTTTTACAGTTTTTTATAACAAGAGAAGCAGTAAAGAATTTTGTGCAAAGTGTTTTTGATACAGTAAAAAAAGCACTAGACTATGTACCAAAAAAGGAGAATTAAATTATGAATTATAATGAATTTATTAAAGAATATGATGGAAAATCAATAGATTATGATGGTGGATATGGTGCACAATGCGTTGATTTGATTAAGTTATACTTAGACAAAGTATTTGATATAAAAATTGGAGCTATAGGCAATGCACATGTTTATTATGATAATTATGATAAAGTTGCATTATTAAAGAATAATTTTGATAGAATAGAAAATACTCCAGAATTTATACCTCAAAAGGGAGATATCGTTGTCTGGAATAAAAATACAGGAAATGGTTGTGGACATGTTGCAATAGCAACAGGAGAGGGAACTACTACATATTTCTATTCATACGACCAAAACTGGGGTGGCAAAACAATAAGAAGAATATATCATAATTATACTAATGTAAGTGGTGTTCTAAGAGCTAAAGACCAAAGCAAATTGTTTCCTAAAGAAATAGAAATAAGATATTTTGATGCAAATTTATATAATATGTTATATGTAGATTTACAAAATGCTTTTGGAGGAGATGCAGGAGCTTTAAAAGAACATTATAAAACATATGGAATAAAAGAGGGTAGAGTAGCATCTTATATTTTTGATCCAGTTTTCTATTTAAATAAATATGAAGATTTAAAAAATGCATTTGGAAATGATTATGCTGCAGCATATAATCACTTCTTAGAGTATGGCATAAATGAAGGTAGACAAGCTAATAAAATATTTGATGTTAAATATTACTTAGAGAACAACGCAGATTTAAAACAAGCATTTGGAACAGATTATGGAGCAGGAATAAACCACTTTTTGGCATATGGAATAAATGAATGGCGAGCAACATCAAGTGAATTTAATGTAAATACATATAAAGAAAACTATGCAGATTTAAGAAATGCTTATGGAGAAAACTGTGCATCATACTATATGCACTATATTGTTTGGGGGCAACATGAAGATAGAAAAACAATATAAAATTTAAAGCTAGATTAGATTAATTTCTAGTCTAGCTCTTTTTTTGTGCCTAAATACAGTAAAACCAAGGTATATAACTATATTAATTTGAAATAAAAAAAGCTGTAAATCGATTTTAAATGGTCGATTTTGACTGAAAATTCGGTAAAAAATAATAGTTGCAATTTAAAGAAGTTTGTAATATAATGTCGAAAATAATTATTAATTAAGAGGGGAACTATTATAAAAAAATTACAAACAAAAAACGAAGCAGAAGAAAAAAGATTAGGAATTGTAAAAAAAGTTAGTTACATCATAACAATAGCAGAATGTGTATTCTTTGTATTTATGTTACCATTTATTTATGCTATATTTGCAAATGCTTTAATAAATTTAGGAGTTATAGAAAGTCTCGAACAGATTGAACAAGCAAATAATATTTTTAGATTTTTTAATATATTAATTATTATAGCTTTCTCAATTTTAATACTTTATGAGTCTGATGTGAGTATTCCAGAGATAATACAGAAAATTACATCTAATTTAGATATAAGTTTTAAAAAGGGAGACAATGAGCTTATTGTAAAACAACATGAAGTAGAATATTATAAAAATAATATAAGTAAAATGGCTCAGGAAGTTAAAGAAGAAGCTCATGACGAAATAATAAAAGAAGAAATATCAAACTCAGAAAAAAATTGCAAAGAATGTAAAATTGATGAGGTTACAGAGGAAAGAGAAAGTTTAAGATATTTTGCTTCATTTCAAGTTACAAACAAATATTCACGAGGCTTGTTGAAATTTATAAAAAATAATGATAAAATAGATATAGAAATATTTAAAGAACAATTAATAAGTTACTATAATAAAACAATAAAAAATATGAGTAAAAAAAGAAAACAAGACTATATAATAAAAAAAGTAGAAGAAGTTTTATACAATTTAAAATATTTGAATATAATAGAATATACAGAAGATGACAAATATATAATACTAACACAAAATGGTATAGAATTTGTTAGAAGTTATGAGGAGGTTGATTAATATGGAAAATTTATTAGATGTAGCAAGATATTTCTTAAGAAAAAATCCTATGTATACTGACAAACAAATTCAAAAATTAACGTATTATGCGTATTGTTGGTATATAGTAAAGAACAATAAAGACGCTAATAACATTCAAGATAGATTGGTAATGCAACATCCAGAAGCTTGGATACATGGTCCAGTATTCTATGAATTATATGAAGAAATGACTCATAATAGATTAGGTTTTTATAACCGTATAGAAAATCTTAAAGAAGAAACTAAAAAATTTTTAGATAAAATAATAAAAGTTTATGGAAAATTAACAGGTAACCAGTTAGAAGATATGACTCATAGTGAGTTGCCTTGGAAAGAAGCAAGAGGAGATTTAAGACCAGATGAAAGAAGTAGAGAACCATTAAAAGATAATATTATTTTTAACTATTATAATTTTTAAGAACTAGCCCCAAACTAGTTCTTTTTATATTCTACAAATTCTTATAAAATACTATTATAAAAAGCTATATCAAAAGCATATACAAATAGCATAATAAAAATATACACAAAAGAAAAGGAGAAATATGTATGAAAGATGTAGTAAAAGA
>ERZ1643251.3864-NODE-3864-length-13472-cov-5.483193_pt1 | contig 13472 bp, 5 predicted proteins | sample MGYA00579261_ERZ1643251 | MGnify/ENA primary metagenome ERZ1643251 (study PRJEB29033, sample SAMEA4952267) | chicken gut metagenome | biome: Broiler Chicken; feature: Gastrointestinal Tract; material: Caecum | place: Ireland | collected 2018 | study: Broiler... | reverse complement strand
TGGAAATGGGCCCCCAGCCGCGGGTGGTCTATGTCAGCCCGAGCTTTTGCCGGCTCATCGGGGCCGATCCGGGCGCCTACCCGGTGCCGCAGCCGCTCACGGCGCTGGTTCATCCCGATGATTTCTGCGCGCTGGAGCAGGCGCTGCGGGAGGGCCTGCGCAGCTGCCGCCCGGTGGAATATACCCACCGCCTGGCAACGGCGGACGCCCGGCGCTGGCTGTGGTGCCATACCCGGGCCGAGCGCATCCCGTACGACAGCCCCCGGCCGATGCTGCTGGTGACCGGCAGCGATGTTTCGGCCTATAAAGAAAAGGAACAGCGGCTGACAGAATCCAACCGGAGGCTGCGCACGGCGTTTGACCAGGTGGCCCAGCAGATGTGGGAAGTGGACCTTGCGGCCAGGACCTTCAGCCTGTACGCCCCGGGCGGGGGCGAACCTTCGGCCGGCACCGCCTTCCCCGACGGCATGGTGGAAACCGGCTGGGTGCATCCGCGCTCGGCCCGGGCGTTCTGCGCGTTTGCCCGCGCGCTGTGCGGCGGCCAGGCGCAGGGGTACGGCAATTTTCTGCTGCGCCTGCACCCGGCTGACCGCTACCGCTGGACGGTTTTGTCCTACCGTCTGCTGTGTGATGAAGCCGGGCGCGCGGTGCGGGCGGTCGGCGTGGCGGAACCGCTGGACCAGACCTTCCGGCGCTACCACCCCGGCGCCAATCCCAAAGGGGTCATGCCCTCCGCCATGCTGGCCGACCTTGTGGCCGAAATGCGGCTCAACCTTACCCGCGATACGGTGGAAGAGCTCTGGGTGGAAGGGCAGGACCAGACCGCGGCCTGGGCGGGCGTTCCGGCCCGGGCCATGCTGCGCCAACAGCGCGCCGGCCTGCGCCGGGATGACAGCGCCAACGGGGCGGATGATTTTTCCGCCTGCTTTTCCACGGCGCAGATGCGGGCGCAGTTCGGCGCCGGGCGCCGCTGGCTGGCCGCCGTTTACCAGCGGGTGGATGCCGGCGGCAACATCCGCCGGGTGCGCCACCTGGTGCGTATGACCCAAGACCCGCAAACCGGTGCGCTGCTGGCGTTCGGCTGCCTGCTGCACCTGCACCTGCCCGCCGTGTGGGAGCGGCGGCTCTGCACCGAAAGCGGCGCTTTTGACCCGATCACCCGGCTGTATGACCGCGGCTTTATCGCACGGGCGGCCGGTGCGTTTGCCGGTGCCGGGGCCGGCGCTTACGCGGTGGCGGTTGTGCAGGCGCTGGGCCTTGCCGCCGGCCAGGAGGAAGACCCGGCCCCGGCGCGGCGCACCCGCCAGGGGATCGCCGCGGCGTTTGCGGCGGCGCTGGGCGGCGGCTGCCTGCTGGGCCAGTATGCGCCGGACCAGCTGGTTGTGCTGTTTCCGCTGCCGCTCCCGCAGGAGGAACTGCAGCGCAGGCTGGAGGAGGCGTTTGCCTTCCTGCGGATTGCCGTGCAGGAAGGCCTGCCGCCGCACACGCTGCGGTTTGTTGCCGGTGTGGCGGTGCGCCAGGCCGATGCCGAACCCTATGAGGAAATGCTGAACCGCGCGCTGTGCCTGTGCGGGCTGTGCTGGAACGCGCCCGGCGATATGGTGGCCTTCACGCGGGAGGGGGAAACGCTGCCCTTCCCGCTGCCTGAAGGCGCCGGGCAGGAAGCCGGCCTGCGCGAACAGCCGGCCGGGGCCGACCGCCCGCTGACCGAAGAAGAAAAGGATGTGGCGCTGCGCTGCATGGCCGCCATGCTTGCCGCCGAAACCCTTGAAAGCTCGGTTCAGGGCGTGCTGCAGCAGCTGGGCGTCTATTGCGGGGCGGACCGTGTCTATATTGTCAGCCTTGCGCCGGGCGGCCGGGTGATTACCATGCCGTATGAATGGACAGGCCCGGGCAAAACCGGCATCCGGCAGGCGGTTTCGGGGCTGCCGCGCGGGCGGTTCCCGCTGCTGGAACGCTGCATGGCGCAGCGCAAACCGGTGTTTTTGTCCCGCAGCCAGCCGCCCGGCGGGGAGAGCGCCTGGCGGTTTGCGGTGTACCCGCTGCTGCAAAAGGAAAGGGTGGAAGGCTTCCTTTGCATGGAAAACGCGCGCCGCCACGCCGACGATGCGGCGCTGGTCAACGCCCTGCTGCCCCTGCTGCAGCGGGAACCGGAACGGTTCAGCCGCAGCGGCGGCATGGCGGGGGATGTGGGCCGGCTGATGGGCATGCCGGACCTGCGCGCCTACCTGGCCACCGTGGCCGGGCTGGACGCCGCGCGCTATACTTCGCTGGGGGCGGTCTGCCTGGATATCCCGGGTATTGCCGCCATCAACGGCAGCCACGGCTTTGCCTACGGCAGCCAGCTGCTGTGGTATGCCTGCCAGGCCATGGCCGATGTGTTCGGCCCGGACCTGCTTTTCCGCACCTGGGAGGCGGAGTTCGTCGCTTTCCTGCCCAACACCACCCAGCCGGTGTTTGCAGGGCGGTGCGAGCGGCTGCGCTCCATCCTGCGCCGGCGCTACCCGCGGGACCTGCGCCTGGGCTTTGCCTGGGCCGAAGGCGATTTTACCGGCCGCAGCCTGGTGGATGCCGCGCGCCGCAGCATGGCGGCCGAGCGGGTGGGCGTGCCGCCGGGCCTGCCTGACCTGCTGCTGGCCCCGCCGGGCGAACCCCGCGCCGCGCTTGAAAACGGGGTCCGGGCGGTGGTGTACTTCCAGCCCAAGGTTGCGCTGTTCACCGGCCGGCTGGCCGGGGCCGAAGCGCTTGTGCGCGGCGTGGGGCCGGATGGCCGGCTGATCCCGCCGGATTCCTTCCTGCCGGAACTGGAAGAGACAGGCGGCATCCGGGAACTGGACCTGTATGTGCTGGACCGCGCGCTTGCCCAGGTTGACCGCTGGCGGGCCGAAGGGCTCGGCGTTGTGCCGGTGGCGGTCAACCTGTCCCGCGTGACGCTGCGCAGCCCGTCGCTGCCGGCTTCGATCCTGGCGATCCAAAGCCGGTACCCGGCCCTGCCGCCAAGCGCGCTGGAACTGGAAATCACCGAACAGGCCGATGCAGTCGGAACCGAAACGCTGCACAGCCTGGTGGCGCAGTTCCACTCGTTCGGGCTGCGGGTCAGCCTGGACGATTTCGGCGCGCGGTACGCCAACCTTTCTCTTTTTGCCAGCGTGCCGTTTGATGCGGTCAAACTGGACCGCAGCCTTGTCGCCGACCTGGCGGGCAACCCGGTCAACCGGCAGCTTGTGCATGATATCTTTCAGCTTTGCCGCATGCGCGGCATTGATTGCCTGGCGGAAGGGGTGGAAACGCCCGAACAGGTCCGCCTGCTGCAGGACGCCGGCTGCACCTGGGCGCAGGGGTTTTATTATGACCCGCCGCTGCCGGCAGACCGGTTTGCGCAGCGGTACCTGCAGCCGGCGCCGCCCGCCGCGCCCACACAAAGGAGGAACCACGGATGAGCAAACCAGAAAAAAGCAGGGCTCGGCCGCCGTCATCGGCATTGGCGCGTCGGCCGGCGGGCTGGAAGCGCTGCAGCAATTTTTTGACTACATGCCTTCGGACAGCGGGCTCAGCTTTGTTGTGATCCAGCATCTTTCACCCGATTACAAAAGCCTGATGGCCGATATCCTGGCCAAACACACCGATATGACGGTCCGCCAGGCCGAGGACGGTATGCCGGTGCGGCCCGACCACCTCTACCTGATCCCGCCCAAGAAAAACCTGACGCTGCACGAAGGCCGGCTGGTTCTGTCAGACTATGACGCCAGCGCGCTCAACCACCCGATTGATATCTTTTTTACCTCCCTGGCCGAGGAAAAGCGGGAAAAGGCGATTGTCGTCGTATTGTCCGGCACCGGGTCGGACGGTACCAACGGGGTCAAGGCGGTCAAAGAACGCGGCGGCCTTGTCATCGCGCAGGCGCCGGAAAGCGCCAAGTTTGACGGCATGCCCCGCAGCGCGATCAACACCGGTCTGGCGGATTTCATCCTGACCCCGCAGGAAATTGCCGAGGAGATCCTGAACTTTTCCTTTACGCCGGCGCTGCTGCACAACCGCCCCGGCGATGCGGCGGCTTCGGAGGAAGACGAGCTCTTCTCAGAGGAGGAGACCCTCTCCCACATCTATGCGATCCTGAAAAATGCGAGCGGCATCGACTTTACCTATTACAAGCGCACAACGATCCTGCGCCGGATCGAACGGCGGATGCTGGTGACCCACACCGCCACGCTGGCGGATTTCGCCCGGTTGCTCGGCGATTCCCCCGAGGAGGTCAACACCCTTGTCAAGGAGATCCTGATCGGGGTGACAAACTTCTTCCGCGACCCGGCTTTCTTTGAAAAGCTCAAGTATAACGCCGTCTACAAAATCATCGAGCGCGCGGCGGAGGACGAGCCGATCCGGGTTTGGAGCGCCGGCTGCTCCACCGGGGAGGAAGCCTACTCCCTCGCAATCCTTTTCCGCGAAGCGATGGAGGAGATGCAGGTGACGCGGGATGTCAAAATCTTTGCGACCGATGTCGATGCCCGCGCGATCGAGCAGGCCGGCAAGGGCCTGTACTCGGAAAATATTCTGGACGATGTAACCCCGGAGCGTCTGGCCAAGTTCTTCATCAAGCAGAACGATCAATACCAGATCAGCAAGGAAGTGCGGCGGATGATTGTGTTCGCCACCCACAACATCTTCTCTGACCCGCCGTTCGGCAAGCTGGATTTGATCTGCTGCCGCAACGTCATGATCTATTTCCAGCCGGTGCTGCGGCGCGGGCTGTTTGCCATCTTCCACTCGGCGCTCAAAAACAACGGCTACCTCTTCCTTGGCAAGAGCGAGACGGCCGGCGAATACATCAACCTGTTCAAACCGGTCTGCAGCGCGGAAAAAATCTACCTGCACAAAAGTGAAGGCAAAGTCGAAGACCTCACCCCGCCCACCTTTACGATCCCCAACATCCAGGCCATCACGCCGGCCGGCATCCACCAGGCTGGCGCCGCCGCGCCGGACACCGGCCGCGAAACCGTCTACACCCAGTTCTTGGAAAAGTTCATGCCGGCTTCGGTCATCCTTGGCCCGGACGATACGGTGCTGCACTTTTTCGGCAGCTACAGCGATTACCTGACCCTGGCGCCGGGCAAGGCGACACTGAACTTTTTCTCCATGCTGCATAAGGACCTGAACCTGGCCGCCGCCACGGCGGTCAGCCGCTGCCGCACCGAGCACACCCCTGTCACCTACACCGACATCGCGGTGGATTGCCCGGCCGGGCGCCGGGTGGTCAGCCTCAGCGTGCAGCCGATCCCGCCCGCCAACCCGGACGATGACGCCGGGCTGCTGGCCGTCCTCTTTCTTGAAGACCACCCGCCCGAACTGGCCGGCACGGTTGAAAAGTACAACCTTGATGCAACGGCGGCCCGCCGCATTGCAGAACTGGAACGGGAATTCTCAGTCTCCCAGAGCGATCTGCGCGCAACGATCCAGCGGCTTGAGACGGTCAACGGCGAACTGCAGGCGGCCAATGAGGAGCTGCTGACCGCCAACGAGGAACTGCAAAGCTCGACCGAGGAGCTGCAGTCGGTCAATGAGGAACTCTACACCGTCAACACCGAGCACCAGCTCAAACTCGACGAGCTGACCATGATGACCAACGACCTGTCCAACTTCCTGTCCTCCACCATGATCGGGATTCTGTTTGTGGACAGTAACCTGAACATCCGCAAGTTTACCGAATATGTCGGCCGGGAATTCCAGCTCATGGACCACGATATCGGCCGCTCCATCCAGATCTTTGCCCACAGCTTCCCCGATGAGGCGATCGAGGCCGACTGCCGCACCGTGCTCAAAAACCTGACCTCGATCGACCGTGAGGTTACCGCCATGAACGGCCGGCATTACACGCTGCGCATCGCCCCCTACCGCACCACCGAAAACAGCATCCGCGGCCTGGTCATCACGATTATCGACAGTCTGGGAACCGAGGGGGAGAAGAGGGTGTGAAAAGATGGAACGGTTTCTGAGAAGCAAACATTCTTAGAAGAGTTAAGAGTTGAGAGCTCAGCGTTAAGAGGCGGTGTGCCTTCGGCGCGATTTTGAAAAGCGTCGGAAACCTTCCTCTGTTTTTTGAGCGCGCAGCGCGATCCACCTTATCCAAACTCTTAACGCGACACTCTGACAAAAACTTCCGCCCGGAACCTGCCGGCTTTGCCGGGGTTCCGGGCGGTTTTTGCGGTTTACATTTTGTGGTCGGCGAAGATCGGGTCGTCCTGCCAGAGCACCGTGTGCCCGGCCGCGCGGGTCTTGTTCAAATCAATGATGCGCTGGTTTTTGGAGCCGCGGAACCGCAGCGTGATGTCCTTCTCCTCGGTCAAAAATTCGCCGTCCACCAGGACGTCCAGCAGCGCAAGCATTTCGTCGGTCACTTCGCAGCGGGCCGGGCTTTCCTGCAAAAGCTCTTTTTCATAGGAATTGCCGGTGTAGCACCAGATGGTCTTGTGCGGGTACAGCACCCGCACATCGCGCAGAAACGGGACGAGCGCGCGCTGGTTTTCGGGCTCGAACGGTTCGCCGCCGAGCAGCGAAAGCCCGTCGATATAATCAGGCGCCAGGCTGCCCAAAATCGCATTGCGGGCGGCTTTGTCAAACGGCCGGCCGTAACAGAAATCCCAGGCGACGGCGTTGAAGCAGTCCTTGCAGTGGCGGCGGCAGCCTGATACAAACAGGCTGGTGCGCACGCCTTCGCCGTTGGCAATGTCGCAGTATTTGATGTTGGCGTAGTTCATGGGTCTTTCCTTTCGGGGGCGGGGCGAACGGCACCATATCTGGTGGCGGCGCGGGTGCCTTGGCCCCGTATCTCGGTATATTGCGGCTCTTAGTATACCAGCCTGGGGGCCAAAGCGCAAGGGGGCGGCGGGCAGAAAAGGGCAAAAATGACGCTGGAACAAAGATTCGGGAAAAGCCGACGGAAATGTCAAAAAAATCCCCCCGAATTTCGTCGTTTTGTGAAGAAGGATCTTTTCGGCGTCGCAGCGATGGAAACGGAATATTTTGGGCAAAATTGAGAATGGGACACAAGATGTTGTGGCGTTTCCCCTTGACTTTCGGGGCGCGATAGGATAAGATAGTCTTGCTCGCCTCATGGCGGGTTATACAGTTTGTATAAAACTGCGCCATATACAAGATAGATAGCCCCGGGGCGTCGCCCCGGTTTGATGCCAGGAGAGGAGAACCATGAAGATCATCAAGCGCAACGGCAGCGAAGTCGTGTTTGACATTTCGAAAATCATTGCCGCTGTCACCAAAGCCAACAACGTCGTGCCGGCTGCCCAGCAGCTTTCCAAGCAGCAGATCCATGCCATTGCGGACCATGTGCAGGCGGTTTGCGGCGCCCGCAACCACGCCATGAACGTGGAGGAAATCCAGGATCTTGTGGAAAATGCGATCATGGATACCGGCGCGCATGAAGTGGCCCGCAAATATATCACCTACCGGTATGTGCAGGGCCTCAAGCGCACCCACAACACCACCGACGACCGCATCCTCAGCCTGATCGAGTGCAACAACGAGGAAGTCAAGCAGGAAAACTCCAACAAAAACCCGACCGTCAACTCGGTGCAGCGCGACTATATGGCCGGCGAAGTCTCGAAGGATCTGACGATGCGGATGCTGCTGCCCCCGGAGGTCGTCAAGGCGCATGAGGAAGGCATCATCCATTTCCATGATTCCGACTATTTCGCCCAGCACATGCACAACTGCGACCTCGTCAACCTCGAGGATATGCTGCAGAACGGCACCGTCATCTCGGGCACCCTGATTGAAAAGCCGCACTCCTTCTCGACCGCCTGCAACATCGCGACCCAGATCATCGCCCAGGTTGCCTCCAACCAGTACGGCGGCCAGAGCATCAGCCTGACCCACCTGGCCCCGTTTGTCGATATCTCCCGCAAGAAGATCCGCCGCGATGTCGAGGCCGAAATGCGGGAGCTCGGCATCCACCCCGGTGAGGAAAAACTCTCCGAGATTGTCGAAGCCCGCCTGCGTGAGGAGATCAAGCGCGGCGTGCAGACCATCCAGTACCAGGTTGTCACCCTGATGACCACCAACGGCCAGGCCCCCTTCATCACCGTCTTCATGTACCTCGGCGAAGCGGGCGGCGACCAGCGCCTGAAAAGCGACCTTGCGATCATCATTGAGGAAATGCTCCGCCAGCGCTACCAGGGCGTCAAGAACGAAGCCGGCGTCTGGATCACCCCGGCTTTCCCCAAGCTGATCTATGTGCTGGAGGAAGACAACATCCGCGAAGGCACCCCCTATTTCTACCTGACCAAGCTGGCCGCCAAGTGCACGGCCAAGCGGATGGTGCCCGACTATATCAGCGAAAAGAAGATGCGGGAGTACAAACTCTCGAAAGGGGAGACCGAAGGCCACGGCGATGTGTACACCTGCATGGGCTGCCGCAGCTTTTTGACCCCCGACCGCTCGGGCAACGGCTGGGACAACATCGCCAACGCCAAAAACTATGACGGCAAGCCGAAATACTACGGCCGGTTCAACCAGGGCGTTGTGACCATCAACCTGGTTGATGTGGCGCTGTCCTCCGGCGGGGACTTTGACAAGTTCTGGAAGATCTTTGACGAACGGCTCAACCTCTGCCACGAAGCGCTGATGTGCCGCCACAACCGCCTCAAGGGCACCCTTTCCGACGCCGCGCCGATTCTGTGGCAGTACGGCGCGCTGGCCCGCCTTGAAAAGGGCGAGCCGATCGACAAGCTGCTTTACGGCGGCTATTCGACAATCAGCCTCGGCTATGCGGGCCTGTACGAATGCTGCAAGTATATGACCGGCAAGAGCCACACCGACCCGGCCGCCAAGCCGTTCGCCCTCTCGGTCATGCAGCACATGAACGACGCCTGCGCCAAGTGGAAGGCCGAATCCAACATCGATTTCAGCCTCTACGGCACCCCGCTCGAATCCACGACCTACAAGTTCGCGAAATGCCTGCAGAAGCGCTTCGGCGTGATCCCCGGCATCACCGACCGCAACTATATCACCAACTCCTACCATGTCCATGTGTCGGAGGAGATCGACGCCTTCACCAAGCTCAAGTTTGAGGCCGATTTCCAGAAACTTTCCCCCGGCGGCGCGATCAGCTATGTCGAGGTGCCCGATATGCAGGACAACCTCGCCGCGGTCATCCGGGTCATGCAGTTCATCTACGACAACATCATGTACGCCGAGCTCAACACCAAGAGCGACTACTGCCAGGTCTGCGGCTATGACGGCGAGATCCAGATTGTCGAGGATGACGGCAAGCTGATCTGGGAGTGCCCGCACTGCCACAACCGTGACCAGAACAAGCTCAACGTAGCCCGCCGTACCTGCGGCTACATCGGCACCCAGTTCTGGAACCAGGGCCGCACCCAGGAAATCAAGGACCGCGTGCTCCACCTGTAAAACCCGATCACAATTTTGACATCCCCGCGCCGGCTTTTGCCCGGCGCGGGGATGTTTGCTGTTTGGGGCGCCGCCAGCTTTCGCGCCTTTCCGCACAAAGAAGAGCGTATACTGACAAAGGTACGGCGAACCGCCCGCCGCAAGGCCCTGCCCTGTCAAAAACGGCCGCAGGCAAAGCCCCGGCGGTTCCGCCATGCGAACACCGCAAAACGGCAGGTACATTTACCCAAGAAAGGACGAAGGAAGATGCAAACCCCCCTTGCGCAAAAAGTTCGGCGCGGTGCTGCTGGCCGCCGCGCTGTTCATCGGCCTGTGCTCGCTGCCGGGCCGGGCGGCCGCCACCCCCGGCGGCGCCCGGGTGGCCGATGCCGACACCCGCAACAGCTACATGGAAAACCTCGGCGGGGCCGATTCCACCCTGCTGGACGGCCGGATCTGGTCAGACAAATCGCTTTCGACCGAATCGCTGACCTTTACCGGCGACGTCGGCAGCATCGCGGTGGAAAACGACGCGGATTTTCTTGTGACCTACTCGGCGCTGGCAACCTCCACCCAGCTCATCCAGGAAACAACCGCCCCGGTTGACATCGTCTTCATCCTTGATTTTTCGGCCAGCATGGCCTGGGGCCAGTATGAAAACGGCGCCGGCACCGTCACCGACCAGGCCGGCTCCCGGGTGCAGGCGATGGTGGACGCTGTCAACAACGCCATCGGCGCCCTTGTCGCGGCCGACCCGCGCAGCCGTGTCGGCATTGTCTGCTTCAACCGCGGCGCCCAGACCATGCTGGACCTGACCGCCGTCACCCCGCGCCCGGACGGCGATTACCTGGAGATCACCCGCTGGAACGCAACCCCCGGCGCCGACGACGGCAACCGCGGCAACGTGCAGGTCACCTGCAACATCAACAGCGCCGCGCTGCCGCTGGATTCCTACACCAACATCCACGCCGGCCTGTTTGCCGGCATGCAGATGCTGGCCCGCGCCACCGACCTGACGGTGGAGATCAACGGCGAGGATGTGACCCGTGTGCCGAACGTCATCCTGATGTCTGACGGCGCGCCGACAACCTTTTCAGCCGCCAGCGGCGGCGGTTGGTGGCAGGGCATCACCAACACGCCGATCGGCACCGGCGACAATTCCAACCCCCACAGCGGCAACGGCTTTTTGCCGCTTGTCACGGCCGGCTACCTCAAGCAGGCGATCACCGACCATTATTACCCGAACCCCGCCGAAGGGCAGGCCGCCCGGGTGTATACCATCGGGTTTATGACAAGCCAGCAGAGCGCCGGCATGTCTGCCATGGCCGACCTTGTGCTGAACCCGGCCGCCCACTGGAACGCGCAGAACGCCTACACCGCCACCGGCGTGCCCCAGGTGGATGCGGTCAACACTGCCTGGCAGGATTACCATGCCGGCGGCACGCCGGATGTGCAGTATACCACAAGCCAGGGCCCGCAGAACTATGCGGTGGACCAGGCGCCCGGCGGCGCGCCGGCCAGCGTGCGGTACAACGACGCCTACTACCCGGCCGATAACGCCGACGACCTCTCGAACGCCTTCAACCAGATCATCAACAGCATCACCAGCGCGGCCAAAGGCCCGACCGAAGTCACTGATAACGACCCCGTCCACAGCGGGTATATCCTGTACAACGACCCGCTCGGCCCGTATATGGAGCTCAAATCCCTGCAGGCCGTGATCTGGGCCGGGGTGGAGTTCCGGCTGGAGGACGGCTTTGCCCCCGCCGCCGAACCCCAGCCCGACGGCACGACCCGGTGGGTGTACACCGGCCACCTGGAAACGGCCGAAGGCGGCAAAACCTTCGACAGCCCGGTGTACGGCCGCGGCAACATTGACGATATCCTCATCACCCTGATCGGCGAAGCCGACGGTACCCAGCGGCTGCGGGTGGCGGTGCCGGCTTCGGCCATCCCGATCCGGGTGAACACCGTGACGCTGAACGCCGAGCAGGAGCCTATCGACAATGTGTCGAACAACGCCTACCCGCTGCGCGTGTGCTACACCGTCGGCCTGCAGGCGGACGCGCAAAACCCCGACGGCACGCTGAACACCGCCGCCGGCGGCGTCAGCGAAAGCTAGCTGGCGGCCCATACCGTGGATGGGCAGGTGCTGTTTTACTCCAACCTCTACACCGGCCAGGTGCAGGGGCAGGATACCGTCGGCGAGGCGACGGTGCAGTTCTCCCCGGCCGATTCCAACCCCTTCTACTTCATCCAGCAGGACACCCCGCTCTACCTGGACCCGGCCTGCACCATCCGCGCCGACGACCCGACCTTTGATACCGCCCGCGCCTACTACTTTCAGGACGAATACTACGCCGGTCTTGGCGAGGACGTGCAGGCGCGCACCTATGTCATCCGCCGCCAGGGCCAAAACCTGGCCGATTCGGTCGCCCGGGATGCCGGCGGCTGGTATATTGAGAAGGATGCGGCCCGCCTTGGCAACCTGACCGACCTGATCCGGCTGAAAGGGGACGGCAACCGCACCGACACCGCCGCCGCGGCCAACTACCCGACCTTTGTGGGGGAGGACGCGCACACCGGGTGGTTTTTGGGCTACCTGGGCAACAACGGGCGGCTTGCGCTGGCGGCGCCGGCCAGCCTGACCATCGCCAAGGCGGCCACCGCCGAAGGCCTGACCCCGCCGGCCATTGCGGCCTTCCCGTTTACCCTGCGCGTGCCGGCCAAGGCCAACCAGACGGTTGAAGCCACCCGCCGCTTTGCCGATGGCAGCACCGCCGGCCAGACGCTGCGGCTGGATGCGGCCGGTGAAGCGCAGTTTTCGCTTCCGGCAGGCGAAGCGCTGACGATACCGGCCATGCAGGGCCTTGCCTTTACCGTGACCGAAACCGGCCAGCCCGCTGGCTTTACACTTGAAACGGCACAGGCCGACCCGGCCGACATCGGCCGGTATGACCCGGGCGCCGCGGCCTTTGCCGGCACGGTTGGCACGGCGGATGCCACGGTTGCCTTCACCAACCGTTACACGGCGGTTTTCCCGGCCGGCGATACGGTTGAAATCCCGGTGGTCAAGCAGCTGGCCGGTTCCCGCACCGACTGGCAGGCGGGGGAGCGCTATACCTTTGCCATTGCCCCGAGCGAGCGGGCCGGCAACAACCCGAATGCTGCGCTGCTGCTGACCAATACCGAGCTGACGCTGGACGGCGGCAGCCCTTCGGGTGTGTTCACGCTGGACCTTGCGCCGCTCACCGCCGCGCGGAACGCCCTGGCCGCCGCGCCCGAACCCCCCGCGCCCGCCACACCCGAAACCGCGCCGTTGCAGCCCGCCGCAGCCGAACCGACGGCCACACCCGAAACCGCGCGCGCCCGCCGCAGCCCGCCGCTTGACGCAGCCGCCCGGCTGGCCGCCATCCCCGGAGAATACTATTACACAATCACCGAAACGGGCGGCGTGGGCCCCGGCGATATTACCTTCGACCGCAGCCGGTATGAAGCCTGCGTCACGGTGACCGACGACGGCGCCGGCCGCCTGGCGGCAGCGCTGACAAGCCTTGTGCGGGTGGCCGGGCCGGACGGCGGCGCGCTGGCGGACCCGGAACCCGCGGCGCAGGCCGTGTTTGTCAACACAACCGCCGCCCTGCCGACCCCGACGCCGGAACCGACCCTGAACCCCGAACCGACCCCTGAGCCGACCGGAACCGCTGGGCCGACGCTTACCCCGACGCCGGAGCCCGGCGCCCCGTCGGCAACGCCCGGCCCCGTTCGGCCGACAGCCGCCCCCACGCCGGCCACGGTCACAAACAGCGGCCCGACAGCCAGCCCCGCGCCGGCCGCGGGCCAGGGGGCCGTCCCGCCGACCGGCGACGCGCTGCCCGCTTTGCCGCTGGCCCTGCTGGCCGCCGCAAGCGCGGCCGCCCTGGCCCTGCTTGTGTACCGCCGCAGCCGCCGCTGAGGGAAAATGTGGGCGAACCCCTTGCAAAATACGCAGGAAGGTGTATAATGTCAAGCGTATGCAGAGTAGGGGCCCGCGCGTACAGTGCCTGACCAACGGGGAGTTGTGGCAGGAC
>ERZ1643251.3859-NODE-3859-length-13482-cov-5.312728_pt1 | contig 13482 bp, 12 predicted proteins | sample MGYA00579261_ERZ1643251 | MGnify/ENA primary metagenome ERZ1643251 (study PRJEB29033, sample SAMEA4952267) | chicken gut metagenome | biome: Broiler Chicken; feature: Gastrointestinal Tract; material: Caecum | place: Ireland | collected 2018 | study: Broiler... | reverse complement strand
TAATCAGCCCTTATAGGGCGAGAACAAACCACCGGCTAAGCCGGTGGTTCTGATTGTTCGGACAGGGTTCTGATTTCATGAGCCTAAGGCGGAAATGTCAGAAAATTATAAATAATATTAAAAAATTAAAAGGAAAAAAATGACAAGTCAAAAAACAGCAAAAAATGACAAGGAATTGAATATACTTGTCAAAAGCCCTATGCTATGATTCCACTAGAAAGCCGGTACGGCAGAAAACGAGATATAAGCTCATTGAGAAAAGGAGGAAAGATTACATGAAAAAGAGGATTTTAGCAGCCCTGCTGGCTGCCGCGATGTGTGTCGGGCTGATCGTAGGATGTGCTCCAAAAGTAGCAGAAGAATCTGACAGCGGGACACAAAGCAGCGAGAGCGGAGGAGAAGATCTCCCAATACTCAAAGTAGCGGTCATGCCGTTTTTGAACAGTCTCCCTGTGGAGTACATGATCGAGAACGGGTTAGATGAAAAGCATGGATTTAAGATTGAGACAGTTTATTTTGCCAGTGGTGGAGCCATGAACGAGGCGTTGGCAGCAGACCAGTGGGAAGTCGGTACGCTGAGTGCGGCGGCAGTTAATTCTCTGGCAATCTATGGAGCATACTGTATCGGAGATGTCGCACATTCCGAAGGTGGTCTTTATACATTGACACAGCCGGACAATGATATTGCGAAGGTAAAGGGAAGCAATCCGTCTTACCCAGATGTATATGGAGATGAGGCGTCATTAAAAGGCGCGGTGATTGCCACAAGCACAGGAACAATTTCGCATCTTAATGTTATAAAGTGGCTGGAGAAACTGGGAATGACGCAGGATGATGTGGAAATCGTGCATATGGATTGGCCGGCAGCATATCAGGCACTGATGACGGGGAACTGTGATGTTGCGGCGTTAAATCCGCCAACCTCCTATGAGGCAGAGGCTGAAGGTATGATCATCACATCAAGTCTTTCCAATCTGGATGTACCACAGTTTGACTCTATTGTTGTGAGCAACAAGGCAATGACAGAAAAAAGAGATATATTGATAAATTATACTAAGGCATTTTTTGAGGCGAATGATGCGCTTCAGGCAGACACGGATGCTACCGCACAGATGCTTCTTGACTGGTATACAGAGAATGGATCGGAGTCATCGCTGGAGGCGTGTAAGACAGAGGTAGAAACAAGACCATTTGTGACATCAGAAGAGGCGAAAGGAATTACTCTTGGAGAGTCAGTAAAAATTACAGCAGAATTCTGGGTGACAGAAGGATTACTTGAAGAGGAAAGATTTCCTGAAATAGAGAAACACATTGATGATACGATCGTGAAGGAAGCGCTGGGATTCTGATAAACATCAGAAGTAAAAGATATGACATTAAAGAGGACTGCTGTTTGTTGTGGCAGTCCTTCTTTAAAAGAACGGAAATGTTAGGGTAGGAGGATGAAGACGTGACAGAATTAGGAAAACAGAAGACAAAAACAAATCGGAAATTACTATTGATCTCGATCTGCTCCCTCTGCGTATTTTTCGGAGTCTGGTATATAGCGACGGCAGTGATGCACCTCATGCCGGATTACGCGCTGCCAAGCCCTGTTCAAGTAGTAAAAGCGTTCATCTATAAATTGGCGAATACCACGCCAGATGGGGGAACACTGTTCCAGCATATTGCAGCCAGTCTGAAGGTTGCACTGAGCGGATATGTACTTGGGGCAGTAATCGGTATTCCTCTGGGAATATGTATGGCATGGTTTAGAAGAGTGGATCTGTTTGTGACTCCACTGTTTGATTTAGTGCGTCCGGTACCGACCATCGCGTGGATCCCACTAATGATACTCTGGTTTGGCATCGGTCTGGGGGCAAAGGCCGCGATTATCTTTGTATCAGCGTTCATCCCATGTGTTATCAATTCTTACGCAGGGATCAAGCAGACAAGGCCGGTACATTTATGGGTGGCGCAGACATTCGGAGCGTCGAGGACAAAAATGCTGTTCACAGTCGCAATCCCGACAGCAATGCCGCTGATATTCACAGGACTCAGGATCTCGCTCCAAGCGGCGTGGACGACACTTTGCGCGGCAGAGATGCTAGCGGCAAATCAGGGACTCGGATACATGATCCAGTTGAACCGTTCGCTTGCAAGGGCAGACTTGATCATCGTAGGAATGCTAACTATTGGATTTATCGGCACGCTATTTGCGGTTGTGCTTGACCGTTTAGAAAAGAAATTTGTAAAAGGAGGGAAAAAGTCATGAAAAAACTTAGTGAAAAAGCGGAAAAGACAGTTTATGCGATACTGGCGATTGCTACTTTTTTTCTCATATGGGCTTTTATAACGACTTTTACCACTGCCGGAGAGTCGACTCCGGGTCCCATTGAAGTGTTGAAGCTTCTGTTTAGTTCTATTTTTGAACCTATAGGGAAATATACAATATACGGACATTTATACTTTAGTCTGAGGCGCGTGATCGTCGGATATACAGTGGCGTCGATGCTTGGGATCGTAGTGGGAATATCCATGGGAACTTCCAGATATGCGGAAGCGATCATCAAACCGCTCTTTGAACTGATTAGACCGATTCCGCCGATCGCGTGGATCCCGTTGGTCATTCTTTGGTTTGGCGTGGGAGAACTCCCGAAATATGCGATCATTTTTATTGGATCTTTTACCAATGTGACTCTTAATGCCTATACGGGAGCGCAAAGAGTCGACCCACAGCTCATTGGATGCGCCAAGATGCTTGGAACGAGCAACAGAGATATCTTTTTAAGAGTGATCCTTCCGTCCAGTCTGCCGCAGATATTCGCTGGACTACAGGTGGCGCTCTCGACAGCATGGATGGCTGTGCTCGCGGCAGAGATGGTAGGCGCGCAGGAGGGATGCGGGTGGATCATTTTAAGAGGAAGCGACACGACGAATATACCGCTGGTGCTTGTGGGAATGGTGGTCATCGGAGTTGTAGGACTGCTTCTCGCCACGATCATGAGAGTGATAGAAAGGGGGCTTTGTTCATGGAACAGAATGGACGGGTAAATGAAACGATCATCCAGATGAAAAACGTGACAAAGAACTTTGAGTCAGCGGGAAAAGTCAAAGAGGTCGTCGCTCCGTTTGATCTGGAAGTAAAGGAAAATGAATTTGTCGTACTGTTCGGTCCGGGACAGAGCGGCAAGACAACATTGATAAACCTCATTGCCGGGCTAGAACTTCCCACAGAGGGGGAGGTGCTTGTAGATGGAAAGAAAGTAGAAGAGCCGGGACCGGACAGGGGCGTGGTCTATCAGACAACGGCGCTGTTCCCGTTCTGTACGGTCATGGGAAACGTAGAGTTCGGACCGAAATCTCAGGGTATAGACAAGAAAACAAGACGTGAGCGCGCAAAGTATTTTATTGATCTGGTTGGACTGCAAGGTTTTGAGAAAGCATATCCCAATAAGTTATCGGGAGGAATGCGCCAGAGAGTAGGGATTGCCAGAGCCTACTGTAACGATCCGAAAGTCATGCTGCTGGATGAGCCTTTTGGCCATCTGGACGCGCAGACAAGATATATGATGGAAGAGGAACTGGAAAAAATCTGGGAGAAAGAAAAGCGTACTGTTGTTTTTGTGACAAACAATATCGAGGAAGCGGTATATCTTGCAGATAGGATCATCCTTTTGACAAACTGTCCGACGAGGATCAAGGAGGAATACATCGTGGATCTTCCCCGACCGAGGAACTATGTAGATCCCGCATTTCTGGAACTGCGACAGAGGATACTGGATAATACAGATGACACATTGTAGGAGGCGGGAACTGTGAGCAAAGATAATGTAAAAGTAAAGGTTACGAATCTGACAAAGAAATTCGGAGATCTGCTCGTACTCGATGATATCTCTTTTGACGTAAAGGAAGGAGAATTTCTCTGTATCGTAGGACCGACAGGATGTGGGAAAACAACTTTTCTGAACAGCCTGACAAAGCTGTATGATATCACAGCAGGAGAGATTCATATCAACGGGGAACCGGTGGATTTAAAAAAGCATAATATCGCATACATTTTTCAGGAATATTCCACATTCCCGTGGCTGAAAGTAGAAGATAATATCAAATATGGGCTTAAGATCAAGAAAATGCCTGAAGAAGTGATCCGTGAAAGAGTAGAAGAAGTCATAGAGATGGTGGGTCTGGGCGAGTACAGGAACTACTACCCGGATCAGCTGTCGGCGAGTATGCTCCAGCGCGTGGTTATTGCCCGGGCCTTTGCCGTGCGGCCGGAACTCCTCATCATGGATGAACCGTACGGGCAGTTGGATATTTCTTTGAGATTTAAGCTGGAGGATGAACTGATCAAACTCTGGCAGAAAACGGAGACAACGGTCATATTTATCACACATAATATCGAGGAGGCCGTCTACTTAAGTGAGCGTATCCTTGTACTGACCAACAAACCGACAAAGATAAAGAAGGAGATATACAACGATCTGCCAAGACCGAGAAATGTGGCAGCAGAAAGTTTTGTGGAGATTAGAAATCATGTAACCGAATTGATTAAATGGTGGTAGGAGGTACATTATGACAGATAAACGACCGAATATAATTTTGATCATGTGTGATCAACTTAGATATGATGCTCTGGGCTGTTACGGAAATACGCAGATACATACCCCGAACATCGACAGGATCGCTCTGAATGGGAGCACATTTGATAATCATTTTGTATCCAATCCCGTCTGCTCACCATCCAGATGCAGCGTCCTCACTGGAAGATATCCAAAAAACCACGGAACACGCGACAACGGTATTCCACTTAGGGATGAAGAGGTCACGTTTCCGCAGGTACTCCGTGATAACGGCTATGTTACGGCGGCGATTGGTAAAATGCACATAACGACTCAATTTCTTCCGAAAGAGGATGAACAGGATGATTGGCCAGAGGATAATTATGGGTTTGATGTCATACATACGACCTGTGACCTGAAGACCGGCGAGTATTTGAACTGGCTGGAAAAGGAAAGTCCGAGAGACTACGAGATAGTCAAGGAGCAGGGAGAACGGAAGTTAAAAGAGGATAAGGCTTCCGCTGCAGATAAAGACACGAGCGGACCGCCACAGGTTTATCTAAGCGATATTGATCCGAAGTTCCATCAGTCCCACTGGATCGCGGATCGGATGATAGACCTGATCAATGAGTCTGAAGAAGGAAGGCCGTTCTTCGCGTTTTGCTCTTTTGTGGACCCTCACCATCCCTTTGATCCGCCCCGGGAGTACGCGCAGATGTACGATCCAGATACTTTGGAACCGCCCGTATGGCGGGAAGGGGAGCTTGAGGATAAGCCGCCGCATTTTAGGAAGGCAAGGAGCGGACATGGGTTTTCCAACGAAAAGTATGATTACAGCAGTCTCTCCGCGCATGACTGGGGAACCGTCAAGTCGGCATATTACGGGATGATCACCCTAATCGATGACAATATCGGCAGGATACTTGACGCTATAGAGAGAAAAGGGATCGAGGATGATACACTGATTATCTTCACAAATGACCACGGCGAACTGATGGGCGACCACGGACTTTTGTTTAAAGGACCGTTCCATTATGACTGTCTGATCAAGGCGCCCATGATATTGAAATGGCCGGGAGAGATCCCCAAGGGATCAAGATACAGCCAGATTACAGAACATGTAGATATCATGCCGACCATACTCGAGTACGCAGGAGTAAGAACGCCTTACGGTGTGCAGGGGAATTCCATGGCAGCTATACTCCGGGGGGATAAAGGCGCCGGGAAAATGTACGCGATGACAGAGTTTAACTGCTATGACTGGGGGCTGAGCGTGAAGACACTGACTGGCACAGACTATAAGCTGACGTATTACGCGGGAAAAGACTACGGGGAACTGTACGACCGCAACGCGGACCCCGATGAGTTTGTCAATCTGTGGGCGGACCCGGAGTACAGGGAAGTCAGAGAAAAAATGATAAGAAAGCTGACGGACAGGATCATAGAGACTGAGGATACTCTGCCTCTGCGTATCGGGAAATATTAAGGTGTATTTTTAAGAATATATGCGCTGCCACAGTGGAGGCACAGGCGCTGTACCGGAAAGGACATAGACACTGCATCAGAAATAGATGTGGCGTCTATGTCTCTTATCGTTTATACTTATACGAAGAGGTGCGTTTATGAGGCAGGATTTTAACAGGATCAAAATAAGGCTGATGATTATTATCATCGCGATCGGGCTGATCATTACAGGCATTCTCGGGGTGTTCGGATTTAAAGTGTTTGAAAACACACTGATCGATGAGATCGGACACAACCGCTCAGACGTGTTGAGCCAGATCGGGAATCAGACAAGGCGTATCAAAAATAATTTATACACAGTATCATATCTGTATTATTATGATGTTACGTTCAACAGATATCTGCAGAGGCTAGACGAGGAGGACAGCGAGGTGCTCCGGCGGACAGTGAACGGCTATCTGGACGGGATGACAGTTCAGTACCAGAAGGCTTTCGGTGAGGATGAGATGTCCTTTGACGTGATACTTTTTCTGCGGAACGGGTATCGCTACGCCTCATTTGAGGCGCCGGAAGGGTATGATTATATGAATCCGGAAGTAAAGACATGGTACAGGGATCTTCTGGAAGCAAAAGGCGGCATCCTCGAGATTCCGTACTATAAAGACGCCATAAGGGGAAAAGGATATTACGGAACAGGGCGCTGCGTTATGGACGGATCGGGCAATGTGCTGGGCTATCTGATGGTGATGACAGATGAAGAGAACATCTATAACATGTATTCGGAGCTAATCTCGGGAGACCGGGAGATATATGTCACCGACGGCAGCGGCAATGTGGTATCCAGCAGCAATCGCAAGGTGAACGGATTCCAGTATTTTAATATGGGCAACCTCAGTGAAATATTCGGCAGGGACGAATATACGATCACGCGGATGCACGACAAGGAAATCCTCTTTACGAGATCTTATGACGAGAATTCGGGCCTCTATGTCATGGAGGAGATTGGCATAGAGGAAGTCCTTGGCCCGATCAACGAGGTGAGAAAACTGCTCGTGTTCCTCGCGCTATTGTGTATCGTGATTTCCAGCCTGTACGCCCTCTACTTCGCGAAAAAGGTGACTCGCCCGATTTCCGAACTGTGTGATTTTATGATTGGGATTGACGGCTCCAATATAGACAGAAAATGTACAGTACAGGGATATACAGAGATCAACACACTCAGAGAACGGCTGAATCAGATGCTGGCTCAGATGAGCCGGCTGATGGATAACATCAAACAAAAGGAGAAGCAGAAACGGGAACTGGAGCTGGGATTTCTGCAGGCGCAGATCAATCCGCATTTCATGTATAATACGCTGTTTTCCGTGAAATGTATGGTGGATATGCACAAGAACGAAGAGGCGTCTTCCATGCTCGTATCCTTTATTGCCCTGCTGCGGAACACACTTTCGGACCCGGAAGTCTTTCAGACTGTGGAGGAGGAGTTCGAACTGTTGGAAAAGTATGCGGAGCTGCAGCAGCTCCGGTATTCTGAACGGATTGACATCTGCTGTGAGTGCGATCCGGCGGTGAAGGATAAGAAAATGCCGAAGCTGCTCATACAACCCCTTGTGGAAAATGCGATCTTCCACGGAGTGGAGTTGAAAAAACAGGGAATGGTTGTGGTGACGGCACGTGAAGAAGGGGGAAATGTCGTGATCACCGTGGAGGATAACGGCGTTGGGATTGATAAGGAAACGCTGGAAAAGATCAACAGAGGTGAGAAGCTGAACGACAAGGATCATATTGGGCTTGAAAATGTAAGAGAGAGAATACAGTTGAACTTTGGAGAAAAATACGGTATGAAAGTGGAGAGTCAGGAGTGGAAGGGGACGAAGATTACCCTTTACTTTCCCGAGATAGAGTGACAGGAGGAATTGATTGATGTATAAGGTGCTGGTAGTTGACGATGAGGTTCCGATCCGTCAATGGCTGGAATTTTGCATTGACAGGATGGACGGATATGAGCTGGTGGGATCAGCGTCCAACGGCGCGGAAGGATATTCCCTTTTTCGCAGGAAACACCCGGATATCATCATAACAGACATCAGGATGCCGGGAGTCAACGGGCTTGAGATGATCGAGATGATACGGAATTTAGAGCCGTCGGTCTACGTCCTTGTGCTGACCAGCCACGAGGAGTTCAGTTATGCCAGACGCGCGATGCAGTCCGGGGTAAAGGATTATATTCTTAAGACGGAAATATCGGAGGAGACCCTCGGGGAAATGCTTTCCAAAGGAACACATACTCTTGCTGAAACAGGAATGGCAGAGGACAGAGAAAGAATAGCCAAGGAGAGAAAAAGGCTGCTGTGCGCGGCAGTCCGCGGTGAAAATGAAAGTGGCGTCAGCCCAGAAAAATTAAAACAGTGCGGTCTGGACGATGTGGAGGGAACTTATGCGGTGCTGGCAGTGAGGGGAAACAAGGAATTGTCAGGCGCGGGCCATAAGTTGGAAGAAGAGCTGCAGAAAGACTTATGTGAGACGGAAGGGGCGGAATATATCAGGATATATTCTCTTTTGCCTGAACTTGAATGCACGGTAATGATAGTGGGTTTTTCTAATAATACATCGGTCAGTCTGCTCAGACAGCGGGAGGTGATCCACAGCATATGCGGAGATATTATGAGGCGGGAAGGGGTCGCTGTGGGGGTGAGTACAGGAAGAAACGATCCCGCCAAGATCGCGGCGGCTGTAAAGCGCGCGTATGACAGCAGTTTCGTTGGATTTTACAACCGTAGGCAGAGGGTGTTTTATGAGGAAGAGTATGCAGACCGGCGGCTGGAAAAAGGGGAGAACTACAAGATCCGGTTTAACAGAGAGATGATTAATCAGAATTATACAAAAGTCTTTAGCATCATGGAAGAGATGAAAGAGGCAGTGCGAAAGGAACGTCCTTATCCGGTGGAGGATGTAAAGGAACTGTATCTTTTCTTCATGGTCACGCTGCTACATTTCGTGCAGGACGATATCGACAGACTGGAGAAACAGATTGAAGGGCTGAAAGAAAAGGTAGCGAAAATAGACAGTCTGGAAGAACTTGAAGAACTGACAGACCGGGTGTTTGACAAGTTGCTGAAATCAGGCGAGAATCAGGAATGGTCCCATCCGGTGCGCGCGGCCATCGAATATATGGAAGAAAATTACGGGCGGCAGATCAATCTGTCCGAGGTGGCAGGGCTCGCCGGTCTGAGCTCAGAGTATCTAAGCCGGATTTTTAAAGAGGAAACAGGGATCAAATTCATTGTGTATCTGAACAATATCAGACTAAAGCACGCTCTGAACCTTCTGGAAAGTACAAATATGAAAGTGTATGAAATCGCTGAGAAAGTCGGCTATTCAAATCTCAGCTATTTTTCCACGGTGTTTAAAAAGAATTTCGGAATCAATCCTTTTGAGTATAGAAAGACAGGGGAGAAGCGGCTGTAGAAAGCCGGCAGATCAGCGGCTGCGAAGGTGTTCGCACTGGAGAGAAGGTTTATACCCGAATTGAAAAAGATCATATTAAGAGAGGAAAAGACAAATGGAACAGCAGAATAAGGAACCAAAGAAGAAAGGGAGTATTTTTGGGAGAATACTGGGGAATTATATTGCCAGAAGAGTATTCGGGATCATTTTGATCATCGCAGTTGTCTGCGCGATCGGATTCGGCGTGAAAAATTACATTGTCTCAGACAGTAAGACGACGAAGATCGGGTTTGAGGATATCGGCGAGCTTGCGACGCAGACGGCCTATTGCACGGAAGTCAATGTAACTGACGCGTCGAGAGAATTATTCGGCATGAAAATACCATTTACCCAGAGCAAATATATATACAGCTATGATATTGAAATAAAAGCAGGCTTTGACTTTACGGAGATTGAGTGGGATGTGAATGGATCGACTATTGAAGTGAGACTCCCGGAGGCGAAGATCTTAAGCAGCGAGGTGGATCAGGATTCTTTAGAGGTGTATCACGAAGATGAAAGCATTTTCAGGCAGATATCGTTAGAAGAAAATAATGAGGCTGTGGCAAAGCTGAGAGAGACTGCGGTAAATGACGCCATTGAAAACGGATTATTAGAAAATGCACGGGAAAATGCAGAGTCCATCTTGACAAGTTTTTTCGCCGAAGTATATGATATGGACGAATATAAAATTGTTTTTATAGATAAATAAGGAGACAGAGGATGAAGAAATTTCTGAAGATTCTTAAATGGGCGGCTGTTCTTATCGTGGCGGCAGTAGTATTGTTTTATTTGTATTTATTTTTGACAGCATAGTATTTTTTTAGAAATGACTTACAAATCCTCCTGAAAACATCGAGAAAATATGTTTGCAGAGGGATTATTTTTGAAAGATTATGCTTTGAGATAAAATGATTGAATAATCCGTTGGCATTTGAGCCATATCCGTCTGTGAAGAAAAGAAAATATGCTTATTATCGGATTTATATGGTTTATTATGTTGTTATAGGCGATGTAATGGAAGTGCGTAGATTTCTGTATGGAGCGAGAGATACGTAGAGATATTTCGAAAGAATTATGGTAATGGTTATATTGTGCATAGACAATATACATTTTTTACACAATATGACAATTTTTTTATAAGGAGAAGTATTATGAATACAAAAGAAAAAAAGCAGTGTGATGAAAAAAGACACGATATTACTTGGAATGCAGTAGGAATTATTGTTACAGCTTTAGTCATAATGGCTATAATATATTTTTTTACTGCAGGAGAGAATAAATTTGTAAAAATATTAAAGGATAATTATCTTATAGCTATATTAGTGTTCTACGTTCTGGTCATGTACATGACAAATTTTTTTAGAAGTAAAAGGCTGAATGAATTTATAGATATAGTTCAGAAAAAGGGCACAATCAACACTCTTTTGACAACAATTGTTATGGTGTCAATGGTAACGATATCTATGACTGTTCAGTCAAATGAAATCGCAAAACGGCAAGTTGAAATAGAAGATAGGGAAACAGCTCCGTTATTGCGTATTGAGCCATATAAAGATGGATATGAAATTGTAAACGAAAAAGGGATGGCGTCATATGTGACATTCAGTGGATACCAAAGGTACAATTTTATGTATGAAGGAGAAGCATATGAAATTAGTTTGGCCGCATTATATCGTGAACAAAATGATCAATACAATCTTGGCAGTGATGGTAGTAGGTTGATATTTGAACCTAAGACAGCAGCTATTGATCCGGATACTGCCTTTGAAATTTTCAAAAAGTATTTATATGAGAAAACAGGTGAAGATATCGTTGTTTCTAATGCACGAGTACTAGAGCTTGGTTTTTATGATTACCTGAATCAAAACCACAGGTTTGAGTATAATGAATACGAGGATAGGATAAGTTTGGGTAGTACTGATAGAAATATCGTGCCGATACATAATATAACAGTTTCGATTTGGGATGCAGATCAATTAGAGTCGCAGATTAAATATGCGATAGATTATTTAATTTAAACATGAAAGTACTCATGGATAAAAGCATAGGAAATGGATTATATTTATTTCTTCGCTAGTTAAAATATAAAAATGCCTTAATCTGTATCGCATAGAGCATGACTTCCCCTCCCCCTGCATACATTGTAAAAACGACGTTTGCAGGGGGATTTTTTTGAAAGATTATATTGAAGAGAGAGCCGTGGAGATTGCTGATTATATCATAGAGAATAACGCGACTGTGAGGCAGACGGCGAAGCAGTTCCGCATCAGCAAGAGTACGGTACATATGGAAGTAACAAAAGAGATATTTTTGTAAAGGTTGTGTATGCGGTGAGGTGAAGATAAGAAAATAGGAGAGAAAGGTCGCAGAAATGCGGTCTTTTTCTTTTGGCGGTTTTATTGTGTTATGGAAGAATATCGGTTAAAATAGAACACAGAAAGCAGGTAGAGAAAACGATATGTTGTTAAGAGTCAATTTAGAAGAAGATACGAAATAACAGTTATTTAGAAGAACAAGATGTTTTGAACCGAGAAAATGCTTTGGGATTCGAAAAGCTGCATTAATTGAACAGATTGTCGAGTGCTTCCGTGCGAAAGAGATATTTTATTGCAGGACTAAGGTTTTTGAATATAAAGGTGAATGGTTGAATGATATCCGTTTAAGGATGAAATTTTTTTACAATATATGTTCCGATAATTTTTTATTATCAGAACATGAGAGAAATGGAAGGAGGATGTGATAAATGGCTTCCAATTTTAAATTTTTGGAATCGAAGTTTCCAGTTCTTGCCAACTTCGGTGGTTTGGCAGAACAGTATTGTTATACCGATCCGAATTCGTGTTTGATGAAATTAGGTATGATAGGAGAAACCATCGTCAATCTCATATTTACATATGATAAGATTCCTCTGCCTTATGATAATTCAGCAGTGAATCGAATCAATGTTTTATCCTCGGAGGGACTTCTGACCAAAGATTTGACTGATATTTTACATGCGCTTCGTAAAGTGCGAAATAAGGCGGTTCATGAGAATTATGCAAAAGAGTCAGACTGCCCAATCTTTTTGCAGATGGCACATAGTTTATCAGAATGGTTTATGCAGACCTATGGTGACTGGAATTATCAGCATCAGAATTTTGTTATGCCTGCAAAGGGAGAAGAAAAGCATAAGAAAATTGTTGCTTTGGATAAGGTGAAGGAAGAAGAACAGGAGAAGGCACTTACCCAAGCTGCTATTGCATATGCAGAACAGGCTGAAAAGGTAGATAAGAAAGAACGGCAGAAACAAGCGAGCAAAATGGCGAGCCAACGCCAGAAATCAGAAGCTGAAACCAGGTATATGATTGATGAGCAGTTACGTCAGGTTGGCTGGGAGGCTGATACACAGGAAATTCGATATTCAAAGGGTACTAGACCGATGAAGGGACATAATATGGCGATTGCCGAATGGCCAACAGATGCTAAGGTGGGCAGGAAAGGATATGCAGATTATGCGTTATTCGTAGGAACAAAACTTGTTGGTATTATCGAAGCAAAAGCGGAGCATAAAGATATTCCGTCTGTAATTGACTATCAGGGAAAAGATTATCCAAGAAATATCCGCAAAGAAGATGCAGTGTATCAAATAGGTACATGGAGAGAATATAAAGTTCCATTTACCTTTGCAACAAACGGGAGGCCATATCTTGAGCAGTTTAAAACAAAATCTGGCATTTGGTTTTTAGATTTGAGAGAGGCCTCTAATGCGCCAAAAGCTTTACATGGATGGATTAGCCCGGAAGGTATCATGGAGCAGTTGGAAAAAGATATTCAGAGTGGGAATGCTGCGTTACAGTCTATGCCATATGACTTGTTGACCGATAAAGATGGTTTGAACCTGCGAGAATATCAAGTGAAAGCAATTAAGGCAGCGGAGCAAGCCGTAATTGATGGCCAAAAAGAAATTCTAATTGCAATGGCTACAGGAACAGGAAAAACTCGTACTGTT
>ERZ1643251.3858-NODE-3858-length-13482-cov-32.916586_pt1 | contig 13482 bp, 9 predicted proteins | sample MGYA00579261_ERZ1643251 | MGnify/ENA primary metagenome ERZ1643251 (study PRJEB29033, sample SAMEA4952267) | chicken gut metagenome | biome: Broiler Chicken; feature: Gastrointestinal Tract; material: Caecum | place: Ireland | collected 2018 | study: Broiler... | reverse complement strand
ACTCTTTTTTTATCTCTTCTTGAACTTTTTTTATTTTAGGGAAAAATTTATACGAAATAAATCCCATGATTAATCCAAATATTATTATTTCTATTCCTAATATAATTGAAATATTAAAAGATATTATTAATACAAAAACAACTACTAATGCTTTACACACTAATTTAATTAGTTTAGCAAGCAATTCCATTACTCTGTCAGTATCATTATATAATCTATTAATAAACTCTCCTACTCCTATTTTTTCAAATGCAACCGCAGGCAAATTATCTATTTTTTTATATAAATCTTTACTAGCATTTTTTATAAATTTAATTTCTAAATAATTATATAAATAATCCCTTGGTAACTGTAATATTGAATAAAACATTATATAAAGTCCTTCCCATAGTCCTAAATATATAACAAAACTATAGACATTCTTTGTAAGTAATTCTTCTAACGCTTTACCCCAAAAGATGGCACTAAGAATTGTCGGAGCATATGTAAGTATTACCAACAAAATATATATAAATAATTTAAATTTATCATCTTTAATATACTTCCATAGAACTTTAAAACTCTTTACTTTATTCACACACATCACACTCCTTTAAGTTATGTCATTATATCAAAAAAAGAATCTTTTTTCAACAAACAATGATAAATATGCATTTAACACAAGGAAAAACATATTTTTAACTTTCATAATCAAATAATAACTATATAAATTTTAGGTATCTTTTTTAATTTATTTAATAAGTTTATAATGAGGTGAATTATGAATATTATAGATAAAAATTTCTACGAATTAATCAATCTTTTAAATCAAATGGATGTAAATGAAATATTTGAAAATATAAAATCAAACTATATGAAAGTACATCCTGATACTAGAGCTTCTATTGAAAAATTTGTTAATGATTTTAAATATTGGGGAATACTAGATTCCAGTAATAATGATTTTAATCTAATTTATGAAAAATCTTTATCCTTTTATGAACATTTAGAAGACTATATTTGGTTATATAAAAATTTAAAAGATTATCGTTCTAAAAAATTATTATATGGAATTTTAAATAATTGGTATAGATATGATTTTACAACAGTAAAAGAATGCTATGACAATACGTTTAAACACTATTTTGACTTAAATTTAATTCCTTCTTGCAATAATACAACTTTAGTTGATTTAGGAGCCTACACTGGAGATACAATAGAAGACTTTATTAATATATATGGAGAAAATAGTTATAATAAAATTTACGCCTATGATATTACTAAAAATAGTATTGCTAAAATGAAAAATAATTTAGCTAAATATAACAATATTATATATAGAAATATAGCTATTTCAGATAAAGAAGAAACTTTATATATTAACGAAAGCGTTATTGACGCTTCTGCTAATATAGTTAATAATGAAGGAAATATAGAAATTAAAGCTACTACATTAGATAATGATGTAAAAGAAAAAATAGATATTATTAAAATGGACATTGAAGGATATGAACAAAAAGCTATTAATGGATCTATTAATCATATTAAAAGTGATAATCCAATATTATTAATCTCAGTATATCACAATAATGAAGATTTATGGAAAATACCACAAATAATATATAAACTTAATAATAATTACGATTTTTATTTAAATTGTCATGGTGGCAACATATTCCCTACTGAAATTGTCCTAGTATGTATACCTAAAAAAAGCAACTCTAATTAGTCGCTTTTTTTATAAATTAAATTATTTCTCCAATTTTTTTTATATTTGTATTTTTTTTCATATCAACAATATTTTTTTTAAACAAAAAGAAATATTCAAAAAGAAATTTTTCAACTATATTAGGAATAAACAGCATAACACTATTATCACTAAAAATATTTAAATTACAAGTTTTTGATTCGTTTGACTGTTTAATATAATTAGCCGTTTCTATTAACACATTAAATATATTATTGTAATCAACTTCTTCGATTCCAGGATTATTAAAATTATTTTTTGCATAATTGTATAATCCACTATAATCAAAAAATATTTTATAATAATCAAGAAGAAATTTATTCATAATAGTATAATCGTTATATATACTAACCTTTCCTTCATTATTAAAAACATCATTAACTGAATATAGTTTTCCATTTTTCTTAACTTTAATTATCCTTAAATTTTTTGTGTATTTAGTAGGTTGCATATTTTTATCTAAACATTCAAAATTTTCATTAAATAATTCACAAAAAAACATTTTATCTGTATAAAGATGAAATAAATAACCCATTGCACTAAAATCATTTTGAATTATGTGTTGATATTTTTCTACAAATTTTTCTACTACTGGTATTTGAATAAAGACCTCTTCATCTTCCATCATTCTAAAATGCGTTTTTACTTTTTCTTCTTGAATTTTCTGATAATATTCTTTTTTTAAAAACGCTAATTCTTCTTCATCCAATCCTTTAGGTATATGAAGATTTGTCTTTATAGAATCAACAATTAAATTCCCTAATAAAAATTGGTTTTTTTGCTCTTCTGTGAAATAAACATTATATTCTTTTTCTATTCTTTTTAAAAATTCTATACCTGCAACATGATGTATTACAAAAGATGCCATAGGTGCCTCCCTTCTAATCTTATTATAAAATAAACTTATATTTAGTAAAATATTTATTAGTTATAACTAACATAACTAATAAATATACTATTAATTAAAATTATAAAAATCATCCTTAAATTCATTATATAAGGATGACTTTAAAATTATTTAACTATTGTTTTTGCTATTAACTATATTTTTAAATTTTTCTCCACGATCTGCAAAATTTTTAAACATATCAAAACTTGCACTTGCTGGAGAAAATAATACTACTTCTCCTTTTTTAGCATGTGAATATGCTGTATCTACTGCTTCTTCTAAAGAAGATACTATATATTTATCAATTTTTTTATTTAATTTGTTTTCTGCTTTAACTGTAGCATCGTATATTTTTTCTTTAGTATCACCCATTAGTATTAAAGTTGATACTTTATTTACTATTGGTTCTCCAATTACATCATAATCTATATGCTTATCATATCCTCCTGCTATTAAAACTATTGACTCATCATATGAATTAAGACCTGCAATAGTTCTAGTAGGACTAGATGATACGGAATCGTTATACCATTTTACCCCATTTATTTCACATACATACTCTAATCTATGTTCTACTCCTTTAAAAGTTTTAAATACTTCTACCGCCTTATCTATATCAATTAAATCCTTAATTGCAGTCAAACATGTACATATATTTTCATAATTATGACGTCCTCTTAAAAGAATATCTTTATAATCAATGATCTTACTATACTCTCCATCTCTTACTTCATATATAGCGTCTTCTTTCATACAAAAGCCATTGCTAATATTATCAAATTTAGAAAAATATCTTACTTCTCCTTTAGCGTGGTTACTAAATTCTTTTACTATTTCATCATTATAATTTAGTACACATATATCGTTCTCATTTTGATTATCAATAATTCTTCTTTTAGATAAAATATATTCTTCCATATCTTTATGTATATTTAAGTGATTCGGTGTAATATTAGTAACTACTGATATATTAGGGCTTACTGTCATTCCCATAAGTTGAAAACTACTAAGTTCTAATACTACAATATCATCACTAGTCATCTCACTAGCTTTTGTAAATAGGGGTGTTCCTATATTTCCTCCTAAATATACATTATAACCATTTTGTTTTAGACATTCTGATATTAATGTTGTTGTTGTTGTCTTTCCATCACTTCCTGTTATGCCAATTATTTTTGATGGAATTAACTTCATTAACATTTCTATCTCAGTTGTAACTAAACATCCTCTCTCTCTTTCTTTTAAAAGTTCACACCTAGTAGGAAGAATACTTGGACTTCTAAAGATTATATCAAAACCTTTTAATCCTTCCATATAATTACTACCTAATACAGTCTTTAAACCATATTTATTTATTTTCTCTTGAACGTTATTATCTAATTTTTCATACTCTTTTTCATCGAATAAACATATATTAGCTCCATATTCATATAAATAGTCTATTAAAGGTAAATTACTAACTCCAAGACCTAATACCCCTACTTTTTTTCCTTTTAGAGACTTATTAAACTCATCTAGTTTAAAATTTTTCATAATCACTCCTCTTTTCCAAAGTTTTATCCTGCTTTACCATAAACTTTACCATTTTCTAATTGAACATTTTTATAATAAAACAGTTCACTAACACTTACTATTTGATATCCCTCATTTATTAATTTTGGAATTAAAATATCAACAGCCTTTACAGTAGCACTATATATATCATGCATAAGGATAATATCTCCGTCACTTACTTTATTCATAACTCTAGATACTATCTTAGTAGAATTATGACTTTTCCAATCTAAAGTATCTATATCCCATATTATTATGGGCATATTTATGCTTTCTTTTATTTTTTTATTAAAAGAACCATAACTAGGTCTTACAACTTTAGGATATTTACCTATAACATTATAAATAAGTTCATTAGTATCTTTTATTTCCTTTATTATATGTTCATTATCCATTTTTGTCATAAGTTTATGTGAATATGTATGATTTCCAATTTCCATTCCATATTCATTCATAGTTTCTAATATTTTTTCATTTCCTGATATTTTACTACCTAAAACAAAGAAAGTAGCACTAACATTATATTTATTTAATATTTCTAGTATTTTACTAGTATTATAATTAGGTCCATCATCAAAGGTAAGTGCTATTATCTTTTTATTTGTATCTATAAAATCTTTTTGGTATATATTATTATCATTATTAGTATTACCAACTTCTTTTATCTCAACTTGATTATTATTTATATTAAAAACTATACTATCTATATTAATTTTATTATTAATGCTAATATATTTATAAAAAATTACTTCTATATCATTATTATTAATACTATAATCATAATCTAAATACATATAACTATAATTATTAACTTTATATTTAAATTCATCAATTGAATCATTTATATAATCACCAATATAATTATCAATATTTTCTTTATTAAAATATGGATAATCTACTTCAATAAAGTATTCATCATTATTTGTATAATACTTTTTATTAGTAATGTTATTAATATTAAATAAAAACGTTATTAATAAAATAGACATAATTATAACTATAATAAATACTTTTTTCATAGACTCACCCATTTAAATATATTTATTATAGTTACTTATTATTAATACTTTATATTATAACCATTAAATTCAACATTAAGAAATTTTTTAGAAGCAAGAAAATCACACATATGAACAAATCTTTGAAGTTCTGTTACAGGTTTCGGTAACACTTCTTTTTTATGATAATCACAGTTCCACTCTCCCATGTGGCTTTCAATCATTCCACATAGTTTTCTTACATTATCTGTTTCCATATTCAAGTTACTAGCATTTTCCATAATTTGTTTAGATATAAGAAGTGGATGATCTACTCTTGTATATTTTTCTTTAGGGTTACCTGACTTTAATCCATCATGAAGCATCAATGCCATAATTATTAAATCTTTTTCTTCATCACTAAATTTACTTCCAATACTATTATTAGTAAGTAGTTCGTGGGCTATTCTAACTGCTACTTTCGTATGTTTTACGAGTCCATGATTAGAACTTGCAAATTTTGGATGGTACTTCCCTGTTGAAGATGCCGGTATTATAAAGAAATAATCCGGAAGTGTATTTATTAATACTTTTATATCTTCTTTATTTTTTTCATCTTTTATATATTCAATTTCTTTAGTAAAATATTCTGTCTTATTCATTTTATCCCCTTTCATAATTATTTTTCTTTAACATAAATATCTAATTTATTATAAGGTATTTCTACTTTATTTTTATCTAATTCATTTTTAAGTAATTTTAATGTGTTTCTTTTAACTCCATAAAAAGTCATTGGCTTACATTCAATTACAATACTATATACAATAGAAGAATCACTTAAAGAAGATATACCAAGAAGCTCTACTTCTCCACATACATTCTCTATATTCTTAATATCATCTTTTATATTAGTTAGTATACTTTCTAATTTATCAATATTAGTATCATAGCTTACATTAATGTCTACTATTACTTTAGCATTCGCAGCACTATAATTAATTACCTCAGTAAAAGCACTATTTGATATAGTCATAATTTCCCCAGTATATGCTTTTATCTTGGTATCTTTTAATCCCGCTTCTATTACTTCTCCCATGAAGCCATTAATTTTTACAGTGTCTCCTACAGCATATGCTTCATCAAATATATTGAAAATACCCGCTAAAAAGTCTTTAGCAATATCTTGACAAGCAAGGCCTAATACTACTCCAACAATTCCTAAAGAAGCAATAATACTAGTAGTATCTACACCATATACACTAAGTATTGCAAGTATTACAATAATAGCAATAAAATATTTAAATAAATTCTTAACTATTGATATTATAGTAATTCTCTTCTTGTCAGTTTTAACATTCCTTTTTATTTTAAACTTACTAACCCTATTTATAGAACTAGCAATAACCCCATATAAAACTATTCCTACTACAATATAAACAATAGGTAAATAAAATTGTTTTGAACATATAAAATCTAACATCTAATCAATCCTTCCTAAAAAAATTATATATTTATTAATTAACTATGTCAAGAAATCTCAATAATATATCATTAGATAAATATATATATTTACTATTTATATACATTTTATCATTATCAATTATTAATATATTATCTTTAAGTAAATCATCTATATTAAATACTTTTCTTACATCTTTCTTATATTTATCATAAAATTCACTTATACTTATTCCTTCTATTTTTCTAAGTCCTAATATCATATCATTAGACATTCTAATATTTATATCTTCATATTCTTTATCACTTATAAATAAACATTTATTATATTTATTTATATTTCTAGTATTAGTTATACGATAATCATCTATATAACTAACACTTCCAAGTCCAAATCCATAATAATACCCATTATTCCAATAATTAATATTATGAGTACTTTTGTATCCTTCTTTAGCATAATTACTTATCTCATAATGAATATAACCCCTACTAGTTAATTTATTTTCTATATATTTATACATTTCATACTCTATATCTTCATCTATATTTTTATAATTATTAATACTAAGAATAGTATTATCTTCAATAATCAATGAATAACAAGATATATGTGGTATATCTAAACTTAAGAAATAATCTATATCTTGTTTTACTATATCTATATTATTAGTAACACCATATATTAAATCTATATTAATATTATTAATATTATTTTTTTTCAAATTATTAATAACCTCATATACTTCTTCATAAGTATGGTATCTATTTAATATTTTAAGTATATCTCTATTAAAACTTTGAACTCCAAGACTAACCCTATTTACTTTATTTTTACTAAATAATTTAATCTTATCTATACTTAAACTATCTACATTACATTCAATAGTAAATTCATAATCATTATCTATATTAAATATTTTTATAATATTAAATAATCTTTCTAATTCATTTAAAGATAGTGATGATGGAGTGCCTCCCCCTATATAGATAGACTTAATTAATTCACCTTTATATCTACTTTTAATTTCTTTTTCTAAACTATCAAGATAATCATTTATATATTTTTTATTATATAACATCTTACAAAAATCACAGTAAGAACATATACAATTACAAAAAGGTATATGAATATATATATACATAGTATCACTTCCATATATTCATTATACCTTAATTTCTTTATATTTAATAGTTTATTTATGGCAATTTAACTATATAAGGATCTTCTTCTGTTCCTGTTCCCGAAGAATACAAAACATCTGAGGATAGATTAAGAACGGGGCGGACACCATAGGTGCTAGTCGGATCAAACGAACTAAGTAATCCAGTTGAATATACAGCATGCAAAGTTGAATATGCATTATAAAGAATAAAATATGCCGGTGACATAGTCCAATAAGTTTGTCCTGTCCATAAATAATAATTATAATTCATTACACCACTTTTTCCACCAGCTAATGCTGCCTCATCTACTGTCAGTAAGGCAATCGGATATTTCAAATCTCCATTTCCTTTATCTGTATTTACGGTAAACTTATCATTATTATTGCATAATAAATTTGGATTTTTTTTAAGACTGTTTCTAGAATATGGTGCAAACACATTATCTGCTCCTCTTAAATCAAAATTATATCCATTTCCACTAGTTACTGTTCTATCATTACAAAAAATTTCATCACTTAAATAATCAGATAAAAAATTTCCTCTAGAGTCAGTCTTATTTAATATATTTTTTTCATACCAATTATCTACTTCATATTTTATATTACTATCTGATACATTTAATGTTGCACTTTCTAAGCTCTCTGAAAATAATCCATGATATCTAACTCTTGCATTTGTTTTATTTATATCTTCATTACTTTTTATTACTCCTAATATTTCAGATACTATAGGACACTTTACAGTAACAGTGCTTCCCGTAATCCCCGTAGTAGGACTAGTTATACAAACATATTTATACTCATTTGTATAATTATAAAGGGTTGTCGTTGATCCTACACCACTAGTATCATAATTATCTGGATTACTTGCTAAATCATAATATGTACTATATATACAATTATCTCCCACACCTGTATTACTATTATAATTATTACAAGTCATTGTACATGTTTCATCTTCTAAACTACAATTACTATTTAAATCAAATGAATTAAAGAAATAATATTTAATTGCTTGACGAAAATTTGATGATGGATACTTAGTCAAATTATTTGTAGAACTTAAAGTCGCTGATGGTGTTGTAACAAGTGCCAGTTCTGGATTGTACATATATCCCAAATACGTACTTCCTAGAAAATAAGCCTTGCCTGTAACCGGTGATACTGCTGAATACGTTGAGTTATAACTTCCTTTGGAATTTTTTATCGAAGCATATTGTCCTTTATGTGATGCTCCTTCTTCTGCTGATCCTGAATATATCATTCTGATACTACCATTTCCATTTATTCTTACTATTCTCCATAAACTACCAGCATATTCTACCCAATTGTTTTCAACATCTCCCCTGTAGAAATAAGTAAAATTACTATCTTTTTCTCCATCATTATTGGTATCTTTACTATAATCATCTACTGTTTTAAACAAACCAGTTCTAACTGAGGTACCCCCTATATTTTTATTTGAATATTTATATCCCTTATTAAATTCATATCTATCATTTGCATATCTATATTCATACATTAGATATAAAAATTCACAATTACCATTACTTGTGGTATTTAAACAAGTATACTTATATTTACCATTTTTTATATCTTCTTCTGTAGTTATTATATCTTCTATTCCCCCAGTTTTGGCATTTTTAAAAGTATATGTATATGTAGTATTATTAAAAGATATATTTTGAGGAGAGCCATTCTCACTATTATAAATTACACTTGATTCTTCTACATAAGTAAATGTTGTATTTTCAGTAGTAGCCATATAACTATTAGAATTAATATCATATTTATATTCAGTTATTAATGGTTCATAATAGTTGGTTGGTTCTATAGTATCTAGATTAGTTAAATCTAATTTACTTGTCTTACTATCAATATTTAAAAGTGCTGTATCATAATCAGTGTATGAATCACTTCTAATTAAGCATTCACTAAAACTTGTTATATTATTATATTTACAATAATTAGAATATATTGTTGTTATTTCTGTTGCTTCTGCTCTTACTTTGGTTGATAAAGTTTCTCCTTCTATATTTTGATTTATATCCATAGATTCATCTAACCATATGTATATTTTAAATAATTGTTTTTCTACTCTAAGTGGTATATTAATTTTTAAACTAACTGTATCACCTGTTTTTTGTCCTACAAAGTCCCCAAAATTTAATAGTTCACCCTCTGATGTTATTGCCCATTTTAATGCAGGTTCGTTTACTAAATTGGTTCCTATTGTGGTTATATCTAAATATATATGTCCATATATATTCATTGTTTCTGCAATTGGACTTTTCCATAATTCTATTTCAGTAGATATTCCCCCGGTATAATCTGTACTAGGCAAAAGTGTTCCTGTTAGTACATCTGTTCCTTTATTATAATTAATATAAGCATCAAGTCCATTTAAACTTAGTGCTACATCTATATCTTGATTAGATTTGCTATTCCATACAAAAAATGAAAAAGTAGTAGCTAACGCTAATATTACTAACGTTATAACTCCCAAAATTATTATTTTCTTTTTATTATCTTTTTTTTCTATCATAAATATATCACCCTATCTTATTACTATAATTATAATAGCATAAAAAAAGTATATATTCAATAACATATACTCTATATTTTTCCACCCTTACTCCATTTAGGCATTTCACTAAATATTTCTTTTAATAATTTATTAATTTCTTGTGCTTGTTTTTTATTTATTTTATAAGTACGATCTATTTTATTATAATAATATTCATCTGCAGTTTCTATAGAAGTTTGAGATTGATACATATAATCTCTTACTATATTTTCATTAAAATTAATATCTTTAATAATATTTATACGTAATTCTTCAAATAAATATTTTATTAATTTATTATACCCTTTAGTATTAGATATATATTTAAAACTATATACAGATTTATACATATCTTTATTATATATTTTAAAGTTATCTATTTTATCATAAAATTTTCTTGTATAATCTTTATCATAAAATTCAGCATTACCAATAAGCATTAAATTATCTTTATACATATATATATTTATACCTTCATCTGCCATACTTTTTAATATTAGTATATTTAATATATTATAATTATTAAAATTAGAATAATTTTTATCAATTATTTCTTCTAACACCTCTAATGATATTACTCCATATGTATCTAATACAAGTTCTATAGTATTATATATTTTATTATACATTTTATTTATTTTTTTTATTTCTTTAACTTTAATATATTTATCTAATAAATCTTTTATTTCATTATGAATAAATATTGTTATTGTATCTTTCTTTTCATTATAATTAGCTTTAGCTATATGAAAAGCATTTAAAAAGAAAAGGTCTATTATATATAACACTTCTTCTTCAGTCTTATATTCTATATAATTAGGGATTTTAGTAAATTTATCAAAAGTAGAGTCATCGCAATACTTTAATATTCCTTTTACAAGTGGATCTAGATTAACTATTATATAATTAACTAAATTTTCTTTTGTATCTTCTAAGTCTATATCTTCCTCTAATTCTTCTGAAACCAAATAAGATAATTTCTTTATTTCATCATCTTTCATTGTTAGAAAGTATTCATTAATACTTTCTTCTTTATTTATTTTATCATTTAAACCTTTATATAATTCATCAAATAATGTATCTATTACATCAAACATATTATTCCTACCTTCCTATTTTATCTTTTAATTTATATAATATATTAATTGCATCCATTGGAGTTAATTCTAAAACGTTAATATTTTTAAGTTCTTTTTCTACTTCACTTTCTTTTGGTTCAAAGTCTAGTGGAAGTGTTGTTTGAACAATTACATCTCTTTTCTTTTCTTGATTTTCATATACTTTAAGTATATCTTCTGCTCTAGTTATTACTTCTTTAGGAAGGCCTGCTAATGTAGCTACATTAATACCATAACTTTTATCAACACTACCATCTTTTACTTTATGTAAGAAAGTAATTTTACCATCCTCTTCACTGGCTGCTACATGTTTATTCTTTAAGTGTTTTAGTGTCCTATCTAAATCAGTTAATTCATGATAATGAGTAGAAAATAAAGTCTTACATCCAATTTTATTATGGATATATTCTAGTATTGCTTCTGCTAGGCTCATACCATCAAATGTAGCAGTGCCTCTTCCTAATTCATCAAATAAGATTAAACTATTTTTAGTAGCATTAGCTATCGCATTAGATGCTTCTTTCATTTCAACCATAAAAGTTGATTCCCCACTTACCAAGTCATCACTAGCTCCAATTCTTGTAAATATCTTATCAAATACCGGTAAAATTCCCTCTTTAGCAGGAATAAAGCACCCTATTTGAGCCATTATAACCGTTATTCCAAGTTGTCTCATATAAGTAGACTTACCAGCCATATTAGGGCCTGTAATTAATAATATACTAGTATTTTTATCCATTATTATATCATTAGATACATACTCATCTTTAATTACTTTTTCTACTACAGGATGCCCTGAATCAATTAATCTTATTTCATTATTATCATTAATATTAGGTCTTACATAATTATATTTTTCTGCAACTAACGCAAAAGACTGTAATACATCTATTTCACTAATTACTTTAGATATTTCTTGTAATTTAGGAATATACTCTTTTACTTTATCTCTAATACTTATAAATAAAGAATACTCTAAATTAATTATCTTTTCTTCACTAGTTAATATTAAGTCTTCTTTTTCTTTTAATAAAGGATTAATATATCTTTCACAATTAGCTAAAGTTTGTTTTCTAATATATCCCATATCTTCTGTTATTTGATTAATACTACCCTTAGATACTTCGATATAATACCCAAATACTTTATTAAAACCTACTTTTAAATTCTTAATACCTGTTCTTTCTCTTTCTTCTATTTCAAAATTAGATATAAAGTTTTTACCACCACTTCTTAGTTCTTTTAACTCATCTAATTCACTAGAATATCCTTCTTTTATTAAATACCCTTCTTTAAGACCAACTGGAGGATTTTCATAAATAGAGTTTTCTAATAAGTTATATAAGTCTTCTAATACTTCTATATCATAATAAAAGTTAATACTATTTAATATATATTTTATTTCTGGTAAATGTTTTAAAGAATTTTTTAATTGTAATAAATCTCTTGCATTAGCATTTCCTAAAGCAACTCTACCTGATAATCTTTCTAAGTCATATACTTCATATAAAGCTTTTCTTAAATCTTCACATAATAAAAACTCTTCAAGTAATTTACTTACTATATCATATCTATTATTTATAATCGTTTTATCCACTAATGGATTTTCAATCCAAGTCTTTAACTTTCTAGAACCCATTGCAGTCTTAGTATTATCAAGAAGCCACAATAAAGAATAAGTTCTTTCTTTTAGTCTTAAGCTTTCCGTTAATTCCAAATTTCTTTTCGTATGAATATCCATCTTTAAATAATCATCATTTTTAATTATTTTTAATTTTTGTAAATGAGTCATATTTCTTTTTTGATTAATAATTAAATAATAAAGCAGATGATTTACTGATATTTTATGTCTTTCATCATTAATATTATCTACTACATATTCATAATCTTTTTCCTCATATATGTTATCAGTAATAGTAATAGGTATCTTATATTGAGTTTTAAAAATACTAGTAATAGCATTATCTATTTTGCTATTTATAATTAATTCTTTAATACCTAAAGATACTACTTCACTAATTAATTTAT
>ERZ1643251.3856-NODE-3856-length-13487-cov-5.637731_pt1 | contig 13487 bp, 14 predicted proteins | sample MGYA00579261_ERZ1643251 | MGnify/ENA primary metagenome ERZ1643251 (study PRJEB29033, sample SAMEA4952267) | chicken gut metagenome | biome: Broiler Chicken; feature: Gastrointestinal Tract; material: Caecum | place: Ireland | collected 2018 | study: Broiler... | reverse complement strand
CTTGGAGTAAGTATGATATTGAGAATATTATGAAAGTCTGCAAGAATAATAGAATGTCTTTTTGGGAATTACCAAATAAGGATATTGCTTACTCTTGCCCAGCTATAGCAAGTAAGTTGATTGCTTGGAAGAATCTTAGAACTTCGATAGGGGATATAGATACTCTCAGAGTTATTTATAAGGAGTATAGACTGGAGGTATTAAGGAAAGACACCCAGTACAACAGGGTAATGCGATCTGTAATACTTGCTGTAGAAACTATGTTAGATACTTTTGAAGGTAGTACAGTTGATGAGTTCATAGAGTATCTTGAAGAAGTGAATGATAGGTTAAAAGCCAGAAAAAGAAAATATAATGGCTCTAAAGTCAGAATAGCGACAGTTCATGAGTTTAAAGGGAAAGAGGCAGATAGCGTGTATGTCTGGAACGATTCAGTAGGGGTATTTCCGAATGAACTTGCTGATGCAGAAGATCAGGAGGAGATGGAAGAAGAAAGAAGAGTTCACTATATAGCATGTACTAGAGCTAAGAAAGTAAGTACAATTATGTTTAAGTCAAGGGAGTCTGGTCAGTTTGTTAGAGAGATGGATCTCTCGAATGCTTTGCTTATTACTGGTTCCATAAATAAGAAGCTCGGTGAGAAGTCTGACAATTGGGAAGAAGACGATGAGTTTAAGTTCATAAGGGAAGAGTATTTTGATAGGGACATAAGAGAAGAGATAGCAAAGGCTAATATACAGGATGAAGAAGATGTAGACAGATTTATAGAGGAAATGGCTGAGAATGGTATAGAGCTGTCTAAAGAAGATGTAGTAGACTATTGTAAGATAAGAAGGAGTTAGGCTTATGCAGTACAAAGGAAAAAGGGTAAATTTGTCTAACTATAATAAAGAGTTCGAGAATCTTTCAAGAGATTCCAGGGATGTTATAAGGAGTGCCATATTAGATGACACTCCTTTAGGTGTATATGTGGATAAATTTGGCAGAGATCCCTATATGCTTTGGCAGATTAAGTTAGGCTTGGATGAGTACTTAGATTCGAGGTGGTTCTCTATAGCGAAAAGTGGTGAAGCTCTTTATAAGGTAAGAGAGCTGAGTAATAAGGGTATAAATATAGATACCTTATTAGATTTTGTTACAGAGGAAACGCCAGATGTATATCTGGGGTATATTTTAAGATGGTATGAGATGGGTGTGAATGTTGAGAAGTATAAGTTCGATATACTTCCAGAGAAGCTACTCAACGTATTTGATTTTGGATTGAAGAGGGGATTTCCGATGTACCTTTTTAATACTGGTAAGGCTTATAGGTACTCTGAGAGGTATATTAAGAGTTGCCTTGTTATAATGTCTAATAGAAAGAGTATAGAAGGATTCCTTGACGGTGATTGGGATGAGTCTATATTAGAGACTTTAGGAGAGTACTCGAAATCCAAGTATTATGATAGGGTAATTAAGTATACAGAAAAGTGTATTACTTTGTCTTTACTAGAAGCCTTATTGAAGTGTGTAAAGTCAGGAATGCTAGACAAGGATTTAGAAAGGATATTTGTGGTGGATGAGGAAGGGTATTATGTTTATGACTCCTTTAGGGTAGAGGTATTTCTGAAGGCTTTTGAGAAAGATCTGGATTTTTCAAGTCTATTAGATACATCTTTATCCATAAAGGATTTGTATTTAAGGTTAGATGAATTAGAACTAACTAAGAATACAAAAATAAAAGGTAGACTTGGTAAATACTAATCGAGATTAACTGTCTACTTTTGTTAGAATATGCTATACTATAAGTATAGTAAATAAAGTATTCTAACGGGAGGTAGGATTATGAATAATTTCGTTGTTTGTAATTTTTTAGAAAATAATCTGAATGGGATTGCTAAGAAGGGTATTAAGACGGTTAGGTTTTCAGAAAATATTGTAGGAGCCCAGGAAGCAAAGTGCTTCATAAATTTAAAAAGGGCTGAGATGACTTTTTACTCGATGGACGAGAAAGAAGAGGAAGGCTTTGCACCGTTTGACTTTGTAAGTGATCTGAGTGAATCCGCAGGTTTAACGAAAGATCAGTTAGGTGACACTGAGGAAAATCTTTTGATTCTGGTAGCAACAGATCTGGTAAATTTCTTAGAGGGTGTTCCTACTTATGTGAAATACTTCCCTGTGAAAGAAGGGGTACTGATCATGTTGGTAAAGGGGTACATAGAGGTAAATATGGATGGCGAGATGGTTCCACTGAGTAGGTGCATTTCTGAAATTCCATCGGTATGTAAATATCATACCTTGGGTGCTATGGATTTTTCCAATATGAATCTTCTTGTAGATAAAGAATCTGATGTGGCTTATAACGGAATGTGCGTTAGTGACTGCATAATTGACTTCCATGTTGCAAAGAAGGATAACGGTGTGTCACGAAAAGTAAACTTTGATAAGTCTTGTTTCTCTATCTTTTGTAAAGAGCCTTTTATTGAGGGTAAAAAGGTTAAGGAAGAGAAAAAGAAACGTATGGAAGAGGAACGGAAGGCTAAAGCCCTCGAGAATAGTAAGTTTATGGAGTATTACCGTAAAAAGCAGGAGGCTATGGAGTATGCTAGAAGTTCTGGGACTACCAAGGACTCAGCTACTAGAAGTAAGAAGAGAAGTAGTAAAGGATCTGTAAAAGTAGGTTCGGAGGGTGCATCTAGGTTCTTGCAGGCTGTAGAAGCCTTGAAATAAGGGGGTTCTGATAGGATGATGTTAATACTGGTAGATGGTGATACTTTAGTTAGTTGTAAAAGCTATGCTAATGAAAAGGAAAAAGGAGTAATTTTAGATATAGTAAAGGAGATAAAAGGATTATCTCCTTTACGGAATATGAAGGTTCTTTTACTCGAAGAGGGTGGTTTATCTGATGATCAGGTTAGTTTTATTTTTGATGTAGCGTTTAAATACACTTTATGCGGTTTCATTAAAGGGTTAGCAGAGTGCTACAATTTTGATGAGAACAAATTTTTACCTGATGTAACAGAATACTTAGATAGCTGGAGGTCTAAGATTTGAAACTAAAGAAAGAGTACATGATACTTGATAAATCTATCAAGTATCATGTTTTTCAAGGTTGTGAGTATTTAACTGAGTTTAAAGAGAGGTTCAAGAAAAAGAAAGAACCTATTCTGGTATATTTTGACCCAGATGTTGATGGGTTGGTATCTGGTTTATTAGCCTGTAGAATTTGCTATCTTTGGAATATACCGTTTACTTGGTATATAAATGATAGAAGAGGTCATGGGTTTTTACTAGAGACTGAGAAAGTCAAAGGGATGGGTTTATTTTGTGTTGACTTTAAGATAAACTCAGATAAATTGAAAGAACTTGTAGATAATGGATGCGATGTTGTAAGTATAGATCATCATAAGAATGGTGATGACTTTATAGAGTATGATAACGGAACCAATAGAGGTATTGTAATAAATAACCAGTTTTCTAATGAGGAGGAAGATGGTAGGTATTTAAGCGGGGCAGGAGTAGTCTTTGAATCGGCTGTGAGTGTGTTCGGAGACAGGATAGATACCCGAGAGAATAGATCCTTAGTAGGTCTTACTCTATTAACTGATGTTAGGGATATAGAAAACATAAATGCAAGATTATATTTGCAGGATCTGTATAACCACCCTTACAAGGGGTATATAAAGTACTTAATAGATGGTACTATGGGCAGCAGAGATTATAATTTCGGTGTTCCGAGGTTAGACAGAAATTATGTTGATTATACGTTTTCGCCATCTATAAACTCTTGTCTTAGATTTAATAGGCAAGATGATGTTGTAGAATTCTTCTTAGGAAGTAAACCTATAGACAAAGGGTATCATGAGAGGCAGAAAGTACTTGTTGAGAAGTTGATAGAAGTGTCTAGGGTGATAGAATTTGAAGCTTTAAGGGTTGTAGTTATTGACAAGAGAAGTTTTGTAGGTAGTCCTGATGAAGAATTTCTCAGTAGTTTTGTAGGTCTTACTGCATCGAGATTCTTGGAGTGGGGTGGTAAGAGAAAATCAGTCATAGCCTATCTGGTAAGTGGTAGGGTAGTGGAAAGGGCTTCTTTTAGGGGGATAGTGAATGGTTTGGATTATCTGAGTAACCTAGTAGGGTACTTAGACGGTGAAGGTCATGGACCAGCCTTTGGTATTCATTCTCTGTATCCTACTGAGGATCTTTTTCAGAAGTGTAGTGATGTCTGCAAAAAGTTAGAGGAGTCAGATAATACTTCTGTTTCCTTTGTTACATCTTCTAACATGTCTATGATAGTAAATACGAGGGCTTATTCTATGGGGGTAGAGAATATCTACTGTTTATCTCAGCATAGGAAATATATAAAGTATACAGGCAAGGGTATAAAGAAGAAAAGGGAGGGAGATAAGTATGTAGAGTATTTATTAGATGGTATAGTTGTAATGTGTTTTGATAAGGATTTGAAACCAGATAGGGATTTGATACTACCGATTATGGAGAGAGGAGTACTTGTTTTCTATTTGGATAGGAGGTTGGGATAAAGATGTATGTTTGTGAGTACATAAAGAATCACTGTAGTACTCTATCAAAAGAGGAAGGGTACTTAGAGGTAAATTATGGTTTAGGGGTATTAAAAGATAAGGTAGAGGAGAATAAGTCTGATGCAAGTACATCAAGTATGTTATCTTTGTTGTTAGATTACTCTTTGATACTCAGTAATCTTAAGTGGGGTGATGGAAAAATTTATGCGGAATTGTTACCTCGTATAGAAAAGAATCTTGGTATCCTATCTTCAAATATAGAAGGGGCAAAAGGGTACTGTGAGCTTATATGGTACTGGTTGGAGACTTATTGCAAGACTTCTTATGCAGGATGTACCAAGTTAGAAATGCAGTAATACTATTTTAGTTTTACATTTTAAAATTTTACTCAAAGGATCTCTTTAATAAATATTGGATTTAGTGTAAAATATACATATAAAATGAAAAGTAAATATAGTAAAGTTTGGGGGTGATTCCATTGGTTTAGTTGGGATATTTAAGGAATTTTTTAGCTTAGAATGATGTTCCATGAGTTTTTCGGTTTTTAGAAAGGAGAAATTTATAGATGAGAGGCGGATAAGGTGCTGAAATGAGATATAGATTTTTGTATAGATAAGTGTTTGCGGTTTAGCCCTTAAAAAATTTTATACTTACTCAGCGAAGGGCTATTTTGTTAAGATTTTGTGAGATGTTGAACATGCTCACTGGGGATATTGTTATACTATAGAAGCCCGTTCGTGGGCTTCTATGAATATAAGGAGGATTAAAATGGTAGAAGGCAGAGCAACTTTGGTGGTAGACTTGGGTAACTCAGAGACGAGGGTTATTACACGTTTTGGAAAGACGAAATCTGGTATGCCTAGAAAGCGTACTACCGTTTTTTCAAATAAATTTGGTGAACTGATTGATACAGGATTACTTCAGAATCCTGATTATTCCCCAGAGAACTCTAAGGTGTTCTCCGTAGGTGGAGGAGTCCTTATGTGTTCAGGGAAAATGTGTGACAGGGAGAAGGGTACTGCATCCCAGAGACCATCATCAACTATTCGTAAATATGATTCTAATATCACCATGTACTCTTTAAGAAGGGCTTTCTTACAAGGGTATAGGGATATTTCGGATATGTGTCAGGCAAGTATGGATAGCATCAATATTAGATGGGATGTGGTAGTTTTGTTACCTCCATCTGATCTGGATATTGGTAAAGATGTTATCATCAGGAGGATTCTGGATCTTAAAAGGTTGGATTTTGTGATGCCTAAGTTTAGTACAAATCTGGTGATAGATAACGTCAGAGTAGTACCAGAGGGGTTCTGTGCTTTTATCGGAGCAGTTTTCAAATCGTCAACGGAAATCAGAAAAGGTTATGAGAAGTATCTTACCGGATCTACATTAATTGTAGATATTGGGGCAGGAACAACAGACTTCGTAATCATTTCTAATACAGAGTTGGTAGACAGTTCCAGATATTCTGAGAATACTGGAGGAAATCAGGTATTTCAGAAGCTGAATGTTGCATTGAGAAGAGAGATCGGAAGTAATATCCCAGAGGATACGCTTAGGGAAGCATCCGTTTCAGGGGTATTGAGAGTGGGTTCTCGCCTTATCAATGTGGTTGATAACATTGAGAATGCAAAAAAGGATGTAGCTGTTAAGCTATCCCAGTCGATTAAGAACTATATTGAGAGTTCTGAGTTTTCTGTATTTGATATTCAGTACATCCTTATTTGTGGTGGTGGATCTGAACCTTGTGGAGAAGGAATGAAACCTTTAGGAGATTATCTGAGAGAGAACTTGAAGAATTGGATGAAATACTCCGAGTTCATTGATACTCCGACATTGGATATGGTAGTACATATCGGAGACAGCTTAGACGAGGAACGAGAGGCTACTGCTAGACTGCTGAATGTTGTAGGGGCAGAAGTATTGTCTGAGATAAAATAACATCAAAAGGCACTTCCACTGGGTATTGTACCTGTGGAAGTGTAGTTTGATTTGATAGAGGAGCATTGTATGATTACTGTATTAGTTTCTGGTTTACCTATAAGTGCTAAAGAAATATTAAAAGATGCTATGATGTCAGCATTTGGTGATGTGTCATTACAGGAGTTGAACAGAGATAACCTTAGAAGTATGGTAAGACTGAGTACTAGAAATGTTGAAATAGTACTGGTAGTACTGGATAAGGTGTCAGAAGATATCTGTAAGGACATAGCTAGGGATCTGTATACCTCAGATAAATACCACGGGTATAAGAGTGATGCTGATTTGATAGGATTTTTGAATAATAAGTATGATTTGGATATACCAATGCCATCATATGAGGAAGTATCCATACCAGGAGAGGGTATTTCTTCATACCAGTACGATGATGCCGTTTCGGAGTATAAAGAAAAACTGGGTATAAAAGATGATATTATAGCAAATTTGGAAGCTACAATAAAAGATCTGACGAGTTTTTATGAGACATTTGATGGTGAGTCAGTAGAGGAGTTGGAAACTCTGAGGAAAGAAAAAATAAGTCTCAGTAACAAGATACTTGATCTTGAGTCAGATGTATCAAGTAAGGATAAAAAGATAGATATGCTTAGTACTTCTTGCAAAGACTTAGAAAAAGCTATATCTAAATTAAAGGAAGAGAAAGAAAAACTTGACGGTTCTTATGAGTCTGTAGTATCTGAATTAAAAGAGTTAAAAATAACCAACAGTAGGCTAAGTGGGGTACTGAGATCTAAAGAGAACCATATTGAGGACTTGGAGTCCAAAAATAAAGACTATATGGAAGAGCTTGAGTTAGTTCGAAAGAAATGCTCTGGGTTAGAGGAATCTTCTTCAAGTCTGAAAAATGATATTTTAAGTCTTAGGGATGAGATCAGTAAGAAAGAAAAAGAGATAAAGGACTATGTATCTGAAATCGAATCTCTAAGAAACTTAAAGGAGAACGAGGAGAAATTAGTATCTGCTAACAAGACTATAGATAGGCTTAGATCAGAGATATCTGATTTAGAAAGAGATATAAGGGGCTATCGAAGAGATATAAATGATAGAGATTCAGAAATATCCAGAATCAAGGGTATGCTTGATGATTGTAAGGAAGAGGATGATAGTAAAGCTTCGAAAATAGAGAGTCTTGAAAAGAGGATACAAGAGGACGACGAGACTATAGCAAAATTAAACTCTATAAATATAGAGTTACAGAATAAAGTGTCTAAGTCTGATGCTTCTGTTGTAGATGTTAGTTCTTATACTGATAAAATAAATGATCTGAGTATGAAGTTAAGAGAGGCTCAATCAAGTGTATTTATGAAGATAGGTAGTATGGCACTGCCAAATTCATCGGTAAGGTGTTCTATATTAAAGGGTACTGGAACTCTTAGAAATGTAAGGTTTGCTTTTGCAGGAAGTTCTGAGAGTAGAAAAGGTGCTTATAAGTGTTTACTTGAGGAACTTAGAAAGAGCCCTCAAGATAAGATGCATCTTATAGTTGATCTGGTTTCTGAGACTTTTGTAGACTATGTCTTTGAGACAAGAAAGGTAGTCCCAGGAATAGAGTGGCTTAGGTGCGGAGGAAGCGTACAGAGGTTTATATCGAACACATCATTAAGAAATGTTCATGTATTGTCCATGGGGTTAGGGTATATTAATGATAGTTACTTTTTAACAGTGGATTGGGCTAGAAGATTGATGGAGTTGGATAACTCAGGGTATTCAGTTATAGTTTTCTGTGGAGATGTATCGAATCTTGTGGGAAGAGTATTATTTGACTCTTTCTCAGAGTATGGTATGTCGTCTATATATGTTCAGGGTAGTGCAGTTTGCTCTAGATCGATAATAACAAATCTAAGAGGTCTATTAAATGGAAATAAAAGTACGATAGTTTATTTCGATTTTAATGAATCTTCAGCAGGTAAGTTCTATAATTTAGTGGCTAAATCTTATAGAACAAAAATAGTATCAAAGAAATGACGAGGTATATTATATGCGTAAGGTAAATGTTATGGTAGAAGTATCAGATGATATATTCGAAGATATGGTAAAACCTTTAAAAGCTGAAAAAAGTTTTGGTAAAGTAGTAGTAGCTTTATTAGAGGCTTACTATTATAATGATGCTGTTTACTCTTATGTTAGTAATAGATTGGATGGTATTACTGTTCAGGAGAACTCAGACCTTATGAAGGATTTGCAGGATATGGCTGAGAGCATATCATTCTTAAATGCTTCTGCTGATAAGATTGAGCAGGAGATGAATAGGGGAATTGGAGAGTTTGGTTATTTCGAGGAGAATACAGAGACATCTAGAGAGAAGGAGAGAGTAGAGGAGGAAGCTAAGGCTGATTTTGTTACAACGGATATGCTTCGATCTTCTTTGGATAGGGCTACTAAAGACATCATAGATTCCGTAAGGGGTATGTTAGGTGATTATGTAGGTTCTGGTGAGTTTAGAACAGCTTCCAAAGGGGAAGCCCCAGGGTATTCTACGAAGTCAGAAAAGCCTAAGAATGATTATGTAGGAGATATCTCAGTAGTACCTGAAACTAAAGATGAGTATAGGGAAGATGATGATATACCGCTACCGATGGAGTCAGGGTATACTTTCGATCAGGGTGTTCACTTTGTAGAGGATGAAGATACTGAGTTACCTGATGAAGGGGTATCTAACGAAGAGGAATCAAAGTTAGCAGTAGATGCATTGGCAAAATTATCGAGAGGTTTATTTTAGGTGTAGCTATGTTAAAAGTGGAGTATAGAAAAGATGGTATGATAGGTGTGGATTCTTTGAATGGTTTTGTATATAGTCTTACACTACTTTATAGTATTGTTCTAACTAATATGGAGTCTTATTGGTTAATTGTAGACTATAAAAGGAAGAGAATCAAAATCTTAAAAGACCCTGATAGGGGTGACGAAGAAGAAACTTTTTATATTGTACTCGAAGATGATAAAGTGGTTATGAGTGGTTCAAAAGAGGGGAAATATAGTATAAGTCTAGAGGGTACTATTTATAATAGGTCAACTGGAGAAGAGATAGGGAGAGTTGATAATTATGGAGAAGGAACTATAGTAGAAAATATTGACAGGTCTGAGATAGTATTCCTTATAGCATCTTTTGTTCTATTCAAAAGAAGAAAGAGAGGTTGGTAGTGTATGATTGCAAAGTCTATTTGGAGGACTTCTACATTGATGTATAAAGATGGGAAACTGGTACTTAATGGTCAGAAAGCAAGTGGTTTTGTAGATAATAATGACTCCCACATCCGTTTAAGTGTAGGAAATCATTTAGATATTGATGTTACTCTAAAGAAGAACGGTACTTTTCTATATGCTACTGATTCTTATTCTGTAAAGTTCGACAGGGTAAATGGTAAAGATGAGTGTATACTTACCACGAAGGACGGGGATGTGCCTATAGTACCTATTATAGAGAATGGGTCGGTAAGGTACTTGTTGGGAAATGCTTGCTTTATGAGGTATGCTAAGTTGATGAGTAATACTGACACTGTCCTATCAACTTATTTAGTTCCTGATGTTGTTTATGCGGAGTACTTGAAGGATTGTGCTTTTTTCCTGAGGTGCTTTTTGGACGGAGAATTTTTTCGATCCGTAGCCAATGTAATAAAGCAGGGTATGTGATATTGGAGGAAGTTACTGTGAAGATAGGTAATGGAAAAAGAAATAAATCAGAGGGAACGAAAAAATCTCTAGATATTGAGAGTAGGACAAGGTCTGGAAAGAAGAATATTAATGATACCTCTAAAGAGTATCCATTAAAAGGCAGTAAGAAAGAGAAAACTGTAGAGGAATCAAAAATAGCCTCATCAGGCGTGAGCCCAGAGGCAATCCCAAGCAAAAGTACTGAATCAGGTAATGAGAAATCCTTGAATGGTAAGAAGAAGTCAAAAAGAAAAGTAATTAAGGTAAAGAAGTTACCTAAGATGTCAGGGGCTAGAAAAGCAGGATGTGTAGTAATGGGCATGTTCGGATCAATAATTGTAGCTGTTGGATGCTATGGTGTGTATTATAACCAGGTACGATATCCTAGTCAGATGGTGGAGGATGTAGAAAGTTCTGGGTATGGTGCTTTACTTAGATTCACCTCTGCTGTAAAGACCGTAGACAGTAAAGAGATAAAGGGTATTACTGGTGAGGATAGCTATTTAGCTAAAGAGCTTGTATACGCAAATGGGAATGAAAAGAAAGAAGAGTTCATAAAGAAAGTAATAGAGACTGTGGAGTATGAACCTGATGAGATAGTTGCGAAGAATAAGTACGGAAATGTTATGCTTAAAAAGGGTACTAATGATATCGTCTATACTGAATCATTAGTAAATGGAGAAGATGAGGAGGTAACTTTACATTATATAGATTATTCCAAGGTAGAGTTGGATCAGGATAAGATCTGGGAGCTGATGGAAAAAGCAGGTTTAAAACCAGGTGATGTTGATTATTCTAACAGGCTTGTAGATGTTTTTTGTGATTATATTGTTTCCATAAAGGATAGCAAAATACCTTTAGTAGATGACAGAAGGGAACCGGCTCTGAATAAAAAGGGTGCTAATTTTGTAGTAACCGAGGAAGAGGAAGAATATCTGGATAAGGTACTATTCTCTTCAGAAGAATTCTATGATCTATTAGAAAGATTTTCCAGGGTAGCTGTTGGCAGTAAAGAACCAAATCCTGAGTGGGATGAGTGGAATAAGTTGCCAGATGAAGAGAAGGCTGAGATAGAGGAACCTAGTAAGACATTGGAGATGATGCAGCCATCAAAAGAGTGGTTAAAGTGGGATTCTTTAGAGGACAAAGATGGAGTAGAGGAACCTCAGAAGTATGATCCAAAATTAATAATAAGTATGGATTGGTGTGGTTCTTATTATTTGATAAATGAACATTATGTTCTGGATGAGAATGGAAATAAGGTTAAGAAGTCTGTCGATGCGGAGTTAGGTGATGGTTCTTTAGAGAATCCAGCAAGTATAGGTACAGATGTTGTTACTTCATTCGTAAGAAAGTATATAACGGATACTGGAGAAGAGAAGTATGAATCTTACCCGATAAGGATAAGATTAACAGATTTTAAGGTATCCGAGGAGGCTATAGAGTGGTTTCAGACTAAGGATGAGAGGAATAGAGGGTATGATATAAAGTCTGAAATACAGTATTGTTGTTATACTTACGAAGTAACAAATTTGTCTAATGAGACAATAACAATAACTGATTGTACTTCATTATCAGATGGGAATGCAAACCTTGCCCCTAGAACTGGTACAGTATATGGTTTGCAGGAAGAGGTAACCTTGAAACCGGATGAGACATCCTATATAGAGTCATGGGGTAATTCTACGGAGTTGAATACAAAATACTTAATATGGGGTAACAATTTTGAGAGAAAAGAACCGGTAGTGTGGTTCAGGGTATTGTCTGGTGACTTAGAGGATAAAAGTGAGGATAAGGGAGTAACCTTAAATAAGAGTAGATACGAGTAGTTGATGAAAGGATGGTAGTTGAGTATGATTAATAACAGAGCTTTGAATTATATAAGAGTTGCTGTTAAAGATGCAGAGGAGAAGTTTCATTGCAAGTTGAAGTGGGGTTGTTTTGTTTTAGGTGATTGCCTTGTGATGTCTTTAAGATCTAAGAAGGAGGAGGCTATTAGGTCTTTGGCTTACAGGTTATCGAATAACCTGTATAGGAATTATGGGTATCATTTCTGCTTAGATGGAAGCCCTTATTACTCAGAGGGGTTCTACTTATCTGAAGGACTGAAAATACCAATTGATAAGCTAGATCATTGTGTTGGGATGGTTGATGGTCTGTTTGGCAGGAAATGGTTGATATTCTGTGGAGTAGAGCATAGAGAGTTATTAAATCCAAATTATGGGGTATTGGACAGCAACGGGGTATCAGATAACAGGAAGAGAGTGTTAAGTTGTTTGGAACTTGATGATTCTTCAAGTTATGTTTCATTTAAAAGGTATGCTTGTGTATATAAGAAGCTTTATGGATCGGATTTATTTGTTGTAGATGATTCGATTGATAATAGGTATTTTTATAATAAGAGGGAGAGGAAAAATGCCTAGCGATGAAATATTAGAATCTTTAAAAGAGTCAAGAAAGAAAGTAATAAATTTACTGAGAGATAAAGGTCTTACTCTGCATAGCAAGATTTCTTACTCATCTAGAAGTAGTTATTTAAAGGTTGAGTATGGGTTAGGCGGGAGTATAAGGTTTTCTGATCATGGTGATAGAGGTTTAAGTTATTCTTTTAATATACTTTATGGAATAGAGAAGAAGTATGAGATAGACGAAGGCGGTGTAAAAAGGGTATACTATCCTATCGGTTGTGAAGAAGATCTGGTAGCAGATGTGTTGGAGAAATACAATAAAACTATCTTAAAGTACGGGGAAGAAGGATCAAAAAGAGTAATATCTAGGATAAAATCTGAAGCAAAGATTCAGAAAAAGTCAGGAAGAGGATTTTGGGCTGGAGCTATTGAGTTGAAATAAGAGAGTATCAAACTTGTTAATAGACTAAAGATAAATTACTTAGATTAATTTAATTATACTAAAATAATTTGTTGGAGGTCTTGCTTATGAAGTTGTGTTCTCTTATATTGAGTATGACTATAAGTGCTTTAATAAGTTATAGACTATTAATTGCTTTTACATCAAAAAGGTATAGAAAATTGAGATCATCCTTGAACGCTATAGCCTAGTACTTAGAGCTATGGCGTTTTCTTTAGATTTATAGTATAATAGAATTAAGTAATAAAATTATAAGGGAAGGTGTCAGTATGGGTAACTGGTTTCAAGAGGAAGTCGAGAACGAAGTAGGGTATAAAGATATACTTGAAAAAGCGAATAATGGTGATTTCCATGAGTGGAATTTTAAACCATTTTTAGGGCAAGAAACAGGTTATGAGGACGTAATGTCTGAATTAAGGAGTTATACCGCAGAAGAATACAATGGGT
>ERZ1643251.3854-NODE-3854-length-13488-cov-12.010497_pt1 | contig 13488 bp, 15 predicted proteins | sample MGYA00579261_ERZ1643251 | MGnify/ENA primary metagenome ERZ1643251 (study PRJEB29033, sample SAMEA4952267) | chicken gut metagenome | biome: Broiler Chicken; feature: Gastrointestinal Tract; material: Caecum | place: Ireland | collected 2018 | study: Broiler... | reverse complement strand
GGCGACACCCGCAAGGGCACCGTCAGCCCCCGCGAACTCAGCCCCCGCCCGCTGCGCGGCGTCTCCACCTCGCCCACCACGCGCGCCTTGTAGTAGCGCGTCGCGTCCGTGCTCAGGATCAGTTCGCCCGCGCCCTGCATCCACGCCCGCACCGCGCTCATCTGCGCGCCGTCGCGCATGTAGGCTTCCAGCGTCGCGTCCACGTCCAGATAGCCTCCCTGGTCGATGGCCAGCGCCCCCGCGCGCCCCGGCACCTCCTCGAAGCGCATCTGTCGCTCCGCCGCCGGTATCTCCAGCGGCTCCACCAGATAAACGCCCATCTCCCGGCTGTCCACGTCCTTGAACGTAAACCACATCTTGGCCATGTCCCTCTCCTATCTGCCCATCGCGCCGTATCCTCGGGCCACGCTGCGGCTCCTGCCCGTGAGCTGCCGCTCCAGCCGGCTGATGTCCGTCTCGTTGCGCACGTAGATGTCGCCCACGCGCACGCTGTTGTCGATTCGTCCATCATACACGCGCCGGTAGTCGTTGTTCACCGTGCCCCCGCGCGCCTCCAGCGCCGCCAGCGCCCCGTAGTCGGCAAACTGCTGCGCGCGGTACGCCCGCGCCTCCAGCGCCGTCAAAACCATCTCGCCCCGGTGCAGCTGCGCAAGGTAGCCGTCGTAGGGCACATAGGTCAGGCCCGCCGCGTGCGGTGTGCCGCCGCCCCCCGCGCTCGCCGCCTGCGCCGCCAAACTCTGCACGCGCCCCACGCGGTTTTGCAAAAGTCCGATCCTGCTGTTGATGCCGTCGATGATGCCCTGGATCGTGCTCGCGCCATTCGCGTATGCCTCGCTATACTGATTGACCTCCGCCACCATGTTGTTGCAGGCCGTAACGATCTCCGTCGCCCGGCCCTGAAAGTCGATGCTCGCCTCGGCCATGGCCGTGGCCATGGCGTCTTTTGCCGTGCCCACTTCGGCGAGTTTGGCGTTCAGCGCGTCGATGCTCTCCCCGCCGTCCTCGGCCAGCCCCGCAAGGATGGCCGCGGATTCCGTGGAGCCGTCCGAGAGCATGGTCACGATGTCCGCGTCCAGCCCCATCTCCTGCACCGCCGCCAGGTTTTCCTGATAGGCCTCCATGTAGTCTATCTGGCTCTGCAGGTTTTCCAGCAGCTCGTCCGCGCTCACCGCCTCGGGCATTTCCATCGCGCCAAATCCGGAGATGATGCTGTCCACGCGCTCCTCGGCCTCTTCCATCGCCGTCGCGCGCTCGTTCAAAAGCGCCTCCATCTGGCCCTGCATCAGCGTCAGCTCGTTCGCGGCGTCGCGTTCCGCCTCCGTAAGGCCCTGCGTCCCCTCGATCACGCTCTCATAGGTCTCGCCCATGGCCGTCATCTGTGCGTTGTATTCCTCAACGATGCCGGCGCTCGCCTCCAGTTCCGCCGTCTGTTCGTCGATGGATCTGTTCAGTTCGTCCACCAGCCCTGTCGTGCTGGCCATGTAGTCGGACGTTTCTTCGAGCTTTTCTCCCAAAATTTCATATTCGGATAAGCCGTTTTGCGAAACGCCGACTTCCAGCAGCATGTCCTGCGCGCTCCACTGCATCCCGGTCTCGGCGCTGCGCCTCGCCGCCTCTGCCTCCGCCTCCGCCATCAGCTCGTTGCGCCGTTCGACGATCGCTGTGTATTCCTCTTGGGCGCGGTTTGCCTCGGCCTGGGCTGCCGTCAACGCCGCCTGGGTGTCCGCGAGCTGGTCTTGCGCCTGCAAATACGCATCGTAGTTCTCCTGCGCCTCCTGCAGTTTGGCCGCCTGCTCCGCGTTGGCGCGCGCCGCTTCCGCGTTTTCGTACAAAGCCTCTGTGCCGCCCTCGATGGCGCCCGTCTCCGCGTCGATGATGTTTTTCGTGCTCGGAACGATCTCCTGCAAAAGCCGCAGATCCGCCAGGTACCTTTGCTGATCCGCGCCGCTGAGCAGGCCAAAGTCTCCCATCGCCTCCAGATCGGCGATCAGCGCCTTTGCCTGCCTGTCCGCCTTGTCGATGCTCTCCGCCTGCGCCTCGTACTCCGCCGCGTTCCCCGCCACCAGATCCGCCAGCGGCTCCATCTCCGTCATGCTCTTGCGGATCTCGCTCGCTGTGTTCCCAAGCCCGGTCATAAAGTCGGTAACGATCGGTTTGAAGCTGTCGCCCGCCGCCGTCTTCAGGTTTTCCAGCGCGTCCTCCGCCATCTGTATCTGCGAGGCCGTCGTGCCGTAGAACGTCGCCGCTTCCTCCGCCAGCGCCGTGTTCTCGTCCCAGGCCTCGCCGCCCATCTCCAGCGATTCAGCCAGCACGTCGTTGGCGCCGGCCAGGCTCGCCACCGCGCGGCGCTGCCTGCTCTCTGTGATCCCCAGCTCTTTGAGGATGCTCATCACGCTCTCGCCTTCGAGCCCCATCTCGCGCAGGCCGCTGATGAACAGCGAGAACGCGCCCGCCGCGTCGTCGTCCCACATGCTCATGAATTCCTGCGTGCTCATGCCGGCGATCTGGGCAAAGTCGTTCAGTTCCGCGCTGCCCGTCGCCACCATCGTTTCGATGTTCGTCCAAAGCGTGCTCATGCTGCTGGCGCCCGCATCGGCCTCGATGCCCACCGACGACATCGCCGCCGCGAACGCGAGCACGTCCGCCTCGCTCATGCCTATCAGGTTGCCCACGCCGGCCATGCCCTGGCCCATGTCGATGATCTCGCTCTCGGTGGTGGCCATGTTGTTGCCCAGTTCAACAACGACGCTGCCCAGGCGTTCGTAGTCCTGCGCGCCCGTGCCCATGATGTTGGCCAGCCGCGCCATCGCCGTGGCCGCCTCATCCGCAGACAGGTTTGTCGCCACGCCCATCGCCGCCACGACTTCCACAAAGTTTGTGATGTCGTCCTGGGCGATGCCCAGCTGTCCGGCGCTCTCCGCCAGCCCCGCCAGCTCCGTCGCCGCGATGGGGATGCTCTCGGACATGTTCATCAGCTCATTCGCCATGTCCGCGAGTTTTACATCCGACATGCCCGTCGTCTTCTGCACGCCCGCCATCGCCGTCTCGAATTCCACGGAGGCGTCAAAGCAGTCTTTGAACGCGCTGGCGATGGCGTTCAGCCCACTGCGGATGAGGTCGGATGCCAGGATGCCCTTCGTGGTATCCAGCCAGCCCCCCATCGCCGCGAGGCTGCCATTCACGCCCGCCATGTCCTTTTTGAACTCGCTCGCGCCTTTCAGCCGCACCCGCACATTTACCGAACGTTCCGCCGCCATCGTATCCCCCCAGTCTATCCGCGCTCGCGCGCCTTCCTCCGCGCCTCCGCGCGCAGATCGCAGATCTCAAACACCGTGCGCATCCTCTCCAGCATCGCCTCGCGCACCGTCATCCCCATTTGCAGGGCCAAGTTCAGATACTGGCCCCGCGTCAGTCTGCGCCCGTTTTTTTTTCGAGCTCCTGCAGCACCTCGTCCACTTCTTCGCCGTCGTCCGCCTTGCCCAGCCCCTCGATCATCGCCTCCATCACGATGCCCGTGGCCGCGCGGATCTGGTTGGGCCGCAGTTTCAGCATCCATTCCTCCGCCGTCGGCGTTTCCCGCGGCGTCTCGCCCATGTACCTGCGCACCAGTTCGCCCTGCTTGCTCATCTCCGCCAGCGCCCAGCAGAGCGGCTCCAGCGCCGCCGCGCCCGGCTGCCGCAGCGCTCCCACCAGTCCCTCGGGCCCTGTGAATCTCTCCGCCGCCGCAAAGTGCGCCGCCGCGTTGTATAAATACGTGAAGTCTTTCAGTCGCACCGTTTTGTCCCCCTGTCGTAAAAGTGGGGAGGCTGCCGCCTCCCCCGCCGTCTTAGAAGATCACCGCGATCTTGTGATCCGCCGTCACGCCGCTGAGCGTGTACTTGCCCGCGCTCACGCTGCCCACGCTGTCCGTGCCGTTGTCGTAAAGCGCCGTCGCCGTGCCGGTGATGGTCAGCTCCAAGTCCTCGCCGTCCGCCACCATGATGGTGCCGGCGGGCGATACCTCTTTCGTGCCAGCCTGCGCGCCCTGCACCTGCACCTCTACGGTGTGATAACTCGCCACGCCCAGCTTGCTCTTGAGGTAAGCCGTGGCCGCGTCTTCGTTGTCGAACTCGCGCGCCGTGTACCACGGCCCGAAGTTCGGCGCCATGATCTTGCTTTTCAGCGGCTCGGTGCCGAAGGAAATGCTGCTGCCCTTCGTCGTGCCGTCCATGTCCGGCATGATGGCCTTGGCCTTCCAATAGATCCAGGTGCGGAATTTGCGCACGCCGTGCACCATCAGCACCTGCAGGCCGCCGATGGCGCCGTAGGGCGGCGTGTCGTCGCTGTAGTGGTTGAGTTCGCCGTCCTCGGTGTACTCCGCGCCGTACATCTCCGCCTGATCCGCCAGCGCGATGTTGTCGACTTCCGTCGACAATTCGCCACTAGAGAACTCGCTCGCGTACTCGGAGAGCATGTCGTCCGCGTAGAGTTCGCCCTCGGAGTTGCTGATCGTCGCATTGATGCTCACCATCTTGCCCATGATCTTGCCCGGCGCGTAGGTCGGCTTCGCGTCCGTCGGCTCGGTCGTCATCTTTGCCCAAATGTAGTATTTAAGGCCCATTTTCGCCATGCGTATCCCTCCTCACAGGTCTTCCTTTTTCAGGAACTTGTCCATCACCGCCCGCGCCGCGTCCGCCGCCGGGTCGGCTGCCTTGTCGTTCGCCGTGCGCATGAACGGCCTGGGCGGCTGCTTTTTCTTGCCAAACTCGTTGATGAAGGCGATCTCCGCCAGGCGGTTGCCATGCTGCAGGCCTTTAAACGAGATGGTCGCCGTCGCGCCGTCCTTCGTCGCCCGCGCCTTGGCCCGGGTCACGGAGCGGGCCACGCCGCCCTTGTAGTAGGGCCCGCGTAGCATCGTACCCGCGTAGTAGATCAGCGACTGTTCCACCACCTCCGCCTGCGCGTTGCACATGTCCTTGCGCGTGCCCTCGGGCAGATCACCCACCTTCTTGAGCGCCAGCTGCAAGCCGCGCACGCCGTCGATCTGTACATCAAACATCCTCGTCCACCCCCGTCGCCAGTTCGCACTCCAGCACCACGTGCTGCTCCGTGCCGTCCGCCGAACGCGCGTTCTCGCTCGCGTCGATCACGTCCGGCCACGTGCAGCCCGCCGCGAACAGCGCCGCGCGCATCTCCTTGCGCAGCTGCGTCGTGTTGCGCGTGAACGGCGCAAACAAATGCACCTGTATAAGATGCCGGTCGTGGCAAGGCGCGTCGTCGGCGAAGTCCGCCGCCTGCGTGTTCAGGTGCAAAACAAGGTAGGTGTCTTCCAGCCCGTCGTACACGTCCAGCTGGCACGGCAACTTGGTAAATGCCAGCGCCGCGCGGATGCGCCGCACGGCCGCGCTTCCCTCGGTCATGCCTTCGCCCCCTTGCGGATCAGCACTTCCGTGTATTTGTGCGAATCCTCCACGTCGTTCACGCTCACTACGTCCCAGGCCTCATCCATGTCGTCCGCCTGCCCCGCGCGCCATACCTGGCAGCGCGCATCGATCTCGCCTGTCCAGTGCATGGTCAGCGTCGCCGTCTGCGTCAGCTGCGTGCGCATGTTCTCCAGCGCCTCCGCGCCGTGCGCCCATGTCCATTTGCACCAGATCGGCCCCGGATACACGTCCTCGCGCTCGATCACTTCAAATCCGTCCGCGTCGATGCCCGTTTTCAGCCTGCGCACCACCACGCGCGTGCGCATCTCGCCGATGCTCGCCCTGCTCGCCATCTAGCACCACCACCGTTTGTACTGGTTCAAAAGCGTCCGAGCCGCCATCGGCACCTCCGCCGCCGCCACGTTGCCGGTGACTACGGCCTCTCGGTTTGTGTACCAGTGCGCGATCAAAAGCAGCATCGCCTGCCGCAGCGCCTTGGGCAGCTCCGTAAATCCCGCCGTGTAAACGATCTCTACGGGACGTACCGCCCGCAGGCGCACATTTGGCATGCGGATCACGTACACGTCGTCCGAACTGAGCACGATGTAGTCGCCGTCGTGGATGGTCTGCGTGGTTCCGTCCTCAAGCGTCAGCGTCATGCCCAGCACGTTGCCGACCGGTCCCAGCGGCATGCGCATCATCTCGGTCAGCGCCTCCGGCCACGCGGCGATGGTCTGTCCGGCCAGCGCCTGCCCAGTCACGTTTTCCGCGAACTCCCGCGCCGCCGCGATCAGCGGCGCGATCACCGGCTCATCCTCCACGGTGTCGCCGGTGATGGTGCGCAGCCACACCTTCACCTCGTCCAGCGTCAACGGCTCCGCCTTCGGCGGTTCCCGCACCTCGTAGTCCATGCCGCGCCCTCCTACTCAGCCGCCGCCCGTCCCTCGGGCGGCTTTGCCGTTCTTGCCTTTTTTGCCGTCCTCGGCAACTCCCGCTTCGGTGGCTCAACTTCCTCCGCCCAGCCGCCTATCACCAGCCGCCTGCCCTCCGCGTCGCTTACCTCCGCTTCCGTGTGCGGCTGGTGCACGCCGTCCGGGCCCGCGTCGCGAAACAGGTATCTAACGCGCATCCCAACGCCTCCTATCGCGTTGGCGGCGAAGCCGCCCCCGCCGCCAACGCTTTTTGTCAGTTCACGCTCACCGCGCGGGCCAGCGCGTCCCCGGCCTCGCCGGGGATGTTGCTGCCCATGTACAAGATGGCCAGCACGGCCAGCACCTCGGCGTTCGCCGTCGCGCGGCCCACCTTGGCGCGCGCGTAGCGCGTGCCCGGGCGGATCACGTCGAGGATCAGCACCTTGCCGTCCGCGTCCGTGTCGCCCGTCGCCGTGTATTCAGCCTTGGCTTCCTTCTCCACGCCGTCGGCCAGCGCGGCGTCGTTGCCGCACACCGCCGAAAGCGAAACCACCGCCGTCGCCGCCGTGTCCGCGCCCAGAATGGCCACAAAGGCCACGCTGTCGTAGCCCTGCATGTCCACGATGGTCGCATCCTCAACCGCCGTCGTTCCCGCGGCCACCTCGCTTTTGCATACCAGCACCTTGCATTCGTTGGCAAAGCTCAACATATCGTTCCTCCCCTTTCCTTACGCCAGCGTCACGCGCGCGAACGCCTCTTCCAGCACCGGCATGCCGTCCGTGCTCAGGCGCGCGATGTAGCCGATCTGGTTTTCCGGCGCGTACAGCTCGGTCAGCACCATGATCTCAAGCGCCATGCCATCCACGATCCAGTAGTTGTTCATGTCGCCCAGCAGCCCGACGTACTTGCCGGAGGTGAACGTGTTGGGCGCGTATTCACTCATCAGCACCGGGATGCCCAGCAGCCGGTCGGGCGTTCCCTGCACCACGCTCTGCTGCCAGATGTACTGGCCGTCCGAGTCCTTGATCTTCGCCAGTTCCTTGATCGCCGAGCGGTGGAAGATCCAGTGAAGCCGCGGCCAGTACTGCGCCTTGATGGCGTACTTGGCCTCGATCAGCCCATCAAAGGTGACGGCCGTCGCCGTGTTGCCGGCGGAGATGTCGCGCGCCGTGGAGATGCCGTCCGCGCTGGCCGTGAACAGTCCCAGCGGCTGGTTGGCGCCGCTGCCCGTCATGTATGCGGTCTCCATCACCCCATTGAGGTTTCCAAGAATCTCGTCGCGCACGATGCCCTCCACGTCCGGCGCGTTGTAGATCAGCGGGCGCGTCACGCGGATGCCCGCCGTCAGATAGTTGGGCTTGAACTCACGCTTGCCAAAGGCCAGCGATTCGTCCATCTTCGGAAGGCTCACCTCCGTGCCCCACGCCGCCGAACTCATGCGCGCCGTGCGCTTGGGGAATCCCATGCTGTGCGCGCCGCGCAGCGTGTACCTGCGCGCCAGTCCGCGGATCAGCACCGCGTCGTCCACGCCCTTGATGAGTTCGTTCCTGAACTCTTCCGTCGCCACCAGGTAGCCCGCCTGCGTCGGGTTCTCCAACTGCAGAGCGTTGTAAGCCGCCAGCGTCGAAGGCGTGCCCAGCCGCAGGTGGTCGCGGAACGCCTTTTTCATCTCGTCCTGCCTGCCCACGCGCGGCTCGCCCCTGCCGCCCTGCTCGCCGATCAGGCGCTCGCGCGCCTGCTGGCGCTCCTCGGTCTCGATGCGCGCGTTCAGCGCATCGAACTCGGTCTCCATCCGCGCGTAGGCCGTCTGATCTTCCGCGCCCATCTCCGCGCCCTCAAACTTGTCCATCATCGCGCGCATCTTCGTCACCATCTCCGCGCGCTGCTGCTTCAGCTCAAAGAGCTTTTCCATGTGCTTTTCCCCCTTCAAATGCTTCGAGTATTTTCCGCCGCGTCGCGGCAAATCTGCGGCGCTGCTCATTAAGCGCCTTATCTGCTACGGGTTGGCTTTCGCCCCCGTGGTCAGCTTCTCCATGCGCGGCAAACCAATCGCGGATGATCTGCGCCCATTGGGGTTTGTCCACGCGCTCATCGTCCGCCTCCAGCCGCGCAAGGCATGTTTTTTCGTCTACATCCATGCGCGTCTCGGTCACCGCCAGTCCCGCCAGTTGCTCCCGCAGGTTCTCCGTCGGCCATCGCGTCAGGATGAAGGCGCGCCGCACCGGCGTCTCCTCGTGCGCCCGCGCGATCATCAGCCCGCGGATGCCCAACGCGATCTCGTGCGCCGCCGTCGTCTCCGTTCCACGTTTGTCCTGCGTAGTCATCGCCCGGATCAGGCGGTCGTAGTCGTACACAACATCGTCTTTTCCCATGTGTTCCCGCGCATAGGTGCTTTTCCCGGAACACGGCGGTCCGTATACGATCTCCACACTTTCCACCGCATTTCGTACTTTGGGCGGATTTTTGTATTGTTTTAGGTCAAACTCCTCGCCGTTCATCATCAGCACGCTGCCACGCACGCTGGCCGCCGCTTTCAACCCCGGCTCCACGCGGTCGGCAAAGCCCTTTTCCACGGCTTCTTTGGCCGTCATCCACGTCTCCGCCTCCAGCATGGCCTTGATGTCCTTTTCCTCTCCCCCGCTGCGCGCCGTGTAGGTGAACGCCAGCACGCCGTCGATGCGCTCCAGTTCCTCCGCCACTTTCCGCAGCTCGCGCTTGTTGCCGCTCACATTTGCCCAGGCTTCGTGGATCATCATCATGGCGTTTTCCGCCATCACAATCTCCTCGCCCGCCATGGCGATCACGCTGGCGATGCTCGCCGCCAGTCCGTCGATGCGCACTACCTTGCGCGCCGGGTGCCGGCGCAGCATGTTGTAAATGGCGATGCCCGCGAACACGTCCCCGCCGCCGGAGTTGATGTAGATGTCCAGTTCATCCACATCGCCCAGCGCGTCGAGGTCTTCCTTGAACTGCGCCGGCGTCACCTCGTCGCCCCACCAGCTCGCATCGCTGATGTCGCCGTAGAGCGTCAATTCGCCCCGCCCCGGCTCCGGCGCCGCGAAATTCCAGAACTTTCTTTTCATTTGCGTTTCCTCCCCTCGGGCGGCTGGGCCTCCGGCCCCTGCCCGGGTTTTTCGCTCTGCCTGGCCTGTCCGCTCTGTCCGGCCTGCCCCCCGGCCGCGCCCGCGCTCTGCGCCCCGCGCGGTATGTTCAGTTTCACGTTCTCCAAGGCGATCATGTTGCCGTTCACCGTGTAAAGCTGCCCGGCCCCGCCCTCTATGCGGTTCATGTCCTCCAGCTCGCGTATCTCGTCGGCGTTCATGATGCCGTTTTGGCGCATGGTCGAATAGTAGGCCGTGCGCGCCGCCGTGTCGCCGCGCAGGATGGCGTTCGTATTTAGTTTGAAAAAATAGCGGCGTCTCTCGCCGCGCGTCAAAAGGTCCCGGAACATCGCCTGCTCTATGCGCACGCACAGCGGATTGAGGCCGTCGCGCACGAACTCAAGGCTCTGCTGCTCGATGTTGGAAAAGGTCGCCCGGTCCATGTCCATGCACATGTGCGGCGGCACGCCAAACAGCCGGCACACTTCGGAGATGGCGAACTTCCGGCTCTCCAGCGCCTGCGTCTTTTCCATGTCCCGCGTAAAGGGCGTCGCTTTCAATCCCTCTTCGAGGATGATGTACTTACCGCTGTTGCGCACGCCCGCGTATTTTGTTTGAAAATCCTGCGATAGCCGCTCATACGCCGGCTTGCTCAACTGTCCCGGCGTTTCCAAAAACCCGCCGGGGTTGATGCCCTCCTGGAACGCCGTCGAGGCGAACTGGTTGAGGTCGCGCGTCATGCCCAGCACGTCCGCCGCCAGCCGCAACGGGTCCTCCGCCTCGTCGCTCTCCGAAAAGCGGAATCCCATCACCCGCAAAAACTCTCCCGGGTAGAGCGTCTCTATCGCGCCGTCGTCGTCCGTCACCTGTATGTACGGCTCGCCCGTGCGCGCGTTCGTGCCCTCATAGCTCACGTATCGCGTTGGTATGTTCCACAGCGCGGTCACATATCCGTTGCGGTCACGCTCGATCTTCGCGTATCCGCCCCGCGTCAGCAGCAGGTTGGCCACCAGGCATTGCCAGAACTCATAAGCCGTGGTGTACGGGTTGGGCATCATGCCAACCATGCGGTAGAGCCTGTGTTCCGTCGCCTTCACCGCGCCTTGCTCGGTGGAGCGCATCATGTGCATCGGCAAGCTGGCCACCGTTTTGCTCAAAAGATCGACGCACCTGTACACCGCCGCCACTTTCAGCGCCTCCATCGGCGACACATACTGCCCCGATGCCCCGCGCAAAAACGAAAGCCAATCCTCGCCCCGCGCCGCCGTGTCCCGTACCCGCGAGATCGTGATCTCGCGGCCAAACAACTTGATCGTCATGCCTGCCTCCACTCATTTGTCCCCGCTCACAGCATCCGCAGCCCCCGCCCCTCGTAGATGGAGCGCTTCTTTTCCAGCCGCAGCGCCGCCGCCATGGCGTTGATCAGCGCCACGATCGGGTCTATGCGGTCGATGCTCCTCCCCTTGTGGGGCTTGATGTTCTCGTTGCCGTCCATGGCGATGACGACGTTGCCGAAGCACCATCTCCCGCATGGGTTTTTGTCGTGTTCGATCTCCCCGGCGTGGAACATCCTGTCCAGCTCTTTCATCGCCGGCGACATGCCCTCGATGGTCTGCGGGATGGTGATTATCCTATTTTCCGCCACGTCCGCGTCCATCAGCGCGGCCAGAAATTCGATGCGCCACTTGTCCGCGCAGATGTACTCCACCGCATAGTCGCGCATCAGCCTGTCCAGGTGCGCGGCGATGCAGCCGTAGTCCACGCTCTCGCCCGGCGTCGCTTTCACGTACCCGTTTTTCACCCACGCGCGAAATGGCACGTGGTCGCGCGCCTCCCGCTCCGGCATGCTCTCCTCGGGTATCCATGCGTCGGTAAAAAAACGCCACGGCTCCCCATCGGCCTCGGGCGGGAAGAGCGCCGCCGTCGCCGTCAGGTCGTTCACGCTCGAAAGGTCGAGGCCAACATAGCAGCGCCTGCCTTTGAGCGCCTCCCGCGTCCAGTCCGCCTCCGTCCTGTCCCACAGCGTGATCGGCAGCCAGCCCACGCGCTTGAGCGCCACCCACTGGTTGAGCCGCAGCCAGCGAAAGAGCCGTTCCGCGCTCTCGCTGTTCTTCGCCGCCAGCGCTTCCTTGCGCACGTTTTCGATGTCGATGGTCACGCCAATGGACGGGTTGCACGCCCGCCACACCTTTTCGTCGAATATGTCCGCACTCTCCGGCGCCGCGTAAATGCGCACAAACCACGTCGGATCGTTGATCTCTCCGCTCAACACCTTGGTCGCGTACTCGTGTTTTTCCCAACCGATGCTCTTGCGGTCGGGATCGTCCCCCGCCGTGGTGATGATCCAAATGAGCTGTTCCTTGCGCGCCGCGCCCGAGCCGAACGTCATCACGTCCCACAGATCGCGCTTTTGCAGCGCGTGCAATTCGTCGAAGATCACCACCGTCGGGTTGAGGCCGTGCTTGGAGTAAGCCTCCGCCGACAGCACTTTGATAAACGTCCCCGTCTCGCGGTTGTGGATCTCCTTTTTGCTGTCCACCACGCGGAACACGCTCTCTAGGTATTCGTCCTGCTCGATCTTCTGTTTCGCCGCCATGTACACAAGCGAAGCCTGTTCGCGCTCCGCCGCGCAGCAGTATATCTGCCCGCTTGGCCCGTCGTTCAGCCCGTGGTCGATGGCCAGGCTGGCGATCAGCTCCGTCTTGCCATTCTTCTTCGGTATCTCTAAATATGCGTATTGATACTGCCGGCGCCCATCCTCTTCCACGTTGCCATAAACCTGCTCGATCACTTCGCGCTCCCACGGCAGCAGCTTGAACGGCTGTCCGAAAAAATCCCCGGTAAGCTTCAAAAGCTCAAGGAACTCCGTGTGCTCCCGCGCCCTCTCCGCGTCAAACACTCATCCCACCGCCAGCACCCCTTTGTGAGCTTTTTCGCCCTCTGCCCCTGCTTTGTCCAGGCTTTTCCCTGCTCGCGGCCGGCGCTACGCCTCCGCGTCGCTGCCTTTTCCAAACTCAAAAAACACGCTCGCTTTCGCCCGGCAATAAGGGCATCGCATCTCAAAAAGCACGCCGTATTCCTCGTTCATCTCCATCATGTATGTCTCCTCGGTTTTTTCGCGCGCCTCTTCGAAAACGCATCCGCACTCCCGGCACTCAAATCGCACCCACCGAAAGTCCTTCCTTCGTTCCCCCGGCCTGATGATCCTCATCGTTCCGTCCCTCCCGCCTGCATCCTCGCGCGATACGCCGCGATCCCCGTCGGCTTCTTCTCCGCCTTTTTCTTCGGCACCGCGCGGATCTTGCTCTGCGCCGTCAGAAGGTTCTCCTTCTCCACCGCCAGCAGTTGGTCGCGCTTTTTGCGGATGGCCACCTCCAGCCCCAGCACCTGCTCCGTCTGTTTTTGTAGCCTCTCCAACCAAACCTCGGGCGGCATCGCATCGCGCATTTTTTCCAGCGCGTCCAGCGCCGTCCGCGCCTCGGCAAGCAGCGCCAGCAGTCCGTCGTGTTCGGAAAGCATCAGGCAGTAGCGGTTCAGCACGTTTTCCAGCGCCGCGTCCTCCATGCCGATGTCCGCGTAGATCTCTTTGAGCCGTGCCCAGTATTTGCGCGCGGCCTTGTCCTTCTTCACCGCCCGGCTCATCGTAAACTTCAGTCCGCCCGCCAGCGCCGCCTCGGCCTCGCGCCGCTCGGCGATCTGCGCCTTGGTCAGATGCCCCTCGATGAGCTGCAAACTCTTCCCCGGCCTCGCCATGCTCTACCCCCTCTCGCTTTTCATTCATACCCGCGATCCCCACGCCTTTCCCGCGGCATTCTCCCCGCGTTCCCGCAGTTCCCCGCGCCTTTCCTTGGCGTTTTCTCGAGAAAATCCGCATTTTCCCCGCAATCTCCCGCGCATTTCCGCGCGCACTTTTTTCGCCAACCCTCTCCGCAAAACCTCCGCCCGGCAAAAAATCCAATCCTATTTCCGCATCAATTTTTTAACAGTCCGCCAACCGCCGCCCGCCATCCGCGCCCATCCGCACAACCCCCCAACCCCCCATTTCAGGAAAAAATCCTTTTCTGTAGGGGGCGC
>ERZ1643251.3853-NODE-3853-length-13488-cov-68.582446_pt1 | contig 13488 bp, 12 predicted proteins | sample MGYA00579261_ERZ1643251 | MGnify/ENA primary metagenome ERZ1643251 (study PRJEB29033, sample SAMEA4952267) | chicken gut metagenome | biome: Broiler Chicken; feature: Gastrointestinal Tract; material: Caecum | place: Ireland | collected 2018 | study: Broiler... | reverse complement strand
ATCTACCTGGTAGTATACAGGAATTTGAATTCTTTTTCTACCTCTAAAAGGAACAAAACTGCTAAAAATAAGCCCCTAACTGCCTTTCAGCAGTCAGGAGCTGTTTATTCGCTATTCAGACAAGTTCCTCAGCTTGCACCAGTAATAACCAAATGGAGTAATTCGTGTTTTCTCCCCATACCACGCTCAGACTGGCGATCTGTTGATCTCGCTCGTCCAAAAGTTGCCCCAGAGAGCGATCCTGAATCGTCCGGCTGGCAGTTTTCGACTTTTCAGCCTGGTTGGCATCCAATTTTTGCTCGCTGCTCTGTGCTTTCCCCTGCAGCGTTTCCAAAGCCAAACGGCCCACTTGTGCAGAGGTCAACGTCCCATCATAGAGATAAGCGTAGGCAAAATCGCCCAAAGTATCTTCCAAAATGCGGCTGCCATCGCTCACCGCATACAGCGAGGCGTCGTCCAAAACAACATCGGCAAGGAACGCGGCAGACTCGTCCAGACTGTCGCTGGCCACAATACGGTTCGTCAGCTGCCGGCTCAGGTTGAGGGTAGCAATCAACTGGTCCCGCAGGATCTCATGCGCGGCAGGTTCTGCTTCTGTCTCCTCTTCGCTTTCCTGCGAAGACGCGGGAGCCTGCGGAGCCTCCTGCAAGGTGTAAGTGCAGCTGCTCAGGGACAGTGCGCCGAGAACCAAAAGGCTGATGATTCTAAGTCTGAGGCCGATGCGTTTCATAACAACGCTCCTTTCTGTGTACCCGCCGCAGCCTCCCGGTTTGGGGCTGCTCATTAAAAGCGGTCGTACATTGTGTTTTCAGCTTAGCACACAAACGCAAATCGGTCAATAAAATTTTGTTGTATATCATCAATTTCTGCATAATATACAAATATTTTCTTGAATTTTAGTAAGATAGTATATTGGTGTTTTGCAGCGATATAAAAAAGGTCTACCTGATATTCCATCAGGTAGACCTTACTCTTTAGGGAAACGAACCTTGCTATAGGGTCATGCTGCAAAGGGCATTAAGCCTTGGAAAAGCCAGCCATTACCAGCTTTTCGGTCTCTTTGCCATTACTCCATCTCGGCAAGCAGTTTCAGTTACTAAACTTATTTGTTTAAGTTTCGGTTTTTTTCCCTTGGATTTTCTGCCATTTTGATGCCCTTTATAGCTTTCACAGGATTTCTAGTATCAAAGCAGTATCAGCAAAACAGGTAGAATCTTGAGTTCATATAAATTATATCATATTTGTGGTTGTTTTTCCAGACAAAACGTACTTTTTCGCGGTTTTCATATAATATGTAGAATGCTTTCCTTAGTCAATAGCCTTCGAGTGATTGGATTTAGCTCTCTAAAAAATCACAGCCAAAATGTTGCGCTTTGATCCAGAATTCTTTTCCGCTCTTTCCAGTCCGGCATCAGCATCGTTAAAAAAGCGTAAAAGTGTTTAGAATGGTCTGGGTGGATAAAGTGGCAAAACTCATGCATGACCACATATTCGATACAGTAACGCGGAGCTTCCAGCAGCCGTTTGTTTAAGGTTATAATCCCCTTCCGAGGCAAGCAAGACCCCCATCGTGTTTCCATGTTTCGGAGGCGTAATACTGGCACAGCGACCCCATACTTCTGAAATACCGGGTATATTTCCGACATAATCTCTCCAAAGGTGGTATCGCATTGGCAATCCAAGAAATGCGATACCATCCTTTTCTTTTTCTCAAAGTCTTGCGGATCTTTTATGCAGAGATTCAGATATACTCCATCCGAAGAAATCGCATTATGAGAGGCCTGCTCGACCTTCAGGCGGACGCCTTTGCCTAGTATATAGAAAGTTTCTCCACTCACATATTGTTTTGGTTTGGGAGAGTACAGCGCCATTTCGCCGAATTTTTTCTGTGCGGAGCAAATATACTGCCCTTTACTTACCACGAACTCATCCACTTTATTTACAGGAACTTCCGGGTTGGCCGATACATACACCTTGCAATCTTTATGAATTCGGAGATTCAGATTCTTTACCGGCTTTTGTTCAAGCTGGTAGCTGATCTCGTTCCCCTCATAAAATACCGTTCTCTGCTGCGGCATATTACTCAAAACCTCCGAAGTGCTACTGTCTTGACATTTTCAATGATTTTATCAATGGTTTCAAAGGATAGTTTCAATCCCCGTTCCTTTTCATAGTGGTAGAACAAGTCATCGATATCCTGCGAAATTCGATCATGGATTGTTTTGTTGTTAGTCCAATCCACCTGGCTATGGCTTGCTACAATCTTTGTAATTTCTTCTGCGATCTCAGCTACAAAGTCTGCAGAGATCTTTACCTCTTGCTCTGAGTCGAAGACTGCCGATAGCACGCCATAAAACGCCTGTGCATGTACATTGTTCTTGATGGATTCTGGATACGTTACTGTACTCTTTCCATTACGGTAGTCTTCCATAATGCTGCGCATTTTGGTTAAGTATTCTGTCTCTGAAATTATTTTCTCTTTGTATTGCTCCAAAGCCTTCTTGATCCGCTTAGAGAAGCTGTCATAGTAGGCTGGATTCTCCTGATATTTTTCACTGATGCTACGTGTTAGCCTGCTGGAAATCGCATCTGCTTTTGCCTTTGACGATCCCAGCTGCTCCAGCTCCCGTTCAAAGTCATCTTTATTCAAGATATCAATTGGGCTGGTGATCTGTTTTAGTCCTGCCACAGACAAATGGGTATCCAGAAGGTTCTGCATCAAGGGTTCATATTCCTGGTTATCAATGGCATCGCAGTACCGGATTTTTACACTTCGACGTACTTTAGAAAAAAAGACAAAGGTATCCTGGTAGCGCTTCAATTCCTCTTTAGGAATGAATGAATATGCTTGCTCTGCATTGAGAACGATATGTAAGGCTTTTCCAAATGCACACAGAAAATTATAGAAATTCTCTCGCTTCTTATCATCTGCAAGGAAGGTCTCAACTTCCTCTGTGTCCTGCTGATTTTTTAAATCCGCAAAGAGTTCTGTCAAATGGGTATAGGTTTCTCTCAGTTCTCCCACCGACGCCATCACATCAACTACAACGCCTTTCAGATCTTCGCTGTCGAAATTCTCCAAACCGGCACCGCTGTACATATCCATGGCAGTATCCAGTTTTTCAATCAGGCCACGATAATCCACAATCAAGCCGTAGTCTTTGCCCTCATAAAGTCGATTTGTTCTGGCAATTGCCTGTAAAAGTCCATGTTCCTTCAGCTCTTTATCGATATATAGAATCTGACAGATGGGTGCGTCAAAACCTGTGAGCAGCTTGCTGCACACAATCAAAATATCAATATCCCCTGCACAGAACTGGTTCTTGATTGCTTCTTCATAAGTGTCTGCATCGCCATAGCGATTCATCATCTTGTTCCAGTAAGCAACCACCTTATCGTCGGTGCCTTCATCCACATCATCTACGCTCTCACGGAGATCTGGCGGTGATATCACCACTGCACAAGTCAGATCACCAAACTGCTCAAAGCATTCCAGATATCGGATGGCATCTCGCTTGTAGTTCGTTGCTAGCATGGCCTTGAAACCGGTATCTTTATACCCTTCCACAAAGTGCTCATTGATATCCAGCGCAATTCGCTTGATACGGGCATCAGTCGATGTCAGTCGCCGGATACTACTCCATTTTCGGGAAAGATCATCCCGCTGCGCCTCAGTGAGGCGCTTGGTAGTCTGCTTAAACCAGAGGTCAATATTTTCTTCGTCTACGTTTTGTTCTACAAAGCGGCCTTCATAAATCAATGGCACAATTGCCCCATCTTCCACACCATCCTTGATGGTGTATTTGTGGATGAGCTTGCCGAACTTGGCCATAGTGTTCTTCTCTTTTTTCATCAGAGGTGTACCGGTAAAGCCAATATAGCAGGCATTGGGGAACACCGTCCGCATCTTGGTAGCAAGCAAACCATAATTGGAACGATGGCTTTCATCTACCAGGAGAAAGACATTCCTGGACAGATTTTTATGTTCCTTTTTCTCAACTGTATTGAATTTGTTGATGATGGTCGTGATCACATCGGCTTTGCCGTTTTTGAGAAGATCCAGCAAGTTCTGACCACTGGTGGCCCGGGCAGGATTCAGCCTGGTATGGGCGAAGGTGGCAGCAATTTGCCGGTCCAGCTCTTTTCGATCTGTGACAACCACCACACGTGGACTGCAATCAGCCAGCTCCATCAGAATATATTTTGCCAGCATCACCATGGTCAGGCTTTTGCCGCTGCCCTGAGTATGCCAGATCACGCCGCTCTGCCGGTTGCCCTTTTCGTCGGGCTGCTGGATGGCTTTGATAATCTCCTTGATGGCAAAGTACTGCTGATACCGGCATATTTTTTTCACGTTGGCGTCAAAAAGCACAAAGTACCGAATCAGTTCCATAACCCGCTCTTTGCTGAACAAAGAAATCAAGTTGCGGTCCTGTTCGGTGGGCACGCGGTCCGGGATATAGAGGGCCAGTGCTTCTTCCAGAAAAGCTGTGTCCTGCTCCTTCCACACATTCCAAAACTTTTTCGGAGTGGCGGTGGTGGCATACTTCACAGCGTTCTTATTGGTGGCCATGACAATCTGAGCTAATTTATAGAGCTGCGGGATATACTCGCTTTGCTGGTTGCGGATGTTCTGTTCCACTGCCTGGTCAACACTGATCTGTGGAGCCTTACACTCGATAACCGCAAAAGGGATACCATTGATGAACAGCACAAGATCCGGGCGGGCATTATGGAGCTTGTCCCGGCTGTCTACCGCAAATTCATCGGTTACGTGAAACAGATTGTTCTCCGGGTGCTCCCAGTCAATATACTTCAGATTGAAGCTGAGGGTTTTCCCCTCCCCTACTGTTTCCGGGTAGCTCTTGCCCAGCATCAACACATCATAGATTTTCTCGCTGGTGCGCACCAGGCCATCCGTGAGAGGCTCGTCCAGATCATCCATGGCCCGTTCAATATTGGCGGCGGAGAATTCATTTTCCGCCCCGGCAAAGCTATACCGATTGAGCCGCCGCAACTGGCCACGGAGGATATCTTTCAGCAGAACATGATACCGGCTGCCTCGCTGGGCCTCACAGTCTGCCGGAGAAATGTATGCATATCCCATGGACCGCAGCAAATCAATGGCAGGCTGCTGGCTGATATTTTTCTCCAAATACAGAGATTTGTCCATGGTACGACTCCTTTCATTACCACTTATACATAGCGAAATATGCCAGTGCTGCCTGACATATTTCTTCTGGGGATTTCCCATGGTCAATTATGCATTTTAGATCGTCTTTTATCTTTTTTGTATAGTTCGGACTATTGTCCACGACTTTCTTGAGCAGTTCTTTGCAGGCGTGTTCCTGCATTTCTTTTTCTGTCATGTTTTTACCCTCACAATACCTGTCAGAAGCAGCTGCATCAGTGCTTTTTTCTTTTGTTTTTCCTGTTCGATATCTTTTTGGAGCAAATCAATTTCATGATCGGCTGTAGCAAGAACTTCTGCAATTGCAATTTGCTCCTCTTTTAAAGGCAATGCAATCGGCATATTAAAGAAATCTCCATCTGAAATGCTTATCCTATCATGTCGTGCCCCATAATTTGCCACGCCTTTGATATATCTATACCAACAGGATGATTGGAAATAGTACTTTAAAAACTTTGTACTAACTTCTGTTGATGAAATACAAAACACCGTATAAAGCGGAGACATAATTCCAGTTTTTCCAGTCTCATTTATATTAATTGGCCCGCACGGTGCCGAAACTGAAATTCGTGGATTGTAGACAAATGCTCCAGGCTCAACAATGTAATAGCCATCTATGCGTTCTTCATTTGCTATTTCCTTATCAAACTCTTGATCTTGCGACACAATGCCATGCACAGCACTGTTAGATAAAACAAGACTATATTGAAAGCCGGAATTCTTCTTTTTCTGTTTATTTGAGATTTTCCACAATGGTTGTATTTTCCACTCGCCATCAAACCCTGGCAACCGCTTTTTGCCTGTCAAAAGCTGCTGCATGAGATACTTTTTCTGCCGCTGCTTCTCAGCTAGGAGTTTTTCTTTTAGTTTAATTATCTTATCCTGGGCAACGAGGATGGCGGCGATTTTTGCACGTTCATTTTCCAATGCATATGGAATCAGGAAATTTGAAAATGCATCAAACAGTAGACTCTCAACTGTCGTTCCTTTCTTTGTATATTCTTTTAAGATTGTGGCATCGAATGATTTTATCGCATTAATAACATAATCAATGTCTGTAGGATCATTTAGTATCAACGCCTTTATATCCTGATTAATTGCCATTGGTTTTTTCGTTTTAGCTACAGGTAACGTGTGTTGTAAGATTCCGCTTCTAACCACAATAATTATTGTGTTTTCCGGCACCAAATTCGTTGTTGACTCTTGAAGAGCTTTTTCCGTTATTTTGTACGTTGTTTTGCTTAATATTGTCTCTTTTACATCTTGCGAAGAAATCCAATATATCGTACCGTTTTCCCAGTACTCTTGATTACTTTTTGCAGGAGTGCCGCCCCCAACCCAAATACCCAAATCAGATAGTTTTTTCTGGCACCAGTTTACTGGAATAATATAACGTTTTTCCTTTTTATATCCCTCCGGCACCTCGCCCCGCTGTATCTGCTCAATGCGCTGTTTGATTTCTGGTATCATTAATTATCCTCCGCAAATATTTTGGCTAGAGAATCAATTTCGTCCTTGAGATTCGCAAAAACTTCTTTCAAGAGCATCTGATCTTGAGAGCAAAGGAAATCACAAAGCTTCATCTTTTCAAGCGTTTCAATAGTTCTTTTTTCCCCACGATCAGTTATTTTTGTTTCTGTCCGATAACATGTCTTAATATCTATATTATCCAACACCAATGCATTTTCTATGCCTATTTTTATTCCCCTTGTATTCTCGTATTGACGAACCGTTCGGATATACACATTATTCTTGTAATTACTCTCTCGGTTTGTATCACAATCAAATAGAAATACGGTTTTATATGGGGGATTGCAACCTATCAGAAACTGAGATGCTCTATTCAAAGCGTCACTTCCTGTATTAACCTCACTCCCTTTACCATCCACATACCCGACCCACTTAAACTGGAAAGGAACATTACAATTATATACTTCAAGAGTCTTGTTAAAATATCTTTCATCTGTTCTTCCTTCAACGTACACTGTTGGCTGTCCACCCGCAAAGTCATGGATCGAAAAGGCATCTTTAATCGCTGTTATTGACGTACATTCATAATATTCAGGCTTGTCTTCAACAACAATTTTACCTTCATCGTCTCTAGCAAGCACGATTACTTTATCGTTTTTTCGATTTTCATTGTGAATAATAAACGGGGAATGTGTCACCACGAAAATCTGAGAAGTCTGTATACCATTTTCATCCGTAAAAATGCCCTTGTAATAATCCATGATCTTTTTTTGCCATCTTGGATGCAGACTTATTTCGGGCTCATCAATAAAAACAAATGCCCCATTCATAGCCGCAGCATCTTTCAACAAGAAGCCACCTCTATAAATAATCTGCTTTTCGCCAGAGCTCAAATAATCAATCGGAATATCTTTTCCCTTTTTTGCAAAATAGATTACCTTCTGGTGATTTTCATTCTTTACATATTTATAAGTAAGATCATCAAATATTTTACTAAATGCATTCGTAAAGCGATCCATTCTCTTTTCTATCTTTAATCTATTGGTATCAATGCCGCTTCGTCTGGCGTCTTCATAGGTACGTGCAATTTCATCAGCATCAAGAGCTTGTATATCTACCAATAACTGTTTAATTTCAGTTGGCAAATTTTTTGAAGATCTTCTGCTTTCCATCTTCTCATCAAGTTCACCACTTGTGACACTTGTTACATTATTTCCCTCAAAAACGATGTCTACATCCGAAAGAATACCAGAGATTTGATATTGTTTTAAAATATCCTTCTGACTACAATTCTCTTTATCATTATTTTCAACCCAAATAAGCTTGTTATCAAACCACTTATCCTTTCTTCTGTAATCATAATATCTAAGTGTTCTTATTTCATTATTATCCAAAGCAACTTCTAAAGAAACCTCATTTTTCATTTGTCCGGATGTAATATTATAAAGCTCTTGTAAGATTGTGCTCTTTCCTACACCATTTTCACCTGCAAATATCACAGTATCAACGGGATTGTCATAAGCATCACAGAAATTCAGTTCGAGATTACCAAGCACAGGATGTTCTATAAATTTTACAGCCTTAATTTTAGGCATTTTAACTTCTCCTTTCATTCTGTTGAGTGAATTATATTATAATCCCAATTCTTCCATATACTTCTTCATCTGAGCCTGTACCTGTGCCAGCTCAGCCTCGATGTTGGCAATGTTCTGCTGCACCTCGTCAATATCCACCAGCTTCTCCTCTTCAAAGGTATCTACATACCGGGGGATATTCAGATTGAAGTCATTTTCCTTAATCTCATCGAAAGAGGCTACATAGCTGTATTTATCTTCATTCTGCCTGGCCTGGTAGGCGTTGACGATACGTGCAATATCGCTGTCCCGCAGGATGTTCTGGTTTTTGCCCTTTTCAAAGTTGCCGTCTCCCGAAGCGTCAATGAACAGCACATCCCGCCGGGTGCGATTCTTTTTGAATACCAGGATACAGGCTGGGATGCCTGTACCATAGAATAGGTTGGCCGGCAGACCAATGACCGCATCCAGCAAATTCATCTCGACCAGCTGGCGGCGGATTTTGCCCTCGCTTGCTCCGCGGAACAGAACTCCATGGGGCAGTACAACGGCCATACGGCCATTTTCTGCATCCAAACTGGCAAGCATATGGAGAACAAAGGCATAGTCACCCTTGGAGGTGGGAGGAACGCCCCAGTCAAACCGGTGGTAGGGGTCCAGCTCAGCAGACATCTTCTTTTTGCCCTTGCTGTCTGCTTCGGCTTCCGAGAGAAAGCCACTGTCCCACTTATCCAGGCTGAATGGTGGATTTGCCACAACCACCTGGAACTTCATCAGCTGATCCTGCTCAAGGTTCTGGGGGTTGGAGAGGGTATCTCCCTGCCAAATCCGGGCGTCATCCACCCCATGCAGGAACATATTCATGGTACAAAGCGCCCAGGTCTGGGCGTTCAGCTCCTGACCATAGATAGCCACTTTGCCGCTGGGCACCTTCTTATACGCTTTCAGCAGCAGGCCGCCACTACCGCAGGTGGGATCATAGATCCGGTCGTTTTCCTTGGGCTGCACCAGAGAGGCAACCAGTTCCGAAACCTGACTTGGCGTGAAGAACTCCCCCCCTTTCTTTCCAGCATCAGAGGCAAACATGGCGATCATATATTCGTAGGCATCACCGATAATATCCGCGGAACCCAGCTGACTCGGGCGGAGATCCAGATCTCCAAAGTCCTCCAGCAGATTGCGCAAGGTTGCATTTTTTTCTTTTGGTTCACCGAAGTCCACCTGCGAATTGAAGTCAATCGCCCGGAAGACATTTCGCAGCTTACCGCTGTTATGCTCCTCAATATGATTGAGCGCCACATTGATCTTCTGTCCAATTTCTGCATCGTTGCGGTTTGCGTAGAGGTAGTCAAAAGTGGACTGCTCATCCATCGCAAAGCGCTCACGGCTCATAGCCCGCTCCACACGGCGCATATCACCTTCGTACTGTTTGATATACTCCTCTCTCCGTTCTTTGCAAACATCGCTCAGATACTTTACAAACAACATCGAAAGGATATAGTCTTTATACCGGGAACTGTCGATCTTGCCGCGGAAACTATCACACGCTTTCCAGAGTACCTGTTCAATATCTTTTCTCGTTGTCATTCTTATTTTCCTCTTTTCAATTTCTTATAGGTCTGCTCCAAGAATTTTGCATAGTACTTTTCTTTTTCATCGGCCAGCTCTTTCAGAAGTCGTATTTCGTGCCTCGAAGACAAATAAATCTGGGCTAGTTTATATTGGTCTTTGATCGAAAGCACAGCTACTTCTATTTCGGCCAGAAATTTCGCATTAACGGCCCCCAGCATGTTACTGGTTGCATTTTCGTAAATGTCATGTTTTACGCTTTGGGTATTCAAGAGCCAAAAAAGATATTCTGGTAAAATGGCTTGACTCTCTATTCGAATTACAACGAAATTAGAAGATATAACCATGCCAGCTGTCGTTTCGTCAATTAGTACTGCTGTATATGGGGTAGTCAGGCGTACAATAATATCTCCCTTTTGGGAGAGATATTCGGATTTTAGGGGCTCTTTCGCCTGGTACACGTCAACCTCACTCAGATTGATTGATGCATCTGACTGAATGGCTCGTAGATTAATCGAACGATATGGATACCCTACCGGTTCCTTTGACTGTTTTCTCGACAACACAAGCCCACTACGTACACTTGCGAGATCTTGTAGCTTCATCCCTTCACCTCTATCTGTCACGTTACCAAAATAACTAGATTTTCTTACACAGTCCCCTTTCTATGCCCTAGTATATACCTATTTGGCCTTACAGTCAAGTCATTTTTCTCACGTGACAACTATTTTGCGTGTAACATATCTCTTAAATCACTTATCGTGACCTTACCTCTCTTATATGCATACATTACTAGCTCTTTGGCATTGCTCCCTGGCTGCCAGGCATAGGCGATCAAGTAATCAACATGGTCTACGACGTATCGGTTTGCCGCCACGATGGCTGCCCTATAGGGCACTTTCTCCATTCCAGGGGGATAGAACAAGCTGTCAAAGCCTTCCGGCTTTTGGATGGGCCTCTTTGCTGGATGATAAGGAAGCAGCAGCGTCAGTTCCACTTCCGGGTGCCGAGCCTTCGACTCTTTCACTGCCCTGGCAGCAAGGCTGTCAAACCTGCCATAATGTCCTACGATGAACTCCCCTACCCCAAGCTCTGTGATATGGTGCTCCACTTCAGCCAACAATGCCGGGTAAATGGTATCCGGGGCATCTCTATGGCCAATGAAAAAGCAGGTCTTCTTCATAGTCTGCCCTCCCTTTATAGTTGTGTATCTCGTTAAAATTATACGATATAAATGATTAACTTGCAACGAATTGTAAAAGTATAATTTACGAAAAACACAATCAAAGGGGTGACTCAGGTGAAGGATATTCTTTCTGTTATCACCGCATATCGAGAAGAACGAGGCTGGACCGAATACCAGCTTGCAGAGCGTTCCGGTCTCCCACAGTCCACTATTTCTTCCTGGTATCGGAAAAATATGATTCCCACCATCCCCTCCCTGGAAAAGATTTGTACTGCTTTTGGAATCACTCTTTCCCAGCTGTTTGCCGAGGGAGATGATCCTGTTGCTTTAACGGATTCGCAGAAAAAGCTTTTGGAATGCTGGGCCAGGTTGACCGAGGAGCAGCAGGCTGTGGTGTTTGCCCTAATTGAAAAGATGTAATCAGGTGATCTCCCTTGTGTATCGGTGAAGCTGTCAAAGAGCGGATTCTGGAGCTATGCCGGGAGAAAAATATTTCCATCAACAAGTTGAGCACCATGAGCGGTGTCACCCAGTCCACCGTGAACAACATCGTCAGTGGCCGCAATCGGAGCGCCACCATTTCCATCATCAAAAAGCTTTGTGATGGCCTTGGAATTACCATCGAGCAGTTCTTTGATTCTGATCTGTTCCGGGATCTGGATCAGGAACTCCAGTAAAATAAAAAAGCCCGCCTGCACCCATGCATCAGCTGTACGGGTACAGGCGGTTTATCATTTCATACGGTACTGTTCTTTAGATTTTCTCCTTCTGTGTCTTGGCCTTTGGGCGTTCAAAAAGATGCCAGAGTTTGTTCCTTTCAATCTCTGTTTCATAGCTCTGGAGCTTCTTTTTCAGGGCTACATTTTCCTGTTCAAGGCCTACTGTGCTCAGCTGGCGCCGGACTGATTTATACTCCTGTAATTCCGCATTCAAAGCAGCCACTTTGGTCTTCAGTTCCCCGATCAGCTTATTGGCGGCATCCAAAGCTTTCTTGAAGCCAACCGCTTTATGCTCCTGGGTACAGTACTTCTTGGCAGCGGCTGAAAGCGCCTCATATTCTGAGCGCTCCAGAATCACTTTGGATGAAAACGGAACGGGCCGCGCTTCGATCTGCTCCACTTTCTGTACCTCCACCTGCTGCCGCTGGACTCTCTCCAGCTTCTTTTCCAGAGAGGCAGCCTGCTGCGCTTTCTCCTGGGTCTGTTCAGTTAGGGCTGCCAGCCTTTCCTGCTCCTTCTGAACCTTAAACTGAGTCACGGTCAAATGCTCCTCTGAGCTGCCACGTTCCCCTCGTTCAATATCTGAATATCCCGCTTCCTGCATATACCGAAAGAAGTCATCCTGGAGGACGCTGTAGGATTTCTTGAGGATTGGTTTCCCCTTCTCCGTCCTCAATGGCTCTCCGGTGGTTTCGTCCAGGATGGGTTTGGAGTCCCACTTCTTGCTCATACTGACCTGCATGATGGTCTCCTTCACCTTTCCCACCAGGGACTTATCTTTGCATCGTTTGGTCCAAAGAATTTGCTTTTCTACCACCGGCACATACACCACATGGAGGTGGTAGTGGTAGACATCCTGGCCCAGAGCATCTGACATAGCCCGGTTGCGTTCATCGGCGTGCATCACTGCGGACAGGATATACTGCTCCCCGCCTACAATCTTGATAGCAGCCTGGTAGGCAGCCTCGTAAAATTCTTTGGCGAACTCATACCCGCCCCGGTTGAAAAAGTAAGCGGAGTTCACATCAAAGACAAGCTCTCCATACCGAAAGGCGTCCTCCTTGAGGCCGCGGGTGGAGATGATGCCGTCTGCCTCCATTCGCTCAAACTGCTCCAGATAGCTGCCATCCGGCTTCTTGAAATGGACGTTCAAGTGGGAGCGTTCCGGGACAATATCCGGGTTGACGTAGGAGTCCTTCTCGCGCTCGTTATGCTGCTGGGCATTTTTCAATTTCTGTGTGGTCAATCTCATATTTCTCGCGCTGGTACGGTCGATACCGTCGCCTCTTGCCATAGCGCTCCTTTCTCGCCCACTGGGCGGCAGATACGGGGAGGCCCGGGAGATGCACTTCTGCGGAAGTGTAATAACCCACTATGACACTTTCAGCCAGAGGCTGCAAAGTGTCGTGGGCTCTCCCGAGGGGCTCTCCGAGGGGGACTACGGCTCCTGCGGGAGCCGTTTTCGGTCAGGGTCCGCCACCGCATTTCAAATAGGACCGTTACGGCCCATTTGCCCAAAAAATTACGGGTGCCAGCCATAACAAAAACTGTTATAGCCAGCACCCGTATTCTTCATGTGGTTGCGGTTTACCTTGCTATTTCTTCAATGTTCCTGACCGAACCATACTGCATTACTTCTTTTTCGTTCCGATCATCGGTATACCAGATGATCTGCTCCGGTCGAATGACACCGCGATACAGATGGCATACCGGGCTCCCGAAGTGCAGTGCCCTGTCATAAAACCACTGTGCCTTTTCGATGGAAGTTGTCCAGGAGAT
>ERZ1643251.3852-NODE-3852-length-13491-cov-7.291233_pt1 | contig 13491 bp, 8 predicted proteins | sample MGYA00579261_ERZ1643251 | MGnify/ENA primary metagenome ERZ1643251 (study PRJEB29033, sample SAMEA4952267) | chicken gut metagenome | biome: Broiler Chicken; feature: Gastrointestinal Tract; material: Caecum | place: Ireland | collected 2018 | study: Broiler... | reverse complement strand
AACTGCTTTTTGTGTTACAAAAAATCGTTTCTTTCTTATTCGATTTTTAATCTGCATTGGACCGAACAACAGCTCGGTTGCTATCCCTTCGCGAGGAGAGCTTTGCCATTATAGCACACTCTCTATATCCGTGTCAAGCGTTTTTCACAACTTTTTTCGGATTTTTTTGGAATTTTTTCAGATCCTTTCGGATCCGCTGCATTCCCTCGGAGAAGTTACCCTCTCGCTCAGACAGCTTGAGCATTATAACATACTCTCTATATCCGTGTCAAGCGTTTTTCACAACTTTTTTCGGATTTTTTGGAATTTTTTCAGATCCTTTCGGATCCCTGCATTCCCTCGGAGATGTTATCCTCTCGCTCAGACAGCTCGGCTATTCTATCATACCTCTATGGGAATGTCAACTGTTTTTCGCAACTTTTTTGTCTTTTTTTGGGATTTTTTTGACTTTTTTTTGAGACTACAACCGCTTGTGGTTTGCTCTCTTTTCAGACACAATCGCTGTCCCTTTTTCCCCGTTTCCTTCCTTTCCCCTCCAATCTTTTTTCCGTTCTTCGGGCGGGCAGGTCTCCCCGTTTGCTCCGTTTTTCCTCTCTGCGTTTTTTTCCGGCTTTTGTCCTGCTCCTTTTGCCCTGCTCCTTTTGCCCTGCCTCTTTCGCCCCGCGGCTTCGGCCTTCCCCGTACTTTGGCACACGTCGTCGGCCCTTTCTGTCCGCGTCCTCTGCCGCGGCACGGCCTCTGTATCTATTATATTATATATATAGTAATAGGAGCAAGCTCCGCCGCCCCCGCGGGCAAGCCATGCAAAGGCGGAACGACGCGGCGCGAAGGGAGACGCCGTCAGAGGCGCTGTGACGATGCGAGGCGGAAAATGCGCGGCACGGCGAGAGACGCGGCACGAAGAGAGCGCCCGTTCCCGCTCTTTGCAATTCTCTTTCCTCTGCGAATGATTGCACTTTTTTTGCTTTTGTGCTACAATGGGGAAAAATAAGTGACGGGAGGACGCTATGCGTACCTTTCAGATTGTATTCTGCATCCTTGCCTGCCTGTGCGTGACCGCGGCCGCGATCGTCGGGGCGTTTCTGCGCGACTTGACCGTCGTGCTCTGTCTGCTGCTCGCCGCCGTGCTCTTCGGCGTGCTCATGTTCATCGCGCGCGCCCGCGCAAACGACCGCGCGGAAAAGACGGCCGAAAAAGACCGCCCCGATTTCATGAACACCCCCGCGCAAACGCCGTCCGACAAGGACAAGTCCTGACGGCTGACGAAAAAGGATTCGCCCCGCGTCTCTGCCCGACCGGGACAACTCCCGCGCCGCCGCCCGACAAGAGCTCATTTCGGGCCGCTGGCCGCGAAAATCCCTTCTTCTGCCTTTGTGCAAGGGAAAACGGAATAAGGGGGCGCCGCCGTAGAATCTACGGCGGCGCCCCCTTTTTTTAATTATTCGATCCGATTGGTGCTGTCCATGATGAGCGCCATGCCGCTGCGGCGGCCCATCGCCGTGACGGTCAGTCCCGCCGTGTTCTGGTGATCGATCCAGGCGGGCATCACGACGCCGAGGTATTCGTCCCCCTGCGTTTCGATGGCGATGTAGCGGGCGCCGTACATTTTCCAGCTTCCCTTCCAGGCGCCGTCCATCGAGCCGTCCTTGTGCAGGACGACGCGCTTTGCCGTGAGCGGTTCCACGCCCTGCTGAAAGAGCACCGCTTCAAACTTTCCCGCCGTGATGTTGAGCAGTTCGTCTTCGTTGACGTCCTGGATCTCCTCGCCCGCATAGCGGTTGGCGTTCATAACGGGCCAGCCGTCCGAATTGAAATCGTACTGCGAGAGATACAGATAGTGGAAATTGTTTGACCGCGAGAGTTTTTTCTCGATAAAGTAATTGGTGCGGCAATGGTAGGAGATCAGCCGCACGCCGCGGCTCGTCGTGAACATATCGTTATGTCCCGGACAGAAATAGTCGACGGGATCCTTCTCCCAGCGGAACGAACCGAGCATCTTGTTGCCCGTGCCGATGTCCGTCGAACAGACCACGGGATTGCCGTTGACGTCCAGATACGGGCCCTCGGGACGCTCGCTCCGCGCACAGCGCATGTTGTACGCCGACGAGAGCGACCCGAACGAGCACATCAGATAATAATAGCTCTTTTTTGTCCATGTGCCGTTTTCGAGCACGGGGACTTCCTTTTCATAGTGCAGCACGCCGCCTTCCATCGAACCGCTGGCAAGATGCGTCCCGTAGTAGTCGGCAAACGTCGCCTTGCCCGCCGCAAAGTCGGCGTATTTCCTGCCGTCCTTGCGCAGACCCGTCGCAGGGTCCAGCTCCAGTAGATACAGCCCCAGCCCGAACGAACCGTATATGAGCCACATCTTGTCCTCCGCAAAGAGCACCTGCGGATCGATGGCATTGGGCGTACGCCAGCCCGCCGGCGACTGCACGAGAAGCGCTTCACAGGTGAACGGCCCCAGCGGACTCTTCGCCTTCGCAAGGCCGATGCAGGACTTCGACCCGCCGAAATACCCCGTCAGACAAAAATACAGCCAGAACGTCCCATCCGTTCCGCGGACACAGTGCGGCGCCCAGAAGGACATTTCCCCGTCCGTGCGCGTGCTGATCCCGTACCCGACTTCCTTCTGGTCGGTCACGCACCAGTCGTATGCCGCCTGCAGGTTTCCGTACTTGCCCCGCCCTTCTCCGCGCTTGTAGGAAGCCGCAGCCCCCTCCAGCGCAAAGGCACTCCCCGCATATTCCCAATGCAGGAGATCGTCGCTCACGCGGATCTGATAGCCACTCGGCGCACCAAAGGTGTCCGTCGAATAGGCATAGTACTTCCCCTCCCACTCCAAAAGCGAGGGATCGTGCGCACAGCCCTCCTGCCATGTCATGTAATCGGGCGAACGCATCTGCAGTTTGTTGAAATGCGGATTTTTCGGATATTTGAGCGCCATTTCTTCCTCCCCGTTTGTTTTCCCGTCCGCTTTCCCCGTCCGTTCCCGCGCACCGCGGACCTCACGCACCCGTATTTTTTGTACGTCTGCCGTTTTCATGCACCCGACCTGCCGCTCGCCGCGATTTCCGTTCCGCCGCCCGCTTTTTCCGTTGGCCGTAGGCTCGATTTCCCGCAGCCGTCGGCATTGCAATGCGACAGGGGTTCCCGCGCGCTTGGCGTTCCGATGCGTCGGGGTTTCCTTTGCGCAAGGAAAAGGGCGGGCGTCCTTCGCCCGCCCCCATCGATTGTTTCCGCGTTCCTGATCAGGTCTTGGCCGTGGTGCCGACCGCCCACAGGCTGCGGCCCGTCTCCGAGACCGCCGTCAGGCTGAACGTCGCATAGCCTTCCAGGAGCTGATTGTTCACATACATATCCCACGAAGGGGCAACGACGCCCTTATACGTCCCCGCCCAATCGCCGCCGGAGAGCGTGATCGTCACATAATAGTCGCCCGAAAGCATCCAGGTGCCGACTTCCGCCGACGAGGCGTCCGTCACCTTGCCGTCTGCGCTGAACGTGTAGGGAACGCTCTGCACGAAGTCGACCACCGTTCCCTGCGAATGCACCACGACGTTGTAGGTGTCGCTCACGTTCTCCGTCGTGACGCCCGTACCGACAGCCTCGCCCGCATAGCGGTTGGGGTTCATCACCGGCCAGCCGTCCTCGTTGAAGAAGAGCTGGAACACATACAGCGCGTGGCCCGGCGTCACGCCCGTTCCCGCCTGACGGCGGACGTGCGCGACCACAAAATACTTTCCGTCCTTGCTCAGCACCGAGTTATGCCCGATCGCCGCATATCCGTTGACGTCGCCGAAGATATAGTTCCCCGCGATCTTGTTTCCGCCCGCATCGCCCGTGACCGTCGCCATGTCGGCTCCCGTGATGTCCTCGTACGGGCCGTCGGGGTTCTGACTGCGCGCAACGCGCATATTGTAGGTGTTGTTCAGGTCACCGTAACTGACCATCATGTAGTAATAACCCGTCGCCTCGTTATAGAAGATGAACGGGCCTTCCTGGTTTTTGCTTCCCGACCAGAGCTTCTTGCCGTATGCGTGCGCGTCGGCGTCCTTGGGAAGCCCCCAGTTTTCGCCGGAGTTGTACAGTTCTTTGATGAACAGGCCGCCCATGGACGAACCGTACACCATCCACAGCCTGCCGTCCTTGTCATAGAAGAGCTCGGGATCGATGCAGTTGGGATCGGTCGCACGGTTGGCCCCCACGCTGTTGACGATGATCGTGTTGTTGACGTACGGCCCCAAAGGGCTCTCTGCCTCCACGCGTCCGATCGCGGATTCGTTCTTGCCGAATCCCGCCGTCAGCGAATAATACATATAATACGTCCCGTCGTAGTACTCCACGTCGGGCGCCCAGGTCGTCGTCGTCGAGCTGTCCGGATTGACCAGCTCCACCGTCTCCCGCAGCGTGGCGGGCCACTTCACCCCGCTCGCCGACGTGCATTCCGCCGTCCCGTAGAGCGACTGCCAGTCGTTGTCCTTGACTTCCTGCGTCCAGTTGTACAGATCGGGCGAGGACGCAACCGCAAAATGCGACCCGAACGCATAATAGGTGTTGCTCACCGGATCCAGGAATATGGACGGGTCGTGAACGGCGACCGTCGCGTCGTCCCGATCCATTCCGCTCCAGCCGGGCATGACGTATTTCCCCGTCTCATCCTTCGGCTGGCACGCTCCCAGCAACCCCGCCGACAGCCCGAAGACCGCCGCAAAGGCGATGCCGAATACTCTCTTTTTCATACTGCACAATTCCCCTTTTTATAAAATTCTGAAATCTTGTCTGTTTTCTTCTTTGCCGCCTGCCGCAATCGCCTGCCGCTTTGCCGAAAGTCTTCGGACAGCGAAGCGAGACGCAAAAAAACGGAGCACGGGGCTCCGTTTTTTTCAGATTGCTTACTCCTTGGAGCCGGTGAGCATGAGCGAACCGATGATCATCTTCTGGAACACGGCGAACAGGATGATGACGGGCAGGACGCACATGACGGCGCCCGCCATGACCGGGCCGACGTTCTGCGGATAGAGTCGGTTCATGATGGTCATTGCGTGAGGCAGGTTGACCCACAGCGAGTTGCGCGGGATGAAGATGAGCGAGCCCATGTAGTTGTTCCAGCAGCCCATGAAGGAGAGCAGGCCCTGCGCGACGATGGCGGGCATGGCGAGCGGAAGGATAAAGCTGCAGAAGATGCGGAAATATCCTGCGCCGTCGATCTTCGCCGCTTCGACGATGGACGTCGGAAGACCGAACAGGAACTGACGGATGAAGAAGGCCGTCATGATCGCGCCGAACATGCCGGGGATCGTGAGGGTCATCCAGGCATTGGGCGCACCCGTTCCGGTGAGCCAGCCGAAGGAGACATACATGACGTACTGCGTCGTCATGATGGAGGGCCCGGGGACCATGATGGCCGCGAGCAGGAACATGAACACCACGTCTCTGCCCTTCCAGTTGATCTTGGCGAAGGCGAATGCCGCCGACGCCGACGTGATGACGCCCACCACGACGGGCACAACGGAGTAGAGCAGGTTGTTGATGACCGATCTCCAATAGGTGTAGCCGATCGCGAACCCGTTGGAGGTCGTCGCCGTTCCGCGCATGCCCTCCGTGAACAGGATCTTATAGTTGTAGAAAAGACCCATTTCGAGGGAGCCGTTGGTCGCGGGAAGCGCGTTGATGGGCCACCATTTCATGGTTGCCACCTGACCGGAGAGCGTGACGTCCGACGTATTGGCGAAGGACGACGCGATCATCCACCAGAAGGGGTAGATCATGAGGAAGCTGCCCAGCAGCAGAATGATGTACGTCGCGATATCGCCCACGAGTTTGGCGCGTTTTTTGCTGCCGCGGTGGGTCTTGGAGGAGACACCGAAGAAGGCGAGAATGGCGCCGATTGCATAGCGGAAGGACGAATATTCTTTTGTCTCTTCGGAAACCGAATTGGTCTGAACGTTTTCCATAAAGTCCTCCCCCCTTAATCGCTGTTGCGCTTATCCAGCCAGAACTGGAAGAGCGTGAGCACGAAAATGATGACCGCCAGGATCATACCGTAGGCCGCGCCGAGGCTCTGATAGGACGTCTGCGCCGACGCCAGATTGTCGAAGTTGATGATCGGCTTGCCGGGCGCCGTCGTCGCGTTGAGTCCCCAGAACCAGATCAGCGAGACGTACCCGGACGTGAACAGGTTGGGTTTGCCCTGCCAGCTTCCGCCGATGCTGTTGCTCGTCGGGAAGAAGAGTTCGGGTTCGGCGTAGATCTGCATGCCGCCGATGACGGACGTGACGATGTTGTAGAAGATGACGGGGTAGAGGTCGGGCATGGTGACCTTCCAGAAGATCTGCCAGCCGTTTGCGCCGTCGATCTGTGCCGCCTCTTTGGTGGAGGCGTTGACGCCCGAAAGACCTGCGATGTACAGAATAATGGTACCGCCCAGGCCCTTCCAGACGTTCATGATGACGATGATGCACTTATTGACCATACCCTGCGCCCAGTAAGGGTCGATGCCCTGCGCGACGCCGAGAGGCTGTTCGCCGGACGGCGGCGCAAACCACGGGATATGGGCATTGAGCAGCGAGTTGATGACGCCGCCGTAGTTGAAGAGATTGCGGAACGTGTAGACGATGGAGACCGTGCTGGCAACGCAGGGAAGATAGTAGATCACGCGGAAGACGTTGCCGCCCTTGATGTCGCGGGACATACACACCGCGAGGAACATGGAGAGCACCATGCCGATCGGGATGCCGATGAGGTAGAACACCGTATTGAACAGCGTCGCGCCCATCGTGCTGATCTCCGAGAAGGACTGGCTCGATCCGCTCGCATACATCTTGTCGGTGAAGACGAAGCGATACCAGCGGAAGGGATCCGTGCGGATGACGATGTTTCCGTCCGTGGACGAGGGATCGATGTCCTGGAAGACATTGAAGCCGAAACGGTCGGTTTCCCCCGTGAACATTCTCCCCAGGAAGGACCAGACGCCTTCGCTGTGAATGGAGGAGCTGTATGTCGTAAAGGAAAGCAAGAGCGCCATGACGAGCGCGATGTAGATGAAGAGCACCGTTCCCACGATGAGCGGAAGACAGAATGCCCAGCCCCAGAGATTATCCTGCAATTTCTGTTGATTGATGTGCCGTTTTTTCTTAACGGTCACCGTCGCCTCGACGGCGCTCTCCGATGCGGTATTTTCCCGCTCGATTGCCGTCGTCGAATTCTCTGTCATTCAAATTCCCTCCTTACGTCCGGATGAAAACAGGCCTTCCCCCGCTTTTCCGCGGGGGACTTCCTGCTCGGTAATCCTTTGAGATCAATCGCCGACGTCAAGGCTTTCCTGCGACGTAAGCGCCTGACGGATCAGGTAGACGGCGGGCGTCATGATCATGTTCTTCGTTGCATCGTACTGCGACGGCTTGAGCGCGACGAGCGTTCCGTTGACGAGACGGTTTGCATCCGTCTGCGTCTGCCCGCTCTGAACGACTTCCAGCGACGACTGGTTGCGGTATGCGAAGAACGCCGGACTGTCTGCCGTTGCGTCGATCTTGGTAATCCAGCCGGTACCCTGCGTGTACAGAAGCTGGTCGCGCGCCGCGTTGAGGCCCGTCTGCATGCGGATGACGAGGTCGCGGTCTGCCTTGGTGTAGCCGATCATCTGCAGGACACGCATCGCATAGGCAATCCGCGTGTTGGAGACGACCGCCTTCGTGAAGTCGCAAAGACGCGTCGACGCATACTGCGCGTCATACGCAACGTCCGCACCGTTGATCTGCTTGCCGTTGAGATACTCCGCAACGGTCGCGGTATTTCCGTCCATGGACTGCTCTGCCATCTCTTTGGCGAGCGCATAGTATTCATCCCATTCCGCATCGTCGGGCGTGATCATCGCGGAGAACGAACCCGTCTCGTTGAGGTAGTCGGTACACATGGAGACGACGTTGGGGATCTGCGCGCCGCCGTAGGTCAGCGTGCGCTGTGAGTCGGGATCCACCGTGAGCGCGAGGACGAGGGACACGGCTGCCGAAGCCTTCCACTCGGGATAGCCCTTGTCTCCCAGATGGCCGTTGACCGCGTAACCGACGGAGTCCATACGGCCGCCCCACTTGTCCTGACGAAGAAGCTGGTTCTGACGGATCTCCTCGGACGAATAGATCTTCAGGCCGCCGCTGGCGCCGTCGTCATAGGAAGAATCGTTGTTGGCTCCGTCGGCCGTACCCTTCCCCGTTGCGGTGTTGTGGTAGGTGACGACGGCATCGCCGTTGTTGAGCGCTCCGTAGTACGGATCGCGCGTCTGCGAATAGAGCGAGAACTTGTTGGAAACCGCCGTGGGCATGACGCCGACGGTGAGGATGTCCTTATCGACTTCCTGATATTCGGAGACGTCCCACGTTCCGACGCCGTAGAAGAAGCTGTATCCGCCGACGAAGGTGTTCTGTCCGTTGAATGTCTTGTCCGTCGCGGGGTCGTTCGACGAGATGTCGCCCGCCTGGCCGTCGTGCGCGTTCCAGATCGCACAGTAGTCCTGGAATGCCGCATACGTCTCCATGAAGTTGGCGCTGTTCACACCGAACTGCACGTTTGCGTTGCGCTTCGTGCCGTCGAGATTGCTCTTTGCGACGGTCTCCGTCTCATAGCCGATGTAGCTTGCAAGCTCGCCGTTGTCGTTCGTCCAGCTCCAGGAACCGTTGCCGCCCTCGGCGATGGTCTCGCCCGCCGCGTTCTTGGTATTGAGCGAACGCGAATAGGTGGAGTCGATATAAGAGGAATCGTTGGAGTACAGCCAGGGAAGCACATAGCCGTTCGCACCGAACGTGCCCTGCTCGTACTGCTCGCCGCCGTAGAAGTTGGAGAAGTCGCCGGGCTGATTGGTGTCTTCCGTGTCGCCGCCCGCGCCCGTGTAGGCGCCGCCCTGGCCTTCAAACCACGCTTCGTAGTCGGAAACCTGGTTGCCTTCATTTGCGACCGTCTTGACGCCTTCCGCGCTGTCCCACGCGAAGGCGTTGAGCATATACGCACACGCCCAGTTGAGCGCGCTGAACTCCGTCCAGGTGAGCGTCATGTAGCCCGTGTCGGCGTCGTAAGTCGTCTCCGTCGTCGGCTTCGCGTTGGTATCGGAATCGGTGATCTCAAACGTCTCGCCGGGGAATCCGGGAATCGTGACGATATATCCTTCGCCGTTTGTGTAGTAGTCCAGGGTGAGCGCAAGCGGATCGCCTGCGGCATACGCTGCATCGAAGTTCGCGTATTTATAATAGTTGAACGGACGATAGCGGACGGGAACGCCGACGGAAATGAAGGGCGCCTGTTCGCCCTCCACGGCTTCCACCGTGGCGCCCGTGTAGGGGTTGGTATATGTCCCGCTCACCGCGTACTCGATGGAGAGCGTTCCGAATTCGCCGACGGCATTCGCTCCCGTATGGTCGAACGTCCCCTGCACGGAAGTGTTCTCCTTGTAGAGGTGCGTCTTGACGAGGCGGTCGCCCGATGCCGGCGTGAGCGTCGTGTATGCCTTCTTGAACTGCTTCGTAAAGAAGTTTGCATTGTAGCCGAGACCGAAGTTGGAGTAGTCCTTGGGCAGGCCGTAGATGCTCACTTCCTGATTGTTTGCAGGATCGACAAAAGTGCTGCCCGTATAGGAGACGCCGCTCGCGTGCGTCATTCCGAGCCCCGACCCCGTCGTGGAATAGAAGGCAAGGCTGTCCGGCCAGATGCTGCTGACCTGCTCCATGAGCGTCTGATCGGCCTTGATATAGTCGGTCATGTTGAGGACATGCCCGTTCATGGCGTACGAGACCGCGCGCGAAGGCGACAGATAGATGACGTCGGCATATTGTCCGCCGCTGATCTGGTTACCGAGTTCGGTGAAGTACGCCTGCTGTTCGGTCGTGGAAGTGAAGTCGATCTCGATCGTATTGCCTTCCAGTTCCTCTGCGTGCTCTTCGGACCACTCCTGCGCCCACTTTTCGCAGATCGCACGGTTGGTGACGACGTCCGCCGCGCTGCAGAAAATATTGACACTCATCGTGTAATCGGAATTGCCTTTGCACGCTGTAAATGCCAGTGCCGTACCGCCCACCAGAACGGCAGACAGCGCAACGAGCCCGACATTCCGTACGAGCCTTTTCTGTTTCATGATTCACACCTCTTATATAGTTTTTGCACACCGTCCGACGGGGTTTGCGTCCCTTCGCGGGCCATGGGGGGCGGTCCCTCAAAAAAACACAAAAAACCTGTCGGCAGAACGCCGAGAGGTTTCCGAATATGAAAAAAAGACGATAAAAATGAGCCCCCTCTTCGCTTCAAAGCCTTTTTTCGGCCGCGCGAAAAGAGCGCACGAATTTTTACCGTCTGCTCCTCATAATCATGACTTCCCCCCGTCGTCACTACTTGTACTGTCCATAATATACCATGTCGGACAGGCTTTGTCAATGGGGTTTTATAAATTTTTTTGTGAAAAATTCATCTTTTTGACGCTTTTTTTTGGGCGCTTTCACCGAAAATACTCCCCTTCCCCACAAAAAAACGCCGTGCAAAATTGCCTTTTCCACAACATCTTGTTGCCGCATCGCTTTTTGACACCATTTGTCGGATTACCGCTCTCCTTTGCTCCGTTTGTCCGCTTTTTCGCGTCTTTTGCCCGTGCTTTCCCGGCGCATTCCGCGTTTTTTCCGTCCTTGTCCCGCAACCGACGCACGCGCTCCGACAAAACGGCAGGCCGCCCGCGCAACTGCGCGGGCGGCCTGCCGTCATTGGATTTTATTTCATTTTACGGCGTCTTTGGCAACGCCTGCGGTGCGGGGCGATCAGGTCTTTGGCGTCATTTCAAAGTAGACGTATGTGGCATCTTCGCCCGTCTTGCGCATGCCCGCGAGCAGAAGCGACCGCCCGGAGCGCGCGTTCTCATGAAAACATTTCGCCTGCACGCATTCGAGTTCCAGCTTGGAGAGGGCGTACTCGCACAGTGCGCGGACGGCTTCGGCGGCATAGCCCTTGCCCTCTGCCTCCGGCAAAAGGCGCATGCCGATCTCCGCCTCGGCGGCATAGCCGAACCGATGCAGGACGACCTCGCCCACAAGCGCCCCGTCCGCGTAGATCCCGAGCGGGATCTCCATCTTCTCGCGGAACAGTTCGCGCGCAAACGTCAGAAACCACCCTGCCTGCGGCGTGTCCGAGGGCGCGTCCTCGTGCCAGTCGTACCCCCACCAGCGGTTGCGCTCCATGTCGCCTGCCAGGCGCGCATAGACGTCGGCGTCCTCGTCGCGCACGGGCGAGAGAAGCAGGCGTTCCGTCCGAAGCTGCGGCAGATGCGCCACGCGGTCGATGGCTCGCCGCGGGGAGATGTTGTACTTCCCGACGATCTCGCAGGGCAGGTACTGCAGCTTGGACTTGCGCAGCCCCATGTCCCCGGCATCGTCCATACGGTTGAGGTATTTTATGTCCCCGTCCGTGAATTTCAGTGCAAACTGATGGGCGACCATCGGATAGGCGCCCTCATAGCCGCGCAGGGCCTTTTCGACGTGGACGACCACCATGTCGCCGCAGATCTCGCCGATGGAACAGGCGACGATCTTTCCGCCCGCGCGCAAAAGCCCGCAGAGCAGGCCGAATTTTTCGATCTCGGGAACGAGCTCATAGACCTCGTCCATCTCCTCGTCGGCGATGTAGTTATCCTTGGCGCGCTGGACGGCGTCATACTCGTGCAGGAAGGCGACCAGCTCCCCCTCCTGTTCGGGACGATACACTTCAAACGTCCAGTCGGGGTATTGCTTGATAAACTTGTTGACGTGATTGCGCTGTCCCGAATACTTTCCGCCCGCATAGGTGCGGAAGGACTCCGCTTCATAGAGATAGTCGCGCCAGCGGCGGATGTTCGTCACCGCCACGTCCTGCCCGTACCGCAGAACGAGCCACGGCACGTTTTGCTCGGGGACGTTCGTGAAATGCAGGCGGATCTCCTTGTCGCGGCAGTACGCTTCGATGGCGGCAACGGCACGGTGCTCCGCCTCGGTATCCCCCGTGCGGGAGAGCGGATAGTGGAACCATTCCTTGCCGGCATAGATCTCTTTGAGGATGAGACAGTCCTCCGCGATGGCAAAATCGGGGGTGAAATGCTTGTGCCACATGAACTGATAGCACAGCGAAAAATCCGAAACGTGCGTGCGCTGTCCCCGGAAAAAGGGAGCAAATCGGACGACGTCCTCCTTGTTCGTTTTCTGAAAGTTCAGCATAATCTCGCCCGTCCGCACCGCGACAGCGGTGCGGACGGGCCTTTTTTCTCCTTTTCCGCACCCCCGTCCGGGGCAAGCGGTCTGCGGGGCATCCGTTGCCCCCTCTTTGGTGTTCTGTCTTGTTCTGCTCCCGAGACGGACGCCTCACTCCATGCGGTCGATGATGTCCAGAAGTTCGCTGATGCGTTCCAGATCGTCGCGGGTGTAGTAGTCGATGTAGATACGGCCCTTTTTGTCCGTGCCGATGAGCGAGACCTTGGTCTTGAGCGTCGAGCGCAGCCGTTCGACGAGGTGTTTGAGTTCCGCGTTGGCGAGGGCGTTCTTCTTCTCCTTTTCCCGCGAGATGACCTCGGGCGGGTTGAGGTATTGCTTGACGGCGCGCTCCATCTCGCGCACCGACCAGGCGTTTTTCACGCACTCGCGGGCGAGCTGGGTCTGTGCCTCCTTCTCGACGGGAACAAGGGTACGCGCGTGTCCCGAGGACAGCTTCCCGTCCCGCACGAGGTCGACGACCTCCTGCGCCAGCGAGAGAAGGCGCAGCGTGTTCGCAATGGCCGGGCGCGATTTGCCCAGCCGCTCCGCGAGCTGTTCCTGCGTGAGCCCGAAGTCGTCCATGAGCCGCTTCATGCCCGTCGCCGCTTCGATGGGATTGAGGTCTTCGCGCTGCAGGTTCTCGATGAGCGAGATCTCCTGCACCTGTTTGTCATCCAGTTCCTTTATGATGGCGGGAACTTTTTCCAGTCCCGCCTTCATGGCGGCGCGGTAACGGCGTTCGCCGGCGATGATCATGTACTTTCCGCCGTCGCACTTGTTCACGACGATGGGACTGATGATCCCGTGCTCGCGGATGGAATTGGCAAGATCGTTCAGCGCATTTTCGTCAAACGTCTTGCGGGGCTGGTGCGGGTTGGGGAAGATGTCCGAAACGAGGATCTCCGCGGGCCCCGTGCCGCGCTCCTCTTCTTCCAGTTCGTTGCGCGCGTTTTCGTATGCCTCTTCCGTGTCGCTGAACAGCGCCGAAAGTCCTCGGCCGAGTCCTTTTACCATGGTTTTATTCCCCCTTTCCTTCCGTCTTCTTCAAAAATTCTTCGGTGAGTGCCGCATACGCACGCGCTCCCATGCACTTGGGATCGTGCAGCAAGATGGGTTTTCCGTGACTGGGCGCCTCGGAAAGGCGCACGTTGCGCGGAATGACGATCTCATAGAGTTTCTTGGAAAAATACTTCTTGATCTCCGCCGCGATCTGCTTGGAGATGAGCGAACGCCCGTCGTACAT
>ERZ1643251.3848-NODE-3848-length-13496-cov-8.319247_pt1 | contig 13496 bp, 13 predicted proteins | sample MGYA00579261_ERZ1643251 | MGnify/ENA primary metagenome ERZ1643251 (study PRJEB29033, sample SAMEA4952267) | chicken gut metagenome | biome: Broiler Chicken; feature: Gastrointestinal Tract; material: Caecum | place: Ireland | collected 2018 | study: Broiler... | reverse complement strand
CGCTGAAAGGTGTTCGAGAAAGGCGCTTCGCTGTTTTCTGGTTTACTCAAGCCGGAAGGTTCCCCGACAAATCCGGATTTTTAACACATACAGTCCGGAAAGAATCCTGCATCTGTGGGATAGACATAACTTTCTCCGATCTCTTTCAGGAGTACGACATTCAGATGCCCGTTCAGGTTCTTCTTGTCCAGCTTGACAGCTTCAGTCAGATCGGACATGGGCAGTCCGCAGGAAGAGGGCAGTCCATAGATTTCCAGTGCTTTTTTGATCTTTTCTGCGCATCCCGGCGCTGTCAGCCCTTTTTCCTCTGCGATCTTTGTAATCTGGTACATGCCGATCCCTACCGCTTCTCCGTGACTCTCCCTCTCATAATGATAATACTGTTCAATAGTGTGGGCAAGGGTATGCCCGAAGTTCAGGAGCATGCGTTCGCCGGTGTCGAACTGGTCAGCCTCAACGACCATCCGTTTGATATCCACGCACCTGGCTATGATCTCAGTGAGTTCAGGTTTCAGATCCTCAAAAGAGTCATGAGCGCAGAGTCGGTCAAAAAGTGAGCTGTCTTTGATGCATCCGTATTTGATGACTTCCCCCATGCCGTCGCTGATGAAGTGCGGCGGGAGTGTGTCCAGGACGTCAGGGTCAATGAGCACAAGTTTCGGATGATAGAATGCGCCCACAAGGTTTTTCCCCTGGGGCAGGTCAACCGCGACCTTACCTCCTACCGAGGAGTCTACCTGAGCCAGCAGGGAGGTTGGGATCTGGACCAGCTTCACCCCGCGGAGGAAGCTGGCAGCGGCGAATCCTGCCAGGTCGCCGATCACACCGCCGCCCAGAGCGATCACAAGGTCACTGCGGGATATTTTGGCAGTGAGCAGGGCGCTGTAAATCTCAGGGAGTGTCTGAAAGCTTTTTGTGGGTTCCCCGTGGGGGAGGACAAGGGAATGGCAGTCATACCCGCAGGCGTTCAGAGAGGAGATGAGAGATTCTCCGTACAGGGGGAAAACATTGTCGTCAGATATGACCATGATCTTTTTCCCGCTGAAACACTTGGAGATATATTCTTCCGCTCTGGCAAGAATACCATTTTCAATGTAGATCGGATAACTGTTTTTATCTAAATTAACTGTTAATTCCATAAGTTGTATCTCCTTTATAGACAAGTTTGGTAAAAGGGGTCAGACCCCTGTTCAGAGGGGTCTGACCCCTTTTAGAAAAATTTACAGAATTTTTCCTACAACTTCTGCGATCTGTTTTACCTGAGTGAGCAGTGTATCGTATTTTTCCGGTTTCAGAGACTGGGCTCCGTCGCACAGCGCGCATTCCGGGTTGTTGTGGACTTCTACCATGAGTCCGTCCGCACCGGCGGCGACAGCTGCTTTTGCCATAGGTTCTACGAGCCACCATTTTCCTCCGGCATGGCTTGGGTCGATAACTACCGGGAGGTGGGTCTTTTTGTGGAGGACCGGGATACTCTGAAGATCCAGGGTGTTTCTTGTGTATGTCTCAAAGGTACGGATCCCGCGCTCGCAGAGGATGACGTTCTCGTTTCCGGCAGCCATGATATATTCTGCGGACATGATCCATTCTTCGTAGGTGGCGTTTAATCCGCGTTTGAGAAGGATGGGGCGGTCCACCTGACCGAGCTGTTTCAGGAGATCGAAGTTCTGCATGTTGCGCGCGCCGATCTGGATCAGGTCTACTTTTTCATTGAAGACGTCAAGATACTGTGTTGACATAAGCTCCGTTACAATAGGAAGCCCGACCTCTTCTTTTACTTTGCAGAGGATATCCAGCCCTTCCAGACCGAGACCCTGGAAAGAATACGGACTTGTCCGCGGCTTGAATGCGCCGCCGCGCAGGAGATTGGCGCCGGAAGCTTTGGCTGCTTTGGCAATCTCGAGTACCTGCTCGAAAGATTCCACGGAGCAGGGGCCTGCGATGAGTCCCATATGCCCGCCGCCGATCTTGACGCCGGATACATCGATCACGGAATCCTCAGGATGGAAAGCGCGGTTTGCCAGTTTGTACGGCTCCTGTACATGCATGACTTTGTCAACGCTGCTGTCTACCTCGAAAAGCCTCGGGTCGATCAGTGTCGTATCGCCGATACATCCGATGATGGTCATCTCTGTACCGCGTACAACGTGAGTGTCAAGGCCCCTGTTTTTAATGAGGTTTTCAACACGGGTGATATTCTCTTCTGTGGTGTGTGGTTTAAGTACAATGATCATAGATGATTTCCTCCGGTTTCATTCTCTGCTGTATGCCGGTCCTGTGAATTATGCCTGTCAAAAGGCATATTGTCTGTTAACGCGGTATACTGGTGCTTTATTTGTAAAAAATGATATAATAGGAATTGATAATAAAATATCAAAACAACTTCACACTGTAAAATTTTAGCTGTTTAAAGTGTGAAAACATAAGTATCATAAAACATCACTATAGAAATGTCAACTGATTTTTAGGAGAAATCAGGTTTCCTTTTTATGCAGAACTCTTTGCGCAGAACAGGTTGCACATTTCGGTCTGTGATGGTATCTTATTTAAGCTGGTCCCAAAAGATCAGGGCGGCAAAATTATATGACAGCAAGATCAGCTGAAAAACAGAAAGGCGGAATATAATTATGAAAATCATCAGACAGATCGGGATCATCTTTCTTGTGTGCTGGCTGAGCGAGGTGATAGAGAGGCTCCTGCCTTTTACATTTCCGGCGAGCGTGATCGGTATGGCGCTGCTGCTCGCATGCCTGCTCACCGGTGTGCTGAAGATCAGGCATATCCAGGAAAAAGCAGATTTCCTGCTGGAGAATATGGCGTTTTTCTTTATACCGGCAGGAGTGAGTATTATCAATTATTTTGACGTGCTGAAAAGTTCAGCGGTGCAGCTTATCATTATCTGTGTGGTCTCCACGGTGGTCACATTCGCAGTGACAGCCTGGAGTGTGAGGTTGACCGTGCGCTGCATGGTGCTGGCTGGCCGCGGCGGCACCGGGAGCGGATCGAAGGCGGCAGATGCGCGGAAACAGGGAGAATCCGCGACAGGCGGAAAGGAAAAGGAGGGAAAGGGCATTGAGTGAGATATTTGCTTCCCCATATTTTGGCGTTGCGCTCAGCGTGATCACATTCTGGATCGGTGTAAAGCTCCAGCGCAGGCTGAAGACACCGGTATGCAACCCGCTGATCGTTGCGATCGTACTGACGTCAGGCGTGCTCCTGATCTTTCGGATCCCGTATGAATCTTATAATGAAGGCGGAGAGATCATCAATATGTTCCTTGCTCCGGCGACGGCATGTCTTGCAGTGGCAATCTATACAAAGATTGAAATGCTGAAGCAGTACTGGCTGCCGATCGCAGTCGGCTGCACAGCGGGATCGGCAGCTTCCATGCTGAGTGTGTACGGACTCTGCCGCCTGTTCGGACTTGACGGGAGCCTGACCGTATCGCTACTGCCGAAATCTGTGACCACACCGATCGCGGTCAGCATCGCGGAGCCTGCGGGAGGCATGGTGCCCATTACGGTAGTGGCTGTGATCGGCACGGGAATCCTGGGCAGCATCATCGCGCCTGTTCTGATCAGGATCTTCCGGGTCACTGACCCCGTGGCAGCGGGGCTCGCGATCGGAGCGTCCAGCCATGCCGTCGGTACGTCAAAGGCCATCGAGCTGGGCGAGGTGGAAGGAGCAATGAGCGGACTTGCGATCGGCATCTGCGGTATCATTACCGTGCTGATCTCCATGGCAGTCCTGTGACACCAGAAATATAAGGAAGTGAAAAGATTGAAAAAAGATACCTCTTATACGATCAGAAGAGTGCAGCGCCTGCCGGTCATCCTAATCGGGGAGGGGCTTCTCGTAGGGGCAGTGGGCGGACTGATCGTGATGCTATACCGGATCGCTCTTACATATGCAGGGAAGTGGCTCGGGGAGATCCTGGACTTTATCAGGGGTTATCCTCTGCGGATCGCGGGATGGTTCCTCGTGCTGGCGATTTTTGCCGTGATCGTGGGGAGACTGGTAAAATGGGTACCCATGATCTCGGGGAGCGGGATCCCCCAGGTAGAGGGGGAAATCCTGGGAAAACTTTCCCAGGACTGGAAAAAGGTGCTCCCGGCAAAGTTTTTCGGCGGTTTCTTATGCCTCCTGGGCGGTCTGTCCCTTGGACGGGAAGGTCCGTCCATCCAGCTCGGGGCGATGAGCGGACAGGGGATATCCAGGCTTCTGGACCGGGGGAAGACGGAGGAGAGATACCTGATGACATGCGGGGCAAGCGCGGGGCTTGCGGCGGCGTTCCATGCGCCCCTGGCGGGGATGATGTTCGCGTTCGAGGAGATCCACAAGGGATTTTCTGTCGGGCTGATGGTATCTGTGATGACTGCCTCAGTGACAGCGGATTATATCTGTTCTCATATCATGGGACTGGACCCTGTATTTCAGTTTGAGCTGGAGCATGTGCTCCCCCAGGACCATTACTGGCTGCTATTGATCCTCGGAGTGCTGCTCGGAGTAATGGGCGCGCTGTATAATAAAGTCATGCTGAAGGCGCAGGATCTTTACAAAAAGCCAAAGCGGCTCAATGAGACGGGAAGGCTGCTGATCGCTTTTTTTGCGGCAGGGATCATGGGGCTGGTGATGCCGTCTGTTCTCGGGAGCGGCGGGGACCTGATCGTGGACCTGACGGCGGGAGAGATGGCGATCGGGCTTGTGGCGCTTACCTTTGTGGTAAAATTTCTCTTCTCTGCCGTGAGCTTTGGCTCCGGGGCGCCGGGAGGCATCTTCTTCCCGCTCCTCGTGCTCGGCGCCCTTCTGGGCGGGATCTTTGCCATGGCAGGGGTAGAAGTGTTTGGGATGGATCCTGTCTATGTGAATAATTTTGTGCTTCTGTCAATGGCAGGCTTTTTTACAGCCATCGTGCGGGCTCCGATCACGGGGATCATCCTGCTCTTTGAGATGTCCGGTTCTGTGAGCCAGATGCTCTCCCTTGCGATCGTATCTGTGGCGGCATACATAACAGCATCGCTTCTCCGGTCCGAGCCGATCTATGAGAGCCTGCTCAGGCGGATCATGCCTGACAGGAAGCCCCAGAGCGGGAAAGAGTCCTATGCCGGCGGACAGAAAGTGCTGAGCGAGTTTGTGATCATGAGCGGGTCTGTGCTGGAGGACAGGACCGTCATGGAGATCACATGGCCGAACAACTGCCTTCTGGTGGCGCTGGAAAGGGAAGGCAGAGAGATGATCCCCCGGGGAAAGACAAAGCTCCAGGCAGGGGATAAGCTGACCGTGATGACAGATGAACGGGACGCAGGATATATACATGACAAAATGGAAAACTTATGTTATACTTCATTTTAGGTCAGCGGGAGCAGAGAAACGCAGATCCCGCACAGAGAAATCAAAGGAGCAGACACAATGAAAAGAGTATTACTAAAGCTGAGCGGGGAAGCGCTCGCGGGAGATAAGAAGACCGGATTTGACGAGGCGACCTGCATCGGAGTCGCGGAGCAGGTGAAGAAGCTGGTCGATGACGGGATCCAGGTGGCGATCGTGACCGGCGGCGGCAATTTCTGGAGAGGAAGGACAAGCGAGACCATCGACCGGACAAAGGCAGACCAGATCGGGATGCTGGCAACAGTGATGAACTGTATCTATGTATCAGATATCTTCCGCCATGTGGGGATGAAGACCGAGGTATTTACCCCGTTCGTGTGCGGCGCCTTTACAACCCTGTTTTCCAAGGACGCGGCAGTGGAAGCGCTGGAGGCGGGAAAGGTGATCTTCTTTGCAGGCGGCACGGGACATCCGTATTTCTCCACGGATACAGGGGCTGTCTTAAGAGCGATCGAGATCGAGGCGGACGCCATGCTTCTGGCAAAGGCGATTGACGGTATCTATGACAGCGATCCCAAGGTGAACCCGGAGGCAGTGAAGTATGATGAGATCTCCATCCAGGAAGTGATCGATAAGAAGCTGGCGGCAGTGGACCTGACAGCGTCCATCATGTGCCTGGAGAATAAGATGCCCATGCTCGTGTTCGGGCTGAACGAAGAGAACAGCATCGTGGAGACAATGAGCGGTAATTTCACAGGAACGAAAGTCACAGTTTAAACTATAAAATAAATATCCAGGAGGGCTTGAAGCATGAATGAAAAAGTGGCAGCATATGACGTGAAGATGACAAAAACGATCAACAACCTTGACAGCGAACTGGCGACGATCCGCGCAGGGCGCGCCAACCCCCATGTTCTGGACAAGCTGACCGTAGATTACTATGGAGCTCCGACACCAATCCAGCAGGTGGCGAATGTGTCCGTGCCGGAGGCGCGCATGATCCAGATCCAGCCGTGGGAGAAAAGCCTGTTAAAACAGATCGAGAAGGCGATCCTTACATCGGATATCGGCATCAACCCGACAAATGACGGGGCGTCCATCCGCCTTGTATTCCCGGAGCTTACGGAAGAGAGGAGAAAGGAACTGGCAAAGGACGTGAAGAAAAAAGGCGAGGCGGCAAAGGTGGCTGTCCGCAATATCCGCCGCGACGGCAATGTCGCTTTTAAGAAATTGAAAGGGACAGAGATCTCAGAGGACGGGATCAAGGATCTGGAGGATGAGCTTCAGAAGATCACAGATAAGTATATCGAAAAGATCGACAAGATGGTTGAGGCAAAATCCAAAGAGATCATGACTGTGTAAGTAGTATCATACAAGGCATCAGGCAGGAAAAGGGGGCTTTGAAACGGAAGGCTCCCTTTTGTTTGACACTGCCGTGATAAAGGGAGAGGGAAGACTATGAAAGTACCACAGCATATCGCGATCATACTGGACGGCAATGGCAGATGGGCGAAAGCCAAAGGCATGCCGAGGAATTACGGGCATGCCCAGGGGAGCAAGAATGTGGAGCGCATCTGCGGGGAAGCGTGGAGGATGGGGATCAAATACCTGACTGTCTACGCGTTTTCCACGGAGAACTGGAGCCGCCCGGAGGGCGAGGTGGCGGCGCTTATGACGCTGCTGCGCAATTACATGAAGACCTGCCTTAAGACAGCGGCGAAAAATGACATGAAGATCCGCGTGATCGGGGACATCGAGCCGCTGGATGAGGATATTAAGAACAGGATACGGGAACTTGAGGCGGCTACGGTCAACAACGGCGGGCTGAATTTCACCATTGCCTTTAATTACGGGAGCCGGGACGAGATGACGCGCGCTGCGAGAAAAATGGCGAAAGACTGCGCGGAAGGAAAACTGGATCCTGAACAGATCGATGAGTCGGTGTTTGAGTCCTATCTGGATACACACGGCATCCCGGATCCGGATCTGATGATCCGCACCAGTGGGGAGCAGAGGCTGTCCAATTACCTGCTCTGGCAGCTCGCTTATTCGGAGTTCTATTTCACGGATGTGCCGTGGCCGGACTTTACGAAGGAAGAGCTGGCTAAGGCGATCGAGGAATATAATCACAGACACAGAAGATTCGGCGGTGTAGAGGAGGCGTAAAAAAGATGTTTAAGACACGGCTGTTAAGCGGGATACTTTTAGTGATCATTGCTCTTGTCACAGTGATCACAGGCGGGCCTCTCCTCTTTGGAGTGCTGCTTCTGATCAGCCTGATCGGAATGACAGAGCTGTATAAAGTGTTTGGCATCGAGAAGAAGCCCCCGGGGATCGTGGGTTACCTTTTCGCAGTGCTGTATTACGGGCTGCTGTATTTTGAACCTCAGCTTCCGGGCGAGAAGCTGACATGGTTTATGCTGCTGTTTATGGCATATCTGATCTGCCAGATGGGCGTGCTTGTGTTCGCCTATCCGAAATATAATACGCAGCAGATATTTGCCGCGTTTTTCGGCGTGTTTTATGTGGCAGTGATGCTTTCTTATATTTATCAGACCAGGCTCCTTGAAGGAGGCATATTTACGGTCTGGCTGGTGTTTATCTGCGCGTGGGGATGCGATACATGTGCCTACTGTGTGGGAAAGCTCATCGGGAAGCATAAGATGGCGCCGGTCTTAAGCCCCAAAAAATCTGTGGAAGGCGGGATCGGAGGCATTGCTGGCGCAGCGCTCATCGGGGTGCTCTATGCCCTTGCCATCAATCACTGGGGCGGCGCGGGAGCTGACATCGTCCAGTACGCGGTCATCGGCGGGGCAGGCGGAGCGATCTCCCAGATCGGCGACCTGGCGGCATCAGCCATCAAGCGTTATCACAATATCAAAGATTACGGGAAGCTGATACCCGGACACGGCGGGATCCTCGATCGGTTCGACAGTGTCATCTTCACCGCGCCCATCATATACTATCTTGCAGTGCTCCTTTGAGAGAGAATGACAGGATGCATGATGTATCCTGCAAAGCTTTGAGACCGCGGTCAGAGAAATGAGGTAAGAATAATATGAAAAAGATAGCTGTTCTCGGGTCTACCGGGTCCATCGGGACACAGACCCTTGAGATCGTAAGGACAAACAAAGATATCCAGGTGACAGCCCTGGCAGCAGGGAGCAATATTGAACTTCTCGAAGCGCAGATCCGGGAATTCAGCCCGAAACTTGCCGCTGTATGGGATGAGGAAAAAGCAGTGGAACTCAAGAGCAGGGTACGGGATCTGGATGTGCGTGTGTTTTCCGGGATGGACGGGCTCCTTGCCGTGGCGGCGGAGCCGGAAGCGGAGATCCTGGTGACTGCCATTGTGGGGATGATCGGCATCCTGCCCACGATCGAGGCGATCAAAGCCGGGAAGGATATCGCGCTTGCGAATAAAGAGACTCTCGTAACGGCAGGGCATATCATCATGCCCCTTGCGAGAGAAAATCACGTATCCATCCTGCCTGTGGACAGCGAGCACAGCGCCATCTTCCAGTCTCTCCAGGGAGGGCAGGAAAAGGCGCTGCACAAGATCCTCCTGACTGCGTCCGGCGGCCCCTTCCGCGGAAAGAAGAGGGAAGAGCTGGCAGATATCCAGGTGGAGGACGCACTGAAGCACCCGAACTGGACGATGGGGCGGAAGATCACTATCGATTCCTCCACCATGGTCAACAAAGGACTGGAAGTGATCGAGGCAAAATGGCTCTTTGACGTGAGTGTGGACCAGATCCAGGTCGTGGTACAGCCGCAGAGCATTATCCATTCCATGGTAGAATACGAGGACGGGGCAGTGATCGCACAGCTGGGTACGCCGGATATGAAGCTGCCGATCCAGTATGCCCTCTATTACCCTGAGAGAAGGTATCTCCCGGGAGAACGTCTGGATTTCAGTACTCTTTCCGAGATTACTTTTGAACAGCCGGATATGGAGACTTTTTATGGCCTGAGGCTGGCTTACCGGGCGGGCAGGGAAGGCGGCACGCTGCCGACCGTGTTCAATGCGGCGAATGAGCGTGCGGTGGCACTCTTCCTTGACCGGAAGATCGGTTACCTTCAGATCCCTGAGATCATACAGGAATGCATGGAAGCGCACGTGAATATCCTGTGCCCGGATGTGGAAACGATACTAAAGACAGAGCAGGAAACATATGAATTTATTAAAAACAGGTGGTAATACATGGGTATAATCATAGCGATCCTACTATTTAGTTTTATTATAATCTTTCATGAGCTTGGACATTTCCTCCTGGCGAAAAAAAACGGCATCCGGGTGGATGAGTTCTCCCTCGGCCTTGGGCCGACACTGTTCGGAAAGAAGTTCGGGGAGACGTATTTTTGTGTGAAACTTCTCCCTTTCGGCGGAGCGTGCATGATGGGGGAAGACGATGTGGAAGACACGTCCCCGAACAGCTTTAACAGTAAGTCAGTGTGGGCGAGGATGTCTGTCATCGCGGGAGGCCCGGCGTTCAATCTGATCCTCGCATGGATCTTCTGTATGATCCTCATCGGAGTGACGGGTTACCGGCCGCCGGTCGTGGCGGAGGTGCTGGAAGGATCTTCCGCCCAGGAGCAGGGGATGCAGGCGGGAGATGTCATAAAGGAGATCAACGGCCGCAATGTTCATATCTGGGATGACATGAACCTTTATACTTTGACACATGCGGGAGATGTTCCTTTTGAGATCGTGTACGAAAGAGACGGAAAAGAATATACTGCTGAGGTGGAGCCGAGAGTGCTGGATGAAAGCGGGTCAAAGCTCCTGGGAGTCGTCAGCGGGGAGATCGAGAAGCCGGGGATACTGGGAACGATGCAGTATGGATTCTACCAGCTGGAATACTGGGTGCACTATACTGTGGACAGCCTGCGTATGCTCGTGACAGGACAGGCGGGGCTTCAGGATCTGTCCGGTCCCGTAGGTATCGTGAACGTGGTAAACGATGTGTATGAAACAGCGGCTCCGGCAGGAACGGCGGCGATCGCCCTGAGCATGCTGAACTTCGGGACTCTCCTGACCGCGAACCTGGGGATCATGAATCTCCTGCCGCTTCCGGCGCTGGACGGCGGGCGGCTCGTGTTCCTGATCATCGAGGCGGTCCGAAAGAAGAGAGTGCCGCCGGAGAAGGAAGGAATGGTGCATTTCGCGGGATTCGCGGCGCTGATGATACTGATGGTCATTGTGATGTATAATGATATTATGAAATTGTTCTGAGAGACGGAAATTATTGAGGAGGCTGCTGCATGAAGTTTGTGCGGCAGTCTTTTTGCTGAAAAAGAACCTGGTTCTAAATCTTTTGCATCTATTATATAATTAAAAAGATTATAGGCAGATGCAGGAGAGATCAATGGCACATATAAGAGCAATGCAGGAAGCATCAGAGAAAGGAAAACTCCAGATCAACGTAACCTCTACCGTGGACGGACGTCCCATAGCGGACGCCAGTATATCCATATCTTATACCGGCGTCCCTGAAAATATGCTGGAACGTGTAGAGACAGACTCTTCCGGGCAGACAGAGGTGCTGGAGCTTGATGCCCCGCCCGAGGAATGGAGCCTGGACCCGGATAATGAAAGGCAGCCTTACTCGGAGTACACTCTGGATATCAGCGCTCCGGGATTCGAGCCGGTGAGTATCGCCGGGGCAGAGATACTGGCAAATGTAAAAGCCATACAGAACGTCAGGATGAGACCGAGCGATGTGGGCAGGGAAGAGGAAGAAGTATTCGTCATCCCTGCCCATACTTTGTATGCGGAGTATCCGCCGAAGATCGCGGAAGATGAGATCAAGCCCGTAAATGAGACCGGGGAGATCGTCTTAAGCCGGGTAGTCGTGCCGGAATACATCGTGGTGCATGACGGTTCGCCCCGCGATACGACAGCTGCGGATTATTATGTCAAATATAAAGACTATATCAAGAATGTGGCGTCCAGCGAGATTTACGCGACATGGCCTGCGAATACCATACGGGCGAACGTGCTTGCTATCATGTCTTTTACTCTGAACCGGGTGTATACGGAGTGGTACCGGAACCGGGGATATGACTTTACGATCACTTCTTCGACAGCTTTTGACCACAAATGGATCCCGGAACGCAATATTTATGATACAATATCCGTGATCGTGGATGAGCTGTTTGCGGACTATCTTTCAAGGCCGAATGTGCGGCAGCCCATCCTGACCCAGTACTGTGACGGCAGGCGGGTCACATGCCCGAACTGGATGACTCAGTGGGGGTCAAAAGAACTGGGCGACCAGGGCTACTCGCCGATCGAGATCCTCCGGTATTTCTACGGAGATGATATGTATATCAATACTGCGGAAGAGATCTCAGGCATACCGGCATCCTGGCCGGGGTATACTCTGGAAGAAGGTTCCAGCGGGGAAAAGGTCCGGCAGATGCAGGAACAGCTCAACGTGATCGCCGGGGCATATCCCGCCCTGCCGAAGATCACTGCTGACGGGATCTACGGACCAGCGACAGAACAGGCGGTGAGAGAGTTCCAGTCCGTTTTCGGGCTTCCGGTGACTGGAAAAGTGGATTATCCTACATGGTATAAGATTTCTGAGATCTATGTCGGAGTGTCCCGGATCGCAGAACTTACCTGAGACTGGGACAGAGATCGGATAAATGGTCCTTTGCGGCTGACAGAGAGAGGAGAGACATGGCTGACAGAAGAAGGAGACGGAGAAGAAAACGGACAGGGGCAGCAGGATGCCTCTGTGCCCTGGCGCTCCTTACGGGAGTGGGAGCCCTGGCGGCGTACGCAGTGCCCTGGGCCGGGGCAGAGCTGGGCGGGATGTTAAAGCGAGCAGCGGGAAAAGCGGTGGAGGAGACAGTGAATGCAGTCTCAGAGCAGGGGGCAGATTTCCCGGAACTTACCGTGACCATCGAGGAGGTAGAGGGGGATTTCTATTACCAGCAGCTCACAGAGGAGGAGCAGACGGTTTACAGAGAACTGCTCCAGGGGGTGCAGGATATGGAAGAATGTATCCTGCTCCATGCGGGGCGGGAAGACCACCCGGAAAAAGTGTATGAGTATCTCCTGTATGACCGGGCGGAACTGTTCTGGTGCGACGGCAGTTCAAAAATGACGGTCTATGACAGTTATACCGAATTTTATCCGGGTTATTCCTGTACGGAGGAGAGCCGAAGCCAGAGGCAGGCAGAGATCGATGCCGCGGCGGGGGAATGTCTGTCGGGCGTGGATGCGGGGGCAGCGGAATATGACAGGATCAGATACGTATTTGAGTATATCGTAAATACGGTTGACTATGATGAAAACGCTCCGGATAACCAGAATATCTACAGCGCCCTCGTGGGAAAACGTTCCGTCTGCGCCGGGTATTCAAGGGCAGCCCAGTATCTTCTGGGCAGGCTGGGGGTCAGGGCGATCTATGTGGTCGGCACTGTCGAAGGACAGGGCGCCCATGCATGGAACATCGTCAGCTGCGGCGGGGAGTATTACCAGATGGATGTGACCTTCGGGGATCCGGTCTTTTATTCCGCGGAGAGTGGGGAAAGGCTGCCGGAGAATGTGATCAATTATGACTACCTGTGCTGTACGGATGCAGAGATCTCAGTGGATCATGTACAGAACGGCGAAGTCATGTACCCGGCATGCAGCCAGGATGACCTGAATTATTACCGTCTGGAGGGGACGTATTATGACGCTTACGATCCTCAGCTTCTGCTGAATGCAATGAATGAGAGCATTTATGCAGGGGAGCCGATGTTCGTGTGCAAATTCCGGGATCATGCAGTGTACAGTGAGGCAAAGGAGGGAATGGTCAATGATCTGTTTCCAAAGGCGGCACGGACGGTGGCAGCCGTATACGGTCTGCAGAACGTCAGGTATACTTACATCGAGAGCGGAGAGCACTGCCGGATAACGGTAATTTGGGAGACAGAGCAGTGAGTTTTCTGCTCCGTGAGTATTTTGGGTGGGGAAAGCAAGGTCACTTTCGTCACCCGAAATTATTTTCATCCTGTTCCTCCCTGTATCTTTTGCCGCCCTATGAAATATAGGAACTACGGGAAAAAGCCGGGTGATATAATAAGGGCGTATGATAGAATTTCAGGGAGGTATACGTCGATGAAAATGAAACATGCAGTCAGCCTGCTGTCAGCGTTCTTTATCGCAT
>ERZ1643251.3845-NODE-3845-length-13498-cov-5.552332_pt1 | contig 13498 bp, 18 predicted proteins | sample MGYA00579261_ERZ1643251 | MGnify/ENA primary metagenome ERZ1643251 (study PRJEB29033, sample SAMEA4952267) | chicken gut metagenome | biome: Broiler Chicken; feature: Gastrointestinal Tract; material: Caecum | place: Ireland | collected 2018 | study: Broiler... | reverse complement strand
GCCGCGGACGATTACGAAACGCCGCACCCGGAAAGCATAACGTCCCTGTGCTATTCCTGCCTGCATTATAAGGACTGCAACGTAAAGACGGGAACCTGCGAGAAATGCGACCAGTACATAGATAAAGCAGAGGCAGAAAAGACGGAGGAGCAGCGATATAGTGAGGAGCAGGACAAAATAGACCGGGAGACAAAAAAGAAGCTGCGGGAGCAGGCAGACCGGGAAAAAATGGAGCATTTACCGAGCGACAGGGGAACTGGGAAAAAGGTACATGATATAAAGATTGCGGCAACTTATTACGACGACGTAGTAAGCGGGAAAAAGCGTTTTGAACTGCGGAAAAATGACAGAGGCTATAAGGCGGGAGAAAGCCTTAATATGCTGGAATTTAAAGACGGGAAATTTACAGGACGCACAATAAACGCGGATATTACCTATATGCTGGAAGATTATACCGGGCTGGCAGAGGGATATTGTATTTTGGGGATTGAGGTAATAGGGCATACAGGGGATATGTCCGAAACGGACACCCAGATAGAGGGCAATTAAGTTTAGGCGTGAACCCGCCAGAGGAGGCGTGAAGTGAATAAAATCGTAATAGAAATCCCTATAGCCTATGTAAACGGGGAAACAGATAAGATATACATAAAGGGCTTTATAGATTGGGATTTTGGAGACGGGAATACAATAGCGGAGATAGACAGACCGAGGATTTTAAGCGACAAGGAAAGAGAGGAAATAGGGCTATGAAATACAGACAGTGGAAAAAGAATTATAAAAAGCGGTACGGAGTAAATCCGCCACCAGAGATTGACAAACGAAAGCGTAGAAAACAGGCAGCAAGGGCATTAAACGCCCTTGCTTATGCTGATTTAATAAAAGCAGCAGAAAAGGCGACAGATACAATTACAAATGTTATTGCGGAGTTTATGCGGGCATTAGGGAGAGGCTGCGATACGGCGGGGACGGTTTTTAGAAACACAGCAGACGCAATAAAGCCGTTGGATATAAAAGGCCGTATTTTTAGTTGGGAAGTGCGAAGCTACGGGACTGATTTATACGCTGTCTATGAAATAAATGCACTGGGAGGGGCAGACGAGCTTAGAGCGCTTACGCACAGTAAGAGCGCTGCGGAGAAAATAGCTGAACTTTTGGAAAACGACCAGATAGAGCATTTTAAAGCGACCTGCCCGGAGCGGGTAGTAAAAAGAGACGACGGTATAGACGCTTTGATTTATGCGGGCATAGCTGCGAATACAGGGGAGGCGCTGTAGGTGTTTGAATACATGGACGAAATAGTAGAGGGATTACAAGGATTTGCGGAAAGCATGGGAGAATGGGGAGCAGCAATTTTGCTGTTTTTTATAAAAGCAGCAATTTTAATCACAACGCCAATTTGGATATTACCGTATGTGATTTTGCGAGATAGGAACGGCGGGAAATGCGAAAATCAAGACTGTTAAAACTGCCCGTTTCCGCCTTGTGAGAAAGGAGAGCGCAGGCTATGACGGATTTTTTATTGATAATCATAATATTTTTACTGCTTGCGATATTTGGGCGGCTGGAAAATGTGGGAAAAGGAGAAAAAGACAATGCAGGTAAAAGAGACAGAAAATAAGGGCGTAAAAGCGGAAGAAATAGCGGGACAGGAAATCAAGGCAGGAAACAGAGAGCTGACAGAGGAGGGAGAAAACCCAAAGGGCGAAAGCTGGGTAGCAATTCCAGAGGCGGAATTAGAGGGGCTGATACAAAAGGCAGCGAAAGCGGCGGTATCAGAATTTAAGCGGCAGGAGGAAAAGGATAAAAAGAGGGATAAGTACCACAACACTTTTGCCCTTATGAAATGTTACCGTGACGCGGTTTTCCATATCGAACACGCAGTAAGTGACGGGGAGCAGCTGGGACTTGCCGGAATGACAGAGGAGCAGCAGAGGACATATTTAGAGAGCGTGCGCCGGAGCAGGTTTAAAACGCTGATTATGACAGCACATATAGACAAGGCCATAGAGGAGATAGAGCGCAGGAGGAAAGAGGCAGACAGGGAAGTAGAATACAGAGCCTTTGAGTTGTACTTTATGCAGGGCTGGGATTATGCACAGATTGCCGAGGAGCTGAACACGGGGAAAAATACGCCGCGCCGCTGGGTTACTGGCATAATCAATGAGCTTTCAATACTGCTGTGGGGAATTGACGAGGAGAGAATAAAGTAAGTAGCAGGCATGGGGCAAGCGTGGTAAAATCGTGGTGTTTACATGGTAGAACGAAAGAGATACAATGATAGCATGGAAAGAGTAGGCGAGAGCTTAAGCACACAGCATAAGCGGCCTACTCTTTTCTTTTGCTTACTCATTCTTAACCTCCTACCCAGCGCATGAAACTTAGGGCGCTGGGGATTTTAAAGAAAGGAGCGGGGCGGTATGAAAGCATGGGCGAAAGCATTTTATTTATCGGCGGCATGGGAACAAACCCGCGCCGCTTATCTTATGTCACAAGATTATATTTGTGAACGCTGCGGGGAACCTGCAAAGGTAGTACACCATAAGCGGTACATAACCAAAGAGAATATAGGAGACGCAGGCGTTACGCTATGCTGGGATAACTTAGAGGCGCTGTGTCAAGACTGCCACAACAAAGAACATCACAGGCAGGAACGGCAGCGGCGGTATCGGTTCGACGAGGACGGCGGGATACTCCCCCCTATCTCAAAGAAAAATTAAAGGGGACAGATACCGAGGGAGATACCCTAAAATTACCCTGCGGGCGCGCGCATACGTGGTGTAGGGGGTGTGGTGTAGCGCAGGAAAGGAAAGCGGGGTAAAGGAATGGCAGCAAAGAAAGAGAGGACAAAAGAGCAGAGGATTAAGGCAGAGAAAACCAGACTTAAAGGGATTTTCAAAGAGTTAGACGAGAATAAGAAAAAGTTGGTAACGCCGCTGATAGAAAAGGCTGCATTTATGAGTATCGAGCTGGACGATTTGCAGGAAACCATACGGCAGGAGGGCTGGACGAGTGAGTATCAGAACGGAGAAAACCAATGGGGAACTAAGAAAAGCCCGGAGGCTGATACTTACATAGCGTTGAGCAAGAATTATGCAGCAGTCATTAAGCAGCTGATTGATTTAGTGCCAGCTGCGAAACGAAAGGAAAGCAGGCTGCAAGCCCTGCGGGACGAGTAACACGGCTGCACCGTACAGAAACTATATCTATGAGTACCACGCGAAAATAAACAGCGGCGAGATTACGGCGGGAAAGTGGATAAAAGCTATTTATAAAATCATTGTAGACGGGCTGGAAAAGCAGGAGTATTTCTTTAATGCAAAGACCGCAAATAAAGCCATACGCTTTATAGAAAATTTCTGTCACCACAGCAAAGGGCGCAACGATTTAATCAAGCTGGAACTGTGGCAAAAGGCCATAGTTTCCGTGATTTTTGGCATACAGGACGCGGAAAAAGTGCGCGTTTTCCGCGAAATTTTTATAGTAATCGGCAGAAAAAACGGCAAAAGTTTATTTGCTTCTGCGATTATCGCATACATGGCGTACTTAGAACCGGAATACGGGCAGGAAATCTATTGTTTAGCGCCGAAGTTAGACCAAGCGGCGCTTGTGTATGACGGATTTTATCAAATGGTACAGGCAGAGGACGAGCTTTTAGAGCTGGCAAAGAAGCGCAGGAGCGATATTTATATCGCAGAGACGAACACGGTAATAAAACCGATTGCCTTTAATGCAAAAAAATCAGACGGCTTTAACCCGCAGCTGGTGGTATGTGATGAAATGGCAGCATGGAGCGGAGACGCCGGGCTTAAGCAGTATGAGGTTATGAAGTCTGCTTTAGGAGCGCGTACCCAGCCCATGATTTTAAGTATCAGCACAGCCGGATACATAAACGATAGTATTTATGACGAGCTAATGAAACGCAGCACCAGCTTTTTGAAAGGCAATAGCAAAGAGCGCAGGTTATTACCATTCCTTTACATGATTGACGATGTGGAGAAATGGAATGACATAGAGGAACTAAAGAAAGCAAACCCGAATATGGGAGTATCCGTAAAGGAAAGTTTCTTTATGGATGAGATAGCGATAGCAGAGAGCAGCTTAAGCAAGAAAGCAGAGTTTCTGACAAAGTATTGCAATATCAAGCAAAACAGCTCGATTGCATGGCTGGAATATACGACCGTAGACGGGGCAGGCGTGGAAAAGACCTTAGAAGATTTTAGGGACTGCTACGCAGTAGGAGGCATTGACTTAAGCCAGACAACAGACCTTACGGCGGCCAGCGTGGTAATTGAAAAGGGCGGCGTGCTTTACGCCTTTACTCAATTCTTTATGCCGAGGAACCGGGTAGAGAGCTTGCAGGCCACGGACGGCGTGCCCTATGACATATTTGTGAAAAAGGGACTGATTACCTTAAGCGGCGAGAACTACGTAGACTATAAAGATGTATTTAGCTGGTTTGTTATGCTGCTGGAAACCTACGGAATAAGGCCGCTGCAAATTGGATACGACCGATACAGCGCCCAGTATCTCATAAACGATATGAAAAACTATGGTTTTCACATGGACGACGTTTTCCAAGGGGAGAATTTAACGCCTGTAATACGGGAATTTGAGGGTATCATAAAGGACGGCAATTTTAAGATTGCCAATAATAACCTGCTTAAATCACATTTCCTTAATGTGGCGCTTAAGCAGAACATGGAAACCCGGAAATTCAGACCAATAAAGATAGAGCAGCGGGCGCACATAGACGGTTTTGTATCTGTCATAGACGCTATGACAGTGCGCCAGAAATATTACGAGGAGTGCGGCGAGCTGCTTAAAAACGCTGCATAGAAAGGGGAGAGTAAACGCATGAAATTTATAGATTACCTGTTTCATGGCAGAAAAATGCAGGTAATAGACAGCTATTTTAAAATGCTGAACGGGTACAGCCCGACGTTTACCAGCTTTAACGGCGGCGTGTATGAAATGGATTTGACAAGGGTAGCAATCAACAGTTTTGCTACCCATTGCAGTAAGCTAAAGCCGGAGGTTGAGGGCAGCGCACATAAGCGATTAGAGCGGGTATTACAGTATAAGCCAAACTACTTTATGGATACAGTGAAGTTTATAAAGCGTCTGGCGACAATCTTAGCGGTGGAAAACACCGCTTTTATTGTGCCTATCGAGGACGAGGCGGGGAACCTGTGCGGCTGGTATCCGATACGCCCGCAGCGCTGCGAGGTGGTAGAGGCAGCAGGACAGGTATACTTGCGGTATCTGTTTGCAAATGGGGAGTACGGCGCTATTGAGTTTGAGCGAGTGGGGATTATGACAGACTTTGAATATTCAGACGACCTTTTTGGAGAGGACAACACCACGCTTAAGCCGACCATGCAGCTGATACATACCCAGAATGAGGGAATTATTAACGCTGTAAAAAATTCTGCAAATATCCGCTTTCTTGCAAAGGTGGCAAATATGCTGAAGCCGGAGGACATTAAGAAAGAGCGGGAACGGTTTACCGAGGACAACTTAAGCGCAGACAACAAAAGCGGAATGATTATTTATGATAATAAATTCAGCGACTTAAAACAGGTGGAAAGCAAGCCGTACACGCCAAACGCGCTGCAAATGCAGCAGATACAGGACAGCGTATGTACCCATTTTGGTACAAGTATGGATATTCTGCAAAATAAATTTGATGAAAACACATGGAACGCCTATTACGAGGGGAAAATAGAGCCTTTTGCAATCCAGCTTTCCCTTGTAATGACGAATATGACATTTACAAAGCGGGAAATTGCACAGGGAAACGCGATTGTATTCAGCGCAAACCGCCTGCAATATGCCAGCAACGCCACAAAGCTACAGGTAAGCACGCAGCTTTTCGACCGGGCGCTTTTGTGCCGAAATGACGTAATGGATATATGGAACATGGCGCACGTAGAGGGAGGAGAAAAATACTATATCCGAAAGGAATATACCGAAGTTAGCAGGCTGGACGATAAAAAAGAGGAGCCGAAAATAGTAGTGCAGCCGATACAGCCGGGGCAGCAGGCGACGGAGGAGCCGCCAGCAGGCGGGGAGGAGCCGGAACCGCCGCAGCCGGACGATAAAGGGCAGAAAGGAAGTGGAGAAAATGCCGTTTAAGACAGACAGGGAATATAGGGCACTGGCCGCGCCTTTATCAGTGCAGGCAGCAACAAAGCGGATAGATACGGAGTATTACGTAGAGGGCTATGCGACAACTTTTGATAAGCCGTACCTGCTTTATGAGTTTGAGGACGGCACAAAATTTTACGAAAGAATAGACGCACACGCGCTGGACGGCGCGGATATGAGTGACGTTATCATGCAGTACGACCATGAGGGGCGGGTATTTGCCCGCCAGTCCAATAAAACGCTGCTTCTGATACCAGACCATAAGGGGCTTTTGATTGCGGCTGATTTAGGAAAGACAGATTTAGCCCGTGGGCTTTATCAGGATATAGAGGCAGGCATGATAACAAAAATGTCGTGGGCGTTCCGGGTGCAGGAAGAAAGTTACGACCGGGCGACACGCACAAGGACAATCTTAAAAATCAAAAAGGTTTATGACGTGTCCGCCGTGAGCATACCGGCAAACGGCGACACTGAAATAAGCGCCCGCAGTTTTGCGAGTAGGAGTTACGAAGCAGAGAAGCAGGAGCGGCTTTATAGGCGGGTGCAGCTGCTAAAGATTAGAGCAAGTTTATAAGACGAGAAAAGGAGAATTAAAAGCATGAAAACTTTAAAGGACATTGAGGCGAGATTAGCCCAGATTAAGAACGAGCTGAACACCAGAGGAGCAGAGCTGACGGAGGCAGAGATTGCTGCTTTTGAAACAGAGGTAGGAGATTTGCAGGAGCAGAGGCAGGCACTTTTAGACAGTGCGGAAAAGAGAAAGAAGCTGCTGGAAAAGATTGCAAACGGAGAGCCTGTAGACGACGGGGACGGAGGCGAAACAACGCCTACGGTTTTGAGGAACTTTAAGGGCGCTGCGGGGGAAACGGACGGCGATAAATACGCGAGCATGGAGTACAGAAAGGCATTTATGCAGTATGTGTGCCGCGGTACAAAAATCCCCGCAGAGTACCGGGCAGACGCGGTAAGCACAACTACAGACGTGGGGGCAGTCATTCCTACTACGGTACTTAACCAGATTGTGCAGAAGCTGGAAAGTACGGGAATGATTTTAACCCTTGTTACCAGAACGGCATATAAGGGCGGCGTGGCAATCCCTGTATCTACGGTTAAGCCTGTGGCAACGTGGGTAAGCGAGGGGAAAGGCAGCGATAAGCAGAAGCATACCGCAACAAAAGACGGCATGATTACTTTTGCATACCATAAGCTGCGCTGCGCGGTAGCGGTATCTCTGGAAGTGGATACAATGGCAATCAGCGCCTTTGAAACCCTGCTTATCAACAATATTGTGGAGGCAATGACAAAGGCGCTGGAGCAGGCAATCATTGACGGCGACGGTACGGGAAAGCCGAAAGGCATTTTAGCGGAAACGCCGGAGGAAGGGCAGGCAATCGAAAGCGCCGCGCCCGCTTACGCCGACTTAATCGCAGCAGAAGCCGCGCTGCCGCAGGCATACGAAAACGGGGCGGTATGGTGCATGAGCAAGAAAACTTTCATGCAGTATTACGGGCTGACAGACACCAACGGGCAGCCTATCGGCAGGGTAAACTATGGACTTGCAGGAAAGCCGGAGCGTACCCTTTTAGGCCGTCCGGTAGTGTGCTGCGACTACGTAAAGAGCTACGCAAGCACGCTGGCGACCGGGGACGTGTTCGCTTTCCTTTTCAATTTCAAGGACTATGTGCTTAACACAAACTATGCTATGGGTGTGAAAAAGTACGAGGACAACGACACAGACGACCAGGTAACAAAGGGTATCATGCTGGCAGACGGAAAGGTAGTTGATAAGAACAGCCTTGTAACAATTAAGAAACTGGAAGCTGCATAAAGGAGTTGGAAAAATGAAAGGGAATTTAGATACCAAACAGCTGGAAAGCATGAAGAAAGCCGACTTGCAGGCGTTGGCGCGGGAGCTGGGAGTAAGCGACGAGGGGACGATTAAGGAAATTGCCGCACGCTGCGCGGCGGTAGAGGTGGACGTACCCGACGAAAGCGAACTGACGGAGGAAGAGAAAGAGCTTGCGCGCGAAGCAGAAGCGGAGCAGGCAAAGCAGGAAAAGCGGCAGCAGGAGAACAAGCCGGGAGAGGAAAAGGCGAGGGTAAAGGTACTGAAAAGGTACTTAGATAAGCGCTTGAACCAGATTAAAGAACCGGGAGAGGTTTTTATTACGGACAAAGAACGGGCAGAAGTTTTGGCCGGAAAGGAACTTGTAAAAATCGTAGAGTAACAGAGATAAGAGGCGGGAGCTATGGGGACATACGCGACCGCCTCTTTTTTGACATTCACTTAGAAAGAGGGTACGGGTATGGCAGCAGATACCACACTGACAGAGAAAATGCGGGCGGCGCTGCGTATCAGCAGTACCAGTGCAAAAATCACAGAAGAAATAGAGGACTGTATAGCAGCCTGCAAAGCAGACCTTAAGAACGACGGCGTAAAGAGGATTGATGAAACCGACGCGCTGATTATCCGGGCAATTACGCTGTACTGTAAAGCGGAATTTGGATACCAGAATAACGCCGAAAAATTCAGAAACTCTTACGACACTCTGAAAATGCGGCTTTCTATGTCACAGGAGTACAATACTGTGCCGGATATGTCCGAAACGGACACCACAGGCGGGGAAAGCGGGGCAGAAAATGGCTAAATGGGCGGACGAAATCACACTGATAAGCGAAACGGAGCAGGCAGACCGGGTAAATGACAATGGCTTTCCCGTAGAGCCTGCGGAAAGCAGCCGAACTGTTTTCTGTAACATGAAATCCGTAGGATACAACGAATATTTCAAGAGTGAACAGACAGGAAAAGTGGTAGAGCGCAAATGTGAGGTACATAAGGCAGATTATGGCGGCGAGGATACCGTAGAAATGGACGGGCGGCGCTATTTTGTCCTTAAAACCTACGACATTGACGAGGACACCATAGAGCTTACGCTTACAGACCTGCGGCACAAAGGAGAGGGGGCATAAAATGGGAGCATTTAATACCGTGGGCTTAGAGGCTGTTATTGAGTCTTTCAGCAAGCGGGAGCAGGCGACCGTTTCCGCTGTCCCTAAAATGCTGAAAGCAGGCGCAGACGTGCTGGTAGAGGCACAGAGGGCAGAGGCAAGGGCTATGGGTATCGTAGAAACGGCTGGTTTTGTCAATTCCATTAAGGCGACAGCGGTAAAGGGAGACGAGCGGGAGCAGCACATTGACGTATACCCGCAGGGCAGGGCAAAACACGGGAACGACCGCAAGGGCGATAAAAGTAAAGTGCGCTATGCAACTATCGGATTTGTGGCGGAATATGGAACGAGCAGCCAAGCAGCACGCCCTTATATGACGGTAGCCAATGAGAAAGCGCACGACAAAGTAGTAAACGAGCAGCTGAAAATATGGGAGCGTGAAAACAATGGATAGCTTGCAGAATGTATTAGAGAGCGCCGGGCTGCCTGCACAGAGAGGAGTTTACACAGGAAAGAAAAAGCCAGCCGCCTATTATACATTCCTGCGGATTATGAAAAATGCCGCTGTAAATGCTGATGATAAGCGGCAGGGCAGCCGGGAAATGTACCGGGTAACGCTTTTTTCCAAAGCGGACTTTGAGGAGCAGTTAGAAAAGACGCTGGAAATATTGGAGGCAGCAGGATACTACATAAACAGCGTGGATACAGAAGAATTTGAAACAGAAACCGGGTACTGGTATGTGCCTATCACAATCGAAATATTAAAGGAGTGAAATAAAATGACATTAGGATTGAAAGACCTTTACTATGCGTTATGCACAGAGGAGGACGGAGTAGAGAGCTACGAAACGCCTAAGAAAATGTCCGAAGCTATGACCGCTTCTCTTTCCGTAGAAACGGCCAGCGCTACACTTTATGCAGACGACACATTGAGCGAAAGCGTACAGGAGTTTTCCAGTGGAACACTGACGCTGGGGATTAAGGATTTAACGCCGGAGGTACTGGCGGAGCTTCTGGGGCAGGAAGTAGACCAGAATAAAGTTGTATGGGCTGGAAAAGACGACGAGCCGCCCTTTGTGGCCGTTGGATTTAGGGCGAGAAAGACAGGCGGTAAATACCGCTATGTATGGCTGCTGAAATGCAAGTTTAATCTGCCGTCCGAAAACTACGAGACGAAAGGCGAAAGCATTACTTTTAACACGCCGGAGATTGAGGCCAGTATTACCGCGCGTAAATCGGATGGGCGTTGGAAAGCAGATTTTGTAGGAGCAGAGACAGACACGGCGGCGACAACGTGGTTTACGGAAGTACCGGAGCCTGCGCACGCAATGGAATCAGTATAAAGAGAGGAGGAGAGGCGCGGCGCAGGCCGCGCCTTATTTAAGATATGAGCGCATTAAAAGACGGAGGATATACAGTTACGTTGAAAGGAAAGGAGTACCGTTTACTCTTTACCCTTAACGCACTGGACGAGATACAGGGGAAGTTTGGCGGGTACGATAAGCTGAACGAGGTTTTTAACCAGAATAACCCGGACTGGGTAAAAGATACAAAATGGCTGCTTACGCTGCTTTTGAACGAGGGACTTTTAGAGGAGGACGAGAACGCAGAGCTTTTGACAGAAACGCAGGTAGGCAGAATGATACACACAGGAAATTTGCAGGAAGTACAGAGGGCTATTTACGCGTCCTTTGTTGCCGGGACAGCAGGAGACGGAGAAAAGGACAACGAGAACGGGGAGGAGCCGGGAGAGGAAAACGAAGATAAGGGGGAAGTGACAGCCGCGCAGGAAGATTAGACACTGCGCGGCTTTTATATATCGCTATGGTGCTGCTGGGATACCGGGAGCGTGAGGCGTGGAGGAAAACACCGTATCAGATTGTGACGCTGTTTAAGTATCACAAAGAGTATAGCCAGCCTGCTTTTGTACCAGTGCAGACGCAGGCAGCAGTACCGAAACAGGCAGCAGGAGGCATGGACGCTATCGACATAGCATTAGGGGGACTGTAAAGCATGGCGGATAAGACAGAAAACATAAAAACACGGCTTAGTTTTGACGGCGAGGCAGAGTATAAGGCGGCCTGCAAGGAAATTAACAGTACCCTTAAAGTGCTTAATTCTGAAATGAAACTTGTCACGGCTGAATACAAGGATAATGCCGACAGCGCCGACGCATTACGGGCAAAACAGAGCGTTTTGCAAAAGACATACGACGAACAGGCCAAAAAGGTAAAAGAGACAGAGGCGGCATTAGAGAAATGCCGGAAAGCAACAGGAGATAACAGCGAAGCGAGTAAAAAGCTGGAAGCACAGCTTAATTACCAGAAAACAGCCCTTGTAAAGACCGAGCAGGAGCTAAAAAAGACCGCAGACCAGCTGGAAACTGCCGAAAAAGCAGCAGACAGCATGGGAGAGGAGATTGAGCAGAGCGGGCAGCAGGCAGAGGACGCAGGCGGCAGATTTTCAAAATTAAGCGGAGTTTTGGGCGGTTTAGGCGGAGCTATGGCAACGGGAGTTAAGGCAATCGGCACAGCAGCGGCAGCAATCGGCACAGCCGTTGTAGCCGGGCTGGGATATGCCGTAAGCCAAGCAGACGAGGCAAAAGGCGCTTTAAATGACTTTTGCGCCGCGACGGGAACCGCGACAGACGAGGCAGACCAGTACAAGCAGGTTATGGAGAATATCTATAACGGCAATTACGGGGAGGGTTTTAAGGATATTGCGGCAGCCATGACGACGGTAAAGCAGCAGGCGGGCGATTTGGGAGCAGACGAGCTGGAAAAAATGACGACCAATGCTTTAGCCCTGCGGGACACTTTCGATATGGACGTAGCCGAGAGTACGCGGGCAGCCACACAGCTTATGCAGAAATTTGGGCTTTCTGGAGAGGAGGCATATAACCTTATCGCGCAGGGGGCGCAGCAGGGGCTTAATCAGAATGGGGATTTGCTGGACGTTATCAACGAGTACAGCAATCAGTATTCACAGGCCGGGCTTAGTGCAGAGGATATGTTTAACTCTATCAAAAATGGAGCTGAAACGGGCGTATGGAGCATTGACAAAATGGGCGACGCTTTCAAAGAGTTTAGCATACGCATGAACGACGGCACAGCTAATGAATACCTTACCAGTCTGGGGCTTAATGCAGACGAGCTGGTTAGCAAATTCCAGACAGGCGGGGAAAGCGCAAAGGAGGCCATGGGCGAGATAAGCAGCGCCCTAAAAAACTGCGACGACGAGAGCCTACAGTACACCGCAGGCGTAGGGCTTATGGGTACTATGTGGGAGGATATGGGCGCAGACGCTTGCACAGCCCTTATGGACGTTGAGGGGCAGATAAGCAGGACAACGGACGCTATGGGGCAGATAAATGCAGTCAAGTATGATACGTTTGGCGAGGCAATTAAGGGAGCCGGACGGATATTGCAGACCAGCTTTATTATGCCGATAGGGGAGCAGGCGTTACCGATATTCAGCGATTTTGCAAACGAAATCAGCCGGGGAGCTGCGGAGGCGGGCGGCGATATTGGGAAATTTGCGGATAGTTTTGGGACAGCCATAAAGAACCTTACCAGCGGGCTTACGGAACTGATACCGCAGATTGCAGATTTTGCCGTTGAAATGGTATCCGGGCTGGCGCAGGGGATAGTAGAAAACGCGCCTACGATTGTGCAGGCGGGCGTTGATATTATCAAGTCTTTAGCTGACGGGATTATAGAGGCAATCCCTACACTGACAGAAAGCGCCGTGGAAATCGTAACTACACTGCTGGACGGGATTATAGAAATGATACCCAGCTTAGCAGACGGAGCGGTACAGATTATTGCGGGGCTGGCAACAGGGATAGGGCAGGCGTTACCGCAGCTTGTACCGAGCATAATTGACGCTGTGCTTACTATCGTGGAGACGCTGGTAAACAATATCCCTATGCTGGTGGAGGCGGCCTTACAGCTTGTTTCCGGGCTGGCTGACGGTATCGTAGCGGCGCTGCCTGTGCTGATAGAGCGCCTGCCGGAAATCATTACAGCAATCATAAACGCGCTGGTAGAGGGGCTGCCTATGATTATGGAAAACGCGGCAGACATTGTAATAGCGCTTGTGGACGGCATTATAAATGCAATACCGCTGTTAATTGAGGCAATCCCGCAGATTATCGTAGCCATTGTTACGGGGCTGGTAAACGGCTTGCCGCAGATTGTGGCGGCAGCAGGCCAGCTGGTGCTTGCAATCATTACGAAACTGGCAGAGCTGCCGGGGCAGATTGCAGGCGCGATAGCTGACGGCATAACAAGGATTGCGGAATGGGGCGCAAATATGCAGGCGAAAGCCAGCGAAGTAATGAACGGTATGCTTACAGGCATTGTGAATATTGTAACCCAGACACCGCAGAAAATCTGGAACT
>ERZ1643251.3844-NODE-3844-length-13500-cov-52.731796_pt1 | contig 13500 bp, 14 predicted proteins | sample MGYA00579261_ERZ1643251 | MGnify/ENA primary metagenome ERZ1643251 (study PRJEB29033, sample SAMEA4952267) | chicken gut metagenome | biome: Broiler Chicken; feature: Gastrointestinal Tract; material: Caecum | place: Ireland | collected 2018 | study: Broiler... | reverse complement strand
ATCATATTATTTTCCCCTCGATAAAACTTATTTTATAATAAAAAAAATATGCAAACAAATTAAATTTTAAGACATTAAAATAATTTATAAATTATTTTTTACTATTTATCTCTTGCTGACTACAAATGGTAAAGTAATTCTTTAACAAATTTATGTTTTTAATATATATAAAAAAATAAATATCCAAATTCGAATATTTATTTTTATTACCATTAATTGAATACATATTTAATTAAATTTTTCTTGTACCATTTACTTTTATAATAAACATAACTTAAATAATTGTTGTTTCATCTTTTATTTATTTGGATTAAATTCTTTAACATTGCCAAATATTTCTAATTTTTTATTTATCCTGTTATAAATTAGTGCTCCGTTATCAAATATTGCATACACTTTTTTTTGAGTATCATTAGAAACTTTTTGTAATGAATCTAAATATCTTTTATTGTTTATTGTATGTACATCTATATAAAATGGATCATCTAATATTCCAAATCCGTCATAGAATGCAAAATATTTATAAAAATTATTTTTTGCGGTAATGAAATATCTTTTTAATTGAAGTTCTGCCCCAGCGCTTTCTCCAATTATTAATCCATCAAAATACTTTATATCATAAAATATCTCAGTATCATGAAGTACTTTTTTAAAAAACATTTCTGGATTACCACCAGGTAATAATAATATATTCGATTCTTTAATGATATTCTTAAGTTTTTCCTTAGAATCACTATAACAATTACATACAGTAATATTACTTTCCTCTATACCAATTTTTTTTAGTTCATTTATATATCTATTATATCTTCTTTCACCTTTTTTAAAAAAATCATTATCTAATTTATCGGCATCTATTTCAACTGGAAATGCCCAAGGAAATATAGCCACTTTAGGATTCTTAGGTAATATTTCTAACATTCTATCTTTAACTATATTCATCCCGATTTCTATTCTACTAAATAGTATACTATACATAACATTACCTCCTTATCAATTTTTTTGCTGCCATTTGTCCACATCCAACATCTATTTTATCCCCTACACTTTCAAATTTAGAATTATGAATGTTTCTTTTATCTAATAATCTATGTAACCTTAAATATCTATCATCAGTAGCTTTCTCAAATTTTCCACCTTCAATTGGATTGTAACTACTAATTTTTAATCTATCATCATCTTCTAAAAATTCAAGTAATTCATAAAAATCTTCATCTGAATCATTAAATTTTTTTAATAATACATAATTAAATTCAGCTTTGTGAATACTATGTTTTTTATAATAATTCATTGCTTTTCTTAATTCTTCGAAAGAAGAATGAGATGGTATTAATTCTTTTCTCTTTTTATCATTAGGCGCATGTAATGATATAGTCAATTTGAATTGTCTGATGTTATTAAAATCTTCAGTTAATTTAACTATATCTTTTGAATATGGTAATGTTGTAGCAAGCGCAAAATATATTCTTTCATCTCTTTCAGTTAATTCTTGTATAGCAGCTAGAACATTATCATAATTTAACATTGGTTCTCCAACACCCATGAAGCTACAACATAAATAATCATATTTCTTTAACAATTCAAACTGTTCAATAATATTACCAATCTCATCTAAAATTTCTTGTTTGGTCAAATTTCTATGATAATTCTTATTTATTCCATTATAACACATTTGGCATGATATAGGACATCCAATTTGACAAGAAACACATAAGTGACATGTATTTCCATCATCAAAAACACCTGTTTCAATCACAAAATTATCATCCGTTGCTTGCAAAACTTTAGCTGATAATTTATCTTCACTAATAATCTTATCTATTATTTTCATAATCTACCTTCCTTATATAATCTTTTCATTTCTTTAATATTATTTTGCATATTACTTTTTTCATTTAATATTTTAAATATTAATTCCTCTAATGGTAAATCACTTTCTAATAATTCCTTAGAAGAAATTATCATAGCATTATAAAGATTTCTTAATTTAGTATCACTAATATTATTTAAATATGTAGTATTTGTAGAAGACCAATTACAATTCTTATTTTGCCATCTAAAATTATATAATAATAATAATTGTTTATATTCTTTTAATGCTCTTAATTGATATTGCCTTTTAGCTTCTTTTAAATCTACATTCAAATATGGATTAGCAATAAACACAAGTTCTTTATTAGATGTTTTTTGAGCTAAATAACTCATTAAAAACATCAAAAACAATTGATGATTACTAGCAATATAGATTTGCTTAGAATTATCATACAATTTAAAATAATTACTCCAAACAAAATCAACATCTATATTAAATGGTCCAGACAAGGTATCTATTACATATCCAGTATTTCTATTTTTTGAAACTAAAATATCTGAATTATTAAAAGCCCTAATAAATGCATTCATCTCTTTTTTTAAATATGGAGGACATATAGAAGGAATTTTCACATCATCTTTTAATTCAAATACTAACGATTTTTCTATATACGTGGAACATACTTGATTGCAATAATTGCATATAATATTGCCGTTTTCTATTCTGTATATTTTACCATTATTAACTGATGATGGAATCATATCTACTCTTCCACATTCACATCTTATTTTTTCTTTTTGTTTTATTTTTAAAAATCCATCATGATACATTTTATCTACTATCTCCAACAATTGAGTATCGTGATCTTTGTCCACAAATATTGAATCATATTCTATTTTAGATTTACTAATAGTATCTAAATAACCATCTAATTCAGTATCCTTTTGTTCATAACTATGGATTATATTAAATCCAATATTCTTTTTTGCTTCAAGAACATCCCCAACAAAGTCCATTATAGTTGGAGATAAAAGCATGCCAATATTAGTTTCCTTTTGTGGTTTTATTGGTAATGTTGATATTAAAAATTCTTCACCTTTCAATTTTAAAACCTCCTTAAAATTAAAATACATTTATTATATAAATTTTTCTTTTTAGTATTCAAATCTTTTAATATATTTTCTCTATTAGTTAAAACTTTATAACTTTCATTTATACTATTTATATCAAATATAACATTTGAATGAGAACTTAAATCTATATTTTTTTTATCAAGTATCAATTGTAAATCTTGTATAGACTTTAAATATTCATTAAATAAATTAAATAAATTTTTATCTAATATGTTTGATTCATTAAAAAAACAATCTATATTAAATTTAATTACATTTTTATCTAATCTATAAAATATAGCTAATAATTTATAAAAATTAAATAATACAGTTGTTTTATATATTTTTTTTAATAAAGCATTTTCTACATAAGTCAAATCTTCATCTAAGTAATTATCATCTCTTTTTATATCATTTAATAAATTATCTATAAATATATTTATATTATTATTTTTCCTATATTCATTTCTATATTTTTTATATATTTTTAAATATTTTTTATTAAAAATAAATTCAAAACAATATGTCCATTCGTTAATATTAAATTCATTATCATATTTATTAAAATAATTAATTACATCATATATACTTCTTGTAGAATTATATGTTTCATACATCAATTGTTCCGCATTCTCTCTACATTTAACTTTTATTTTTCCATCTATAAAATTAAGGACATATTCATTATTATCTATGGCACTTATCTTTTTTTCATCTATTAAAGGCAAATACACTACCATACTATGTAATTTATCTTTACCTCTAAATTTTAATACTTCTTGTAATATATAATTTATTTTATCTTCAATATCTATAATATCTTGATAATTATGTGAAGTTGTTAAATAATTAATATCTATATCACTAAATAAGTTATTAGAGTTTCTTGCTAAACTACCACTTAATGTTATACAAAAATCAATATTATAAAAATTTTTAAATATACAACCAAGCTCATTAATCATTTCAATTATATAATCTCGATATTTTTTATTCAACATATTAAATTCTTTTATAGAAATATCAAAAGCTTTAGATTCATAATAATCTCTTAGCCCTAATATTTTTTCTCTATAAGAAGATATAAATTTATTTTTAATTATATTGTATTTTTCTAAATTCATGTTTTATAGTTCCTTTTTTTCTTGTAAAATAAAATACTATTTTTCTTATTTTTTGTCAATATCTTTAAGTAAATTTTGATAATTTAACAATCAAATATATTCTCATATTATACAATAGCCTGTTATATCAGTTTGATTTAACAAAAATTTATCTCAAAGTCCAACTCTCATAAACTTTCCTGTGTTTACCAACAATGCATCGTTGCTATATTTTTGTAAAAAATCCCATAAAATAAGATTTTTCTTTAGTTTTGATATTTTTTTGTGTTTTTTTATTAAAATAAAATCGTGTTTTTACCTTTATTTATAAAGGTTTACACGACTTTTGTTATTTTTTCCCAATTTCTTGTATACCCTGTAACAGGTATTAAACCAACTACAACCATTAAATTTAAACAAGCTTGAAATCCTATTTGAAATATTATTCCAAATGATAAATATTTACCAAATAAATCATTACAATTACGAGATATTTTAAATCCATTATAACAAATAATAACAAATAAAGTTATAATAATTAAACAACCTAAAAAACCTAATTCCTCACTTATTATTGAAAATATAAAATCAGTTTGTGGTTCTGGTAAAAAGAAATGTTTTTGTCTTGAATTACCTATTCCAAATCCGAATAATCCACCCGGACCTATGGCATATAAACTTTGAATAATTTGAAATCCACTACCTAATGGATCACTCCAAGGATTTAAAAATGATAATATACGACTAAGCCTATAAGGAGCAGCTAAAATTAATCCTACTATCCCTATTACACCAACAATACCTAGTCTAATAAAATATTTAAAATCTACACCACCTACAAATAATAAACCAATTATAGACATTACAATAATAGTGCCTGTTCCAAAATCAGGTTGTAACATAATAAGGCCAAATACTAACATAAGAATTCCTAAAATTGGTAATATACCTTTAAATGATTTAGTCGCTTTTTCACTATAAGCTAAATATTTAGATACAAATATAAGTAATCCTAATTTGGTAAACTCACTAGGTTGAATACCAAATGAACCAATACCAAACCAACTACGACTACCATTTCGAACAGTACCTATGCCAGGAATTAAAACTAATATCAATAATATTAAACAACTAATTAAAATTAAGTTTGATTTTTTTAAATATATCTTATAATCTATTTTACTTATTATAATCATCAAAACAATTCCTACAATAAGAAATAGTCCTTGATTTTTAACATATTTTAAAGCATCTCCGTATTTATATTCTGACCATATGTAAGAGGCAGAATAAATCATTAATACACCAAATACACTTATTATTATTACACTAATTAATAAAGTTAAATTACATTTTTTCATAATTATCCCTCTATTAATTTTATGAAAAATAAAAAAGCATAATTCATGCTTTTAAATTAGAATTTTTATTAAATTGATCACTAATTTTGATTAATTTGATAGCTAATTTATTTATTTTTCTTTCTATTAAAAATCCTTTTTTATTTTGCAATTCTTTTAATTCATATAAATTATTAATTAAATTTTGATAACCTTTTTCACCATATATTCCATCAAACCAATATTCAATATCATCTATATTACCATTTATTCTTAAATTTTCTAAAGTTAATAAAAAGGTTTTATTATCTAACAATTTTTTACAATAATATTTTAAACTATAATAAGCTGGTGATATATAATCACCATTAATACTATTTTTAACAGCATATATAGTATTATTTATAATTTCATTATCACTTTTTAAATTAGATATTATATTAATTAATTGTTCTGTTTGTTTAGAATTAATTATTTCTTCTAAAACATAACTTCTGTTTTTATCAATTATTTTAAAATCTTTTAAATTATATTTAGTTTTAGTTAATCCTGTTCTTAAATAAAAATAATCTTTTTCTAATATTATTTCATTTTGATAAGAATTAATAGCGTGATTTAATTCATGAATTAAATTATCCAATAATTGTAAAAATGGAATATTGTTATATCTATTTAAATAAATTGCCTTTTTAGTTTTAACAGTTTCTTCCAAATAAGGATAACTTATATACAATGCTTGAATTTTAGGTTCTTCCTTACCGGTTATAATAATAGGTATATTATTTAAACAATTAATAATAAAATGTTCTTTATTATACTTAATTACAAATGCTGGTAATATTACATATAATAAATGTTTTATATTATCTGGATAATTATATTTTAAACTAATTTCATCAACAATAGATATATATTTTTCTATCATAGTTTCACCAATTATATTTTATAATATTTTGTTTAAATATTCAACTATATTATAACACCAAAGGTTAAAGCAAATAATGAAGCAATTAAACCTATTATCCAAAATAATTTTACTATATCATGTTCTTCCCAACCTTTTTTTTCAAACGAATGGTGAATAGGAGTCATTAAAAATAATCTTTTTTTTGTAAATTTATAATATGTTCTTTGAATTATACAACTTAATGTTTCAATAACAAAAATTATTCCTATTAAAACTAACAATAATTCATGTCTAGTAATAATAGCAATACTTCCCAAAGTTGCTCCTAGAGCTAAAGAACCAGTATCTCCCATAAAAATCTTAGCTGGATTACTATTGAAAACTAAAAATCCTAAAATACTTCCAACTAAAGAAAAGCAAAATAAAGCTACACTTTCATATCCTTCTAACCATCCTGTATCATAAGATATAATTCCAAACGTTAAAAAAGCAATTATAGATAATCCGCCAGCTAATCCATCTAAACCATCTGTTAAATTAACAGCATTACTAGATGCCACTAAAACAAATAATATAAACAAACCATATAACCAACCAATATCTAATCTTAAATTAAGGGTATGAATCCATAACAATGGCTCATTACCAGCTTTCATGAATAGATAAAAAAATATTACAGCTACAAATAATTGTAAAACAAATTTAGAGCTTTCACTTAAACCATTATTATTATTTTTTATTATAATTAAATAATCATCAATAAATCCAATTAAACTATAACTTATAAAAGTAAACATAACTATTATTAAACTATAATTTAACTCTATTATATCCAATATTAACAATAAAAATATAATTACTATAGTAGAAATTATAAAAATAATTCCTCCCATTGTTGGTGTACCATTTTTTTTCTTATGAGTTTCTTCTAAATATCTATTTAATATTTGATCTAATTTTTTCTTTTTTAAAAATGGAATTATTAAAAAACCTAACATAATGGATAAAACAAAACTTAGCATTACAACAAAAGCAACTTTAGTTAACATTATTCATCTCCTAACATTAATCTTATCGTTTCACCTTCAGCTAAATAACTTGCTTCACTTGGTGATTGATGAATTACTTTACTACCACTACCACTAAATTCCACTTTAAATTCTTTTAAATTTGATACAGCTTCTTTTGTGTCCATGCCTATCACATTAGGGACTGTATAATATCTTTTATCACCATAATTATATTCTTTAGTCATACCATCATATCGTTCTTTTATATTTAGAGCAGAAATAGCCGAATTTAAAACATTCTTAGCAATAGGAGCTGCAATAGTACCACCATATTGAGTTACTCCTTTAGCATTATCAATAGCTATATATACAACAATCTCTGGATCATCAGCTGGTAAAAATCCCATAAAAGATGTTATATAATTACCAACTAAGTATTTACCATCTTCAACTTTTTGTGCAGTACCAGTTTTTCCACCTACACGATAATTAGATATATAAGCGTTTCGGCCTGTTCCATTAGCAACGACGCTTTCTAAAGCATATCTTACTTTAGCACTTGTATTTTCTGTTATTACTTTTCTTACTACACTAGGCTTATTTTCAACTATTACAGAATTAGTTTCAGGCTCATTTAAACTTTTAACAATATAAGGAGTATATAAATTTCCGCCATTAATTGCTGCGGATACTGCTGTTACTTGTTGTGAGGTACTCCTCTAAATGATACTTTTTTCCTAAATTATTACTGGATGCTTTTGATATTGTTCCAGTTTTAAAAATAATATCTAATTTTATTTTTTTAGGATTATCTTCATCTTTATTAACGATTATTTTTTCTACTAAAGAATTAAATATATCACTTAAGCACAAATTATCTTCTATAGAATGTTCTAAGTTTTCTCTTATACTATTTATTTCTTTTTCGATTAAGTATTCATCTAACTTATTATTTTTTAGATTGTCTATTTTATCTAAATATTCATTTAAATCTAAATTTAAACTATCTACTTGTTTTTTATAATCAATATTTTCTAAGTATCCATCCATGACAAGTTCTAATAACTTGTCTTTTTTATTTTTAATAACTTCACATTTAGATTCTAAAACCTTTATTTCATTATCACTATTTTTAGATAGCAAATAGTTTTTACATTCTTTAATAAGACTATCAAAGATTATTTTTTTATCAAGATAAAGTTTAGAAATAATACTTTTAAATAATTCATCTAATTCATGTTCAAATACTCTATTATTAGTACACCCTTTTAAACTTTCTTTTCGATAAATCTGACATTCCCATACAGGATTATTTTTTCTTTTACCAGCACTATTTCTATGATAAGTAACATTATGAACACCACAATATATTTTTCCTGAATAAGTATAACGATTATGAAATATTGTTTTATCTTCTATTTTATTTAAATAACTTTTTTGTCTTTTTCTTAATTTTATATTGGCTCTTTCCCATAATTCTTCTGATACAATTGGAGGTACTTTATCATAATCTTTATAAACAACCCAATCATCTTTATCTAATTTCTTTTTCTTTTTAGTTCGATAATCTAATACTTTTGTTTTATTACCACAATAATATCCTTTGTATTTAGGATTTTCAATTATTCTAGTAATAATAGTAGTATCTAATCTTTTACCAGTTTTCGTTTTAAACCCACATTCATATAAATACTTTGATATTTTAGATAAACCATCATTTGTATTCGCATATCTATCATAAATTATTTTAATCATTTCAGCTTCTTTTTCGTTAATAACTAATTTCCCATTATCTTTTTCATAACCATAAATATTAGAACAACCTAATACATTACCATTATCAATACTTCTTTTCATACCAAATGATACTCTTTCTGATAATTTTCGCACCTCATCTTGTGCAACACTTGCCATAATAGTAAGTCTTAATTCGGAATCTGGTAATATAGTATTAATATTATCATTTAAAAAATATACTCCAACTCCACTAGCAAGTAATTCTTGGGTATATTTAATACTATCTAAGGTACTTCTAGAAAACCTTGATATTTCTTTTGTTAAAATTAAATCAAACTTACCATTTTTAGCATCATTAATCATTTTTAAGAATTCTTCTCGTTTAAAAACTCCAGTACCACTAATACCTTCATCGATATATGAACCTGCAAATTCCCATTTAGGAATTTTATTTATATAATCATTAAAGAAAGTTATCTGATTTTTTAAAGAATTTATTTGTTCATCTTTTTCAGTAGATACACGAGCATAAAAACAAACTCTTAAATTTAATTCTTGAAGTGGTATTCCTTTCATTATATTATTCCTAACTGTATATAGATCCATATATCTTCCCTCCCTACTTAAACTTTAATTAATTTATTCATAACAAAAGAGTACATTTCTTCATTTATAAATTTATTTCGTTTTAAATACTCTATTAATTTTATTTTAATTTCTATTTCAATAGATTTATTAATTATATTTTCCAATATCTTATCCTCCTTCTTCATTTTATTTAATTAAATAAAAAAAAGAACTTAAGCCCTTAAGTTCTACAAAATATCTGAAAACCTAAGTAGCTTAAAAAATAAGATATTAAGTTTTCAAATAACAAATTTAATTACTTTGATAATTCATAATATTTCTAGCAATAGTATAACCATCAACATTATCTGGTAATAAATTATTTTGTTCTAAAAACAAGAATAATTCTTTTAAAAAGATAATTTTATCTTCATAAGATAACTTTTCAAAATTAGATAACACATTTTCTATACCTTTTTGATAAAAACAATAAAATGAATTGTAATTATAATTTAGATAATTTTTAATATCTTTAATTAAATTATTAGAATATCCAATTAGTAATGGATTAAATATTTCTATATTAGTTTCTTCTAAATCAGGATTACATGTATTTAAACTATTTATTAAATTGTTATCCCAAGAATCTAAAACATAACATATAAATTTTATTTGATTATTCTTTTCTAAACTATCTAAACTTTCTATTAATTTTTTAACACTTACATTCATTTTTATCCCCTCCATTTAAACTATATTTAATGGCCATTTAAGAAATATTATTTTTTAGCATTAATAACTATTCAAATGAACATATAAAGTTTCTTAAAAACTAAATTACATATAAATAACACTATTTTCTTGTTTAACTATTAATCACTTAAAAAAATAATTTTTGCAAGCATTTTTTATTATTTTTTTTACTTTTTGGTTTTATCGTTTTTATCAATTATTTTTAGTTATTAATAATTAAGTTATTTATTACATCTAATTATCCGTAAATGGTAAATCTATATGACCTAACTGGGTATGTGGATTTTCATAAACTTCATAATCATAATAAAATGTACCTAATGAATTTTGTTTTCTAATAAGTTTTAAATATCCATTATCTTTTAATTCTTTAATAGCAGTATCTACCGCCATTTTACCTTCCTTGCATAATGAACATAATCCTTCATTACTAAATTGCCAATTATCAGGTAAACTTAAAATAATAGAAAACAAACCTTTAGCTTTTAAAGATAAATTCTTATCTTTTAAATGATAATTACTCATCTTAGTATAATTAAATAGTTTTTCTTCTCTATAAAACATAATCTTTCTCCTTTCTGTTAATTAATTTAAGACATAAAAAAAGCAACTATTTAAAGTTGCTCAATAAGTTCAAAACACTTTTCAATTTTTTCAACTATTTTCTTTTTATACTTACGTTGTTAATTTCATCAGGAGTGACTGTGTTATCTATTTTGTTTAAACAATGCCCCTGAAAATTCATAAAATTTTTGTAACTTTCACTATCAAGAAAGACTACTTCTTCATCAGAGTAACCAATTAATTTATATCCATAACTTTTTAGTTCTTTTACAGAAACAGGGGAATAATATTGAATTTGATCATTTCTCATATCTTTTTTTCTAAATACTTGAATTTGAAATCTTTCCATCTTTTCACCTCACAAAAATTATATCACTAAATGTATTTTTTTACAATTGTATTTTAAATTTTTTATTATAAAATTAAATCAATAATTTATTAATAAAAAAGCATGTGCATCACTTTTTACTATTTTTTATATAAAATACCTGTACTTTTTCGAATGGGCATAAGAAGAACGACACCATAATATAATTAATTGCTTATAATATATAGCAAATTAATGGTGTCTTACTATTTTTGCACTTGCAAAAATGATGCAAATTTATATTAAATATGCATCACGATACTTTTCAATCACTTATATTTAAACAAATTTCATGATGCAAAAATTGCATCACAATGCTTTTTTGAAAAATAAAAGTGCATCACAATATTTTTTATCACTTCCTTTCTTCCAACAAAAAAATGAGAAAAATTTCCAATGTCATTAACTTAAGCAATAATTTTAGAAAAAAAATTATTGCTTTTTTGTTTATATAACTTTTATGTTTAATTTTAGACACAGCAAAACAATTGATACTTATTATCAAAATTTTACTATTAATATAAATTTAAAATGTTTTACGTTTATTAATATGGTGCTTATTATTTATTTTTTTATTTCTTTTATATTTACGATTTTTCCTTGTTGGACATAAATATTTTAAAATTAATTGTTCAAATTCATCCATTAATAATAATCTTTTTTTTGAACTTTTTTCCATAATAATATATATAAAATAGTTTTTTAATAACCCCATTGCCATATTATGATTTATTTTCATTTTATGTTTATATTTTTGTTGATTAATTTTTGCTTCTGCTACATTTATGTGTGACTGAGCTATATTATATACTAACATTTGACTTAATATTTCTTGCTTAACAATAACTTCTTTCCCACTTGATATTGTTTCTATTTTTAAGTTTTCTTTTAGTTGATGATATGTACTTTCAATTGCCCACCTTAATTTATATAATTCTTTTATTTCCTCATATGTAAAATCTAAATTAGTTAATAGTATTTCTTTTTCTGTTTCTAATTCAATTTTTACAGCTCTTAATTTAATAGTATTACCATTTAAATAATATTCATATAATTCTGGTGCAGTTTTCTTTAGAGTTTTAATTCGATTATATTCATATTGAATTTCTATTTCTTCATCATTACTCTTCATTTGACTTATTTCTTTATTAAATGATTTACTATCTAAACGTTGAATAAATTTTATGTCGTTTTTTATTGAATAATATATATCTTCTAAACTTACATAACCGCGATCTTTTATACTTATCATTTTATAATTACTAAATTTTAATTTCATATTTTCTCTATGTATTTTTGATAATTTCATATCATTTGTTCTATGTTTTGCAATGCATACATCTAATACAAATTTATTAAGTATATCAATTACTATAGAAACTTTTACCCTTGCTGTAGTCTGTGTTTTTTTTCTTCCAGAAGTTGTACTACCAAAACTTTTTTTACTAGTTTTAGTATTGGGTATTTCAAATTCACTTCCATCTGTTGCAGTTAATAAATATCCTTTGTATAGCTTCATTTCTTCTTTACAATCTTGATAATAGACATCAAGCAATCCATTATTCAAATATTCAAATATATTTGGATTTAGCTTTTCTCTTTGCTTAAGCATACCTGTAGTACTTATACTTTCATATCCAGTGATCTTAAAAAATTGATATTCTTCCATTTTAGAACTTAATCCTTTCTTATTCATATTATAAATTATTAATTCTTTTGGACCTATTTTCCTTTTTCTAGTAAAATCTGTTGTTTTATTTCTTAGAAGTTCATAATTTAGTTTTGATTCTAGTTGGTCTCTGATGAAGTTTGTCCCATTTTGACTTTGCCTCATATTAAAACCTTCCTATCCTTTTCTTTTATTATATCAAAAAAAACGCTTTCGCGTTTCTTAAGTTAATGACATTGGAAAAATTTCTTCTTCTCATCTCTTAGTTAATTATTAATAGCAATCACTTTTGGTATAGTTTTTGCTATTCTACTATATTATAACATACATATTTCTGATTTCAATACCCAAATTTCTCTCTTTACCCAAGTTTGACAGTTTTTGAATAAAAAAGCAAAATAACCTATATAAAATATAGTTTTTTTATGTTTTAGGTATTGCGTACCATTGTGGAATATGATATAATTTATATAGTGTAGGTGTGTAATTATGAGACTAAAAATATCCCAAGTTTGACAGTTTTTGAATAAAAAAGCAAAATAACCTATATAAAATATA
>ERZ1643251.3842-NODE-3842-length-13505-cov-8.204015_pt1 | contig 13505 bp, 11 predicted proteins | sample MGYA00579261_ERZ1643251 | MGnify/ENA primary metagenome ERZ1643251 (study PRJEB29033, sample SAMEA4952267) | chicken gut metagenome | biome: Broiler Chicken; feature: Gastrointestinal Tract; material: Caecum | place: Ireland | collected 2018 | study: Broiler... | reverse complement strand
AAAATTCTTTTTTCTGCTAAATTTTCTAATTTTTCTATATACATTGTTTTATCTACATAATAATATCCATCAGTTATTAATTCTTCATAATTACTAATTCCATATGGTAACTTTTTCATTTCTATCACTTCCTCGATTATATTTTACTATACCAAAAAAGAAATAGCAAGGTATTCTATAAATTTGTCGCCGTGAAAAATGGCAAAAAAGAACCGGCACCAATTGCCAAAATGAAAAATGGCAAAAAAGAACCGGCACCAATTGCCAAAATAACAAAAGAGAACCGGCACCAATTGTCAAAATGACAAAAGAGAACCGGCACCAAATGGCACTTGTCATGTCAAAACCTCTCTATCCTAGCCCCAATTCTACATAAAATTTCATTTGTAATAGTTCCTGACAGTTCAGCAATATTTTCCACTGATATTTCAGGTTCATCTCCAATTAAAGTAACAATATCTCCTTGTTTTACATTTGCAATATTAGTAACATCTATTACTAATTGATCCATACAAATTCGACCTATTATAGTTGCATACTCATTATTTACAAGTACTTTTGCTTGTTTATTTGATAGATTTCTAGGATAGCCATCTGCATAGCCAATTGAAACAGTTGCAATTTTCATTGTTTTATTAGCTTTAAAAGTTCTACCATAGCTTACTGTTTGACCTGCATCAATTTGTTTAACACTTGTAAGTCTTGCTTTTAATGATAAGACTGGTTTTAAATCTATGTTTATTTTTGTTTTATCATTTTTTGAGCTAAACGCTCCATACATTATAATTCCTGGTCTAACATAATCACATTTTAATTCAGGATAATTTAATATTCCATAACTTGCTTGTATATGAATTTTTCCAATGTCATATCCCAAACTTTTAATATTTTCAGTACATTTATAGAAGTTTTCAATTTGTTTTTTTGTAAATTCTATATCACTTTCATCTAGACTATCTGATGAACATAGATGAGTAAATGTTCCTAGAATTTCCAAATTATCCATTTGATAAATTTTTATAAGTTTTCCAATATTAGTATAGCTTTCTCCAATTCTATTCATTCCTGTATTTATTTTTACATGAACTTTTAGCTTTTTTTCTAATTTAACATTATTTATTTTTTCTGCATAATCATAATCAATTATTGTTTGAATTAAATCATATTTTTGGACATATTTTATATCATCTATATCTGTATATCCTAATATTAGAATATTTCCTTTAACATTATTCTCTCTTAAAATTATTCCTTCTGACAATGTTGCAACTGCAAAATTATCTATTCCTATCTCATTTAATTTTTTTGAGATTTGAACAATTCCATGTCCATATGCATTTGCTTTTACAACTGCCATAATTTCACATTCTTTAGGAATGACTTTTTTTATTTGATTAATATTATGTTCTAAATTATCCATATTAAGCTCTATCCAAGCTCTGTCTTTTTGAATTTCTTCCATCTTTAATTTTCTCCTTTATGAATTCGAAAAATATACTAAATACAATTGTAGAAATAACTACTAATAGATAATGAATGACACTGTTATCTATCATTAAATCTTGTAAATGTACTATTTTTGCTATTCCTCTAACAACAATTATAAACAATGGATGCATTATATATATTGTTGTAGAAAGTTCTCTTAGCTTTTTGTTATTTGCAGTTTTGTCTTGTTTTTGTACTATTAAATTAAATAATACGAACATTAAAGGAATTAGCATAATATACATACTATCATGTCTTTGTAAATCAAATTGTCTTAAAATTAAACCTTCTATTATCATCAATATTGTTGAAAATACAATTAAAATCACATTTTGTTTTGTTCTAATATTTAATTGCTTTTCTTTTAACATATAACCCATATAAATGAATATTGGAACATAGAAAAGTCCGTTTCTAGTATACTCAAATGTTTTAAATATTACATCATAAATATTTTTGGTTATTTCAAAACTACTTGTGATACCATAATAGCTATCTCCAAATAGACCTATTAAATATAAAATCATACATATTATAATTGGCATTTTTCCTTTTAGGTTTTTGGCTATAAAATATGTAATCCATATTCCAAGTATTAGTGCTGGAAAATACCATAGATGATAAAATGTTCCATCTATAAAAATTGCCTTTAAAACTCCTATAAAACCAATTCCATCAAATTTTCCGGCATAGATGTTAACAGGAATGTAAATTATTGTACTAATTGCATATATTAAGATAATTTTTTTCGTATATTTTATTAATACTGATTTATCTTGTAATGCTTTTTGCAACACAAAGTACCCTGTTACCATTAAGAAAAATGGCACTCCAATTCTACAAAACACATGTGTAAAAATAAAGTCAGCATTTTCACTAATTGATGTTAGTGGATATGTATGTATGGCTATTATAAAAATTGCAAATAATATTTTTAATTTATCAATACTAATTGTTTTATTTTTCATATTTATTTTCCCCAATTTTGTTTATATTATTTAATTTCTAATTCAATTAATTTTTCTAATAGTGTATCAAATTCTATTCCTGCTTTTTTCATCATACTTGGATATCTACTATGTGATGTAAATCCAGGGATTGTATTGATTTCATTAAAATATATTTCTCCATCAGGTTTTAAAAACATATCTACTCTTGCAAAATCTTTACATTTATGTATTTTGTATATTTGTTTTGCTAATTCTTTAGCCTTATCTGATAATTCTTTACTAATTCTTGCTGGCACATGAATTTTTGAAGTTTTCAATGTGTATTTTTCAGTGAAATTGAAAAATCCCTTACTTAATTCTATTTCATCAATTTCTCCTGTAATTAATTCATCATTTCCTAAAACTGCACATCCTATTTCAACTCCGTCTACATTTTCTTCTATAATTACTTCCGTATCATATTTAAATGCTTCTTCTAATGCTTGTCCAAGTTCATTTTCACTTTCTATTTTAGTAATTCCAAATGATGAACCAGCTCTCATTGGTTTTACAAATAAAGGCATTTTTAATTTTTCAACTTTTTCTTGAATTTCTTTTTTTGGAGTTTTGTTATTAATAACAATGTTTTTTGCAACATTTATACCATAGCTTTTAGCTAATTTATGTGATAAATATTTGTCCATACATAAACTAGATGATAAAACATCACAACCTATTAATGGTATTTCAGATAATTGAATTAGACCTTGAACACTTCCATCTTCTCCATTTTTTCCATGTAGTACAGGAAAAATAGCATCTAACTTAATTATTTCATTTTTTTCTAGAATTATTAATCCTTTGTCTGAAGGATTTGGAGAAAGAATTACTTTTGTGCATTTTTCTTGACTATGCCATGTATCGTCTTTTATGTTTTCGATATCTCCATCATATTTATACCATTCACCATTTTTAGTAATTCCAATCAATATTATTTCATATTTTTCTTTATTTATATTTGTAATTACACTATAAGATGATTCAAGTGAAACACTATATTCTGGACTATTTCCACCAAATATAATACCTATTTTCTTTTTTTCCATTTTTATTCCTCCTCTTTTATCTCTACATCTTTTGGAAGTTCATATCCAATTTGAGTTTTATTTGTATATAATTTTTGTTCATTTATAACTTGTTCATTTTGTATTGTTTGCCTATAAATGTCTACTTTTTCATATATTTTATCTTTTTCTTTAATATATCTTAAGTCCTTATTTATTATTTTATATTGTTCTTTGATTTCTTCTTTTGAACATAAATATCCATAAATAAATTCATCATCAAATTCTATTATTATTTGAAATGTATTTTGAGTATCATTTCTTACTTTTAAGTCTAAAAATCCTTCTGCTAAGGTTGCGTCAATCCCTTTTAATGCATCTTCCATTGGATCTGGAAAGTCTTTAATTTTGTGTGTATGTCTTTCTACTATTGTTAATGGACTGTTTAAAAAGACCTGAAATAGTAGGTTACTTATTTGGCACATTCCGCCACCTTCTACAAATTCAATTTTACCATTAACTAAAGTTAATCCTTTTTTGTATTTTTCTTTTTTGTCTGCTCCTTTTACAGACATATAAAATGAAAATGTTTCATTTGGCTTTATTAGGATTTTGTTTATTTTCTTTGAGGCTAGTTTTAAGTTGAATACTTTGTTGTATTGATATTCTATTGGATATCCTGTTTTTGTATTTACCATTCTGTCTTTGAATTTGGGTAATTGATATGGTAATTTTTCTTTTATTATTTCTTTGCAATATTTGTTTTTGTCTAAATACATTTTTGCATAAAATACAAATTTTATTTGTTTTGTCCTTATTTTTCTTAGAATAGGAAATTTTTCTAATAATTTCTTTTTGTCCATTTTGATTCTCCTTTGTGATAACATTATACACCATTTTTTATAATTTTGAAGTACTTATTTATTAAGATTTTATTTAGATATTAATTAAGAGGATATAAAAATACCCTCTTTAAGTATTAAAACAATGCACTTTTAATCTTTGAAATCAAATAATGACTTCCACCTAAGTCTCTTGCATTTTCAACCATACTTATTACTAAAAGTTGATTTCCATTATTATCAGCTGTAAAACAATCAAACCAACCTAATACATCCGCTTCTGCATCTTTTGAACCTTTAAGTTCAGCAGTTCCAGTTTTTCCCGCAATTGTTCTTCCAGATACTTTCATATCAGTCGCAGTTCCTTGTTCAACAACTTGGATTAAATCATCTTTTATTGTATTTGCAGCATCTTGAGTAAATGCACCTTCAACTAAATATTCTACACTGTTGTCTTCTTTTACTTCTAAATAAGGTTTAACCATATTTCCATTATTAGCAAATGCTGAATAGATTGATGCCATATGTATTGGATTTACAAGTATTTCTCCTTGACCATATCCACTATCTGCTAGCATTTTTTCATCTCTTATATTTCCATCATTCGAATATTGTGACTTTGATAATGATAGTGGAAAGTCTATACTTTCTCCAAATTTAATTTTATCTAATCCTGATTTAAAGTTTGTTGCTCCGATTTTGATTGCAGCTTGTGCAAAATATATATTATCTGAATATATTAATGCATTTCTTAAATTTTTTGGACCATTATATGCTGTAAGTGTTGTAATATCATATTCTCCCCATCCATCCTTTTTCCAGCTTAATCCACTATATGAAAATGTATCATTTGCAGATAATGAACCTGAAGTTAACCCTACTGCACCTGTTACTGGTTTAAATGTTGAACCAGGGCAATATGTTTGTAAATATCTTGCAAGCATTGGTTTTGCTTGATTATCTTTTATTGAATTCCATTTTTCTGTACTCATACCAAGCACAAAATCATTTGGATTATATGATGGTGTACTTACAAGTGCTAACAATGCTCCTGTTTGTGGTTCCATAACTACAAAGAAACCTTGATTGTCTTTTATTTCATTATACAATTTAGTTTGAATAGTTGAATCAATTGTAAGTTTTATTGTTTCTCCATTTTGTACTTCTATTTTTGCTATTTCTGCTTTTCTTTCTCCATTCTCGTCTTCTATGTATATATCTAATCCATCTGTTCCTTTTAATCTATCTTCATATTGCTTTTCTAATCCAGCTTTTCCAATTATGCTTGTTGATGTATAACCTTTGTCTTTATTTGCTTCTAATTCCTCTGCTGTTATGTTTTGAACATATCCAACTAGATGTGCAGCAGCTTCTCCTAACGGATATACTCTTGCTGTGTCTGTATTTATTTTAATTCCTGAAATTTGAAGTAATTGTTCTTTTAGTTCTGTTGCATCTTTAGAAACTTCTTTTATTGGAACAAATGAGTCATCTTTTACCCATGAGGCTGATAATGTATTATTTATTGAAGTTGATGTAGTTCCTAATAAACTTGCAATTTTTTCTATATCTGCATCTTTGCTTTCTTGATTAAGTTTGCCTGGTACTATTCCTACTGAAGATATTTCTCCTTCTCCTGCAAGCACAACTCCATTTTTGTCTACAATTTCTCCTCTTTCTGATTTAACAGTTTTTACTCTAACTTTGTCTGTGTTATTTAGTTGAGGAAATATTAAGTTAGAACTCCAATTAATAGTATATCCCTGTTCTTTGTCTTCTGTTAATCTAACTATATTTGAAAATTCAACTTTTCCTGCTTCAGTATTCATTGTTGAATTATATGTTATCTTGCTTGTCTTGGAATCCTCTTCTTCAACTCCTGTAATTTGAACTTCCATATCTGACATCTCTATGCCTTCATAAATGTTCTTGTTTCTTGTAATAAAATCTTCTTGTGATATTTGTTGTTTTGATGTTTCTGAAAGCATTTGATACATTTCTTCATATTTTTGTTCATTAATTTTTGATATATAGCTTTTCCAAATTTCTTCAGGGTTTGTTTTGTTCTGATTTAATATATATACTGCTACTCCTACTCCTGCAAGTACTACTATGATTATTGCTATAATTATTCCTATAACTATTTTTTTGTTCAATTTTATTCCTCCTTTTTGGCATTTGGTGCCGGTTCTCTTTTGCCAAAATGGCATTTGGTGCCGGTTCTTTTTTGTCATATTATATATTAGTTTTGCATATTATTCAAGTTTTCTTTAATCCATTTTATACGTTCTTCATGCAATTTATTTCCGAATTGTAAACCTGGTTTTAAATTATACTTCTTTTCAATATATTCTCCATTAATCTCTTTTAAGCATCTTTTTCCGATTTTTTCAAAACTTATATCATCAATATTATTTTCTCTTCCACCACTAGTTTTGTCTGCCATTACTACTATTTGCAAACCATCTAAGCCAAGTATTGATTTAGAAACTCTTTCTATAAATTCAACTTTTTTAGAAGGTTTCATTTTATAAAATATGCCTCCTCTCATATGCTCTAGACAAGCTGTCTTACCACTTTTAATTAAATTATTAGGTGCTTTTATATTCTGTCCAAATTTACTAACTATTTTAGCACCAGCTGTTTCATGTCCATAATGATGTGGATATTGTTCTTTCGGAGTTACACCTTTTCCAAAATCATGTACAAGTGCAGAAAATCGTATTTCTAACTTTCTTTTTTGAGATAAGTTTGATGTTAATTCTGTTGCTTTATCTAATACTAACATTGTATGATTATATGCATCTCCCTCAGGATGATATTGTGGTGGTTGCTCAGCTCCTATTAAATCTTTAACCTCTTTAAAATGAACATCTAAAGTGTCTGATTTTCTTAATATGTCAAAAAATATTGATGGCTTATCTGTAAGTAGTGCTTTGCTGAATTCTGTATATACCCTTTCTTTTGATAGTGTATTTAATTCGTTTTTAAGTTCTCTCATTAAATTAATAGTATTTTCTTCTACATTAAATTGTAACCCGGCAGAAAATCTTGCAACTCTATATACTCTTAATGGGTCTTCTTTAAAATGCAAAGTTGTAGCTCTAATTATATGATTTTTTAAATCTTCCCTGCCATTAAATGGGTCTATTATTTTTCCTGTTAATACATCTTTTGCAATTGAATTTATGGTTATATCTCTTCTTGCTAAATCTTCTTCTATTGTTATATTCGGATTTGTTTCTATTTCAAATTGCTTATGGCCTTCTCCTAATTTAGTTTCTTTTCTTGCCATTGCAAACTCTTTTCCGTCTAAAACAAAAACCTCAAAAGATTTTCCTTGAATATGACTTTGTGGAAATAGTTCTTGAAACTGTTCAGAAGTAAGCCCTGTTACACAATAATCTTCATCATGTGTTTGTTTGCCTAATAACTCATCTCTTAAAGCTCCACCAACTAAATAAAGATTTCCTCCTGCTTTCTTTATTTTATTTGCAATTTCTTTCATAAATTTCCTCCTTTTTGCCACAGGGACGGTCCTTGGTGACAATTTTAGATATCTTTTAATTTTATTTTTTCTTCTGAATGAAGTTTACCTGCTCTTGTTATACTATTATAACCATATTTTTGTTTAAGTTCATCTACAACTTTATCAATTTTTTCTTGTTTTTCACTATCTTGCTTACTAAATAGCGATAATTGTAGTTCGTCTTTTTCAATTAAATTATCTACTCTCATTCCTATAAGTCTAATTGGTGTACCTGTTTTATACATTTCATGTAATAATTCTTTTGCTTCTGCATAAATTTCTTTAGTATTTGAAGTGGCTTCTGGTAATTTTCTTTGATGGCTTTTATCTTCAAAATTTTTGGTTCTTAGTTGAACATTAACAACATTTGCAAGCAAGTCATATCTTCGTAATCTGTAAGTTACTTGCTCAGTTATAGCTAGCAATATTTCTTCAAGTCTAGATATATCTGTTACATCTTCTGGTAGTGTTGTTGAATTTCCTATACCTTTTGGTTTTTCGAACTTATAATGTACTTCTGAATTATCTATACCATTTGCATATTCCCACATCATAAGTCCATGTTTTCCAAACTTTTTTATAAGTATTTGCTTGTCTGTTTTCGCTAAATCCCCAATGGTTTTTATTCTCATATTATATAATTTAGGAATTGTTTTTCTTCCTAACATAAATAATTCTGAAACAGGTAATTGCCACATTTTAGTTGAAATTTCTTCTTCATATAAAGTATGAACTCTATCTGGTTTTGTAAAGTCTGATGCCATTTTAGCAAGTAATTTATTATGTGCTACTCCAACATTTACTGTAAAACCTAGCTCTTTTTTTACTCTTCTATTAATCTCATATGCTTTATTTATTAATGTATCTCCAATAAGATAATCTGTCATATCTAGAAAACATTCATCTATACTAAACCTCTCAATTTTATCTGTATATTGTAGCAATAATTGATATAGTTTATTTGAATTTTCTTTATACAATTTAAAATTCACAGGATATACTCTAATTCCCGGGCATTTCATTCTAGCCTGATATAAAGTTTCGCCTGTTGTTATTCCAAACATTTTTGCTTTTGGACTTTTTGCTAAAACAATTCCAGATCTTTTAGTTTCATCTCCACCTATCACAGCTGGAATTTCTCTTATATCTAAATTACAACCATGTTTTAACATATCTACAGCAGTCCAACTTAAAAATGCGTTATTTACATCTACATGTAATATTTGTCGTTCCATAAAAACACCTCTATTGAAAGCAGAGTTTCTTTTAAAGATAATATCAAACGTGTGTTCTTTTGTCAATGTTTTTTAGCTATATATATTAATATTTTAAAGACAAGACAATAATGGTACGACCCCAGCTATGTTTTGTCTAAAAATATTAATATATATAGCTTATACAAATAGTTTTAAAATATAAACACCAAATATTAATAATAAAATAAATCCCTTACTTCTTGTTAAAACATTCTTTTTACCAATAAAATTAAATAGCCATACTATAAAAGTTGAAATTATTAATAATATTAAGTTCTGATTAAATTCAGTTGAAAATTCTAATGGAGTGATACTTGCTCCAACACCTAAAATTAAAAATATATTAAATATACATGAACCAACAAGATTTCCAACAGCTAAATCTGTATCTTTTTTCAATACAGCTATAATTGAAGTTACAAGCTCTGGTATTGCTGTACCAATTGCTATAATAGTTAATCCTATAACTCTTTCTGGAACATTTAATTGTTCTGCAATATTTGTTGCATTATCTACAACAAAATCTCCTCCATATTTTAATAATATTACACCAACTATAAAAATAAATATAGATTTAAATAGATTAATATTAGATGTTTTTTCATTATCTTCTTTAATTGTTTTTACTATACCTTTTATTTCTTTTATAATTGGATATAAAAAATATAATTCAAATAAAATTATTAAAATTATACCATCAGCTTTATCTAAATTAAATTGTTCACTTCTTATTTGAAGAATTTCCATTATTAATAAAATTATCGGAGCCAAAATTGCAATTGGTAAATGTATTTTTCTTACTTCTTTGTCTATTATGATAGGATGAATAATTGCCATTAAACCTAATATTAATAATAAATTACATAAATTACTTCCTATTGCATTTCCGATAATTAAATCTGTCGCACCACTATTTGCAGATGTGATTGTTATAATTAGCTCTGGAGCCGATGTTCCAATTGCAACAATTGTTAATCCAATTAGCATTTCGGTAATATGAAATTTTTTGGCTATGTTACTTGCTCCTTTAACTAATAAGTCTGCACCTAACACTAATAATAAAAATCCTATTATTATCATTAGTATATAAAAAAACATAACTATTCTCCATTCTCTGTATAAATACTATTTTTAATATTCCCTTTTTTTCCTTTTTTATTAGTTCTATTAATCTAAACTATTTTTATAATATTATAAATTTTAAAAAAGACAAGCTTTTGCTTGTCTTTTCTATTTCAATTATTAATTATTTTGCATAATCTACAACTCTTGTTTCTCTTATAATGTTAACTTTAATTTGTCCTGGATAATCCATTTCATCTTCAATTCTTTTTGATACATCACGTGCAAGTAATGTCATTTGGTCATCAGATATTTTATCTGGTTTAACTATTATTCTAACTTCACGACCTGCTTGAATTGCGAATGATTTTTCTACTCCGTCAAATGAGTCTGCTATATTTTCTAAGTTCTCTAATCTTTTTATGTAAGCTTCTAATGTTTCTCTTCTAGCTCCAGGTCTTGATGCAGAAATTGCATCTGCAGCTTGTACTAATACAGCTTCAAGAGTTTGTGGTTCAACATCTCCATGATGTGCTTCAACTGCATTTATTACAAGTGGATTTTCCTTAAATTTCTTTAATACTTCAACTCCGATTTCAACATGAGTTCCTTCCATGTCGTGGTCTAAAGCTTTTCCAATGTCATGTAATAAACCAGCTCTACGAGCAATTTTTGGATCTAAGCCAAGTTCTTCAGCCATTATTCTAGCTAAGTTTGAAACTTCGATTGAATGATTTAATACATTTTGTCCATAACTTGTTCTATATTTAAGCTTACCTAGTAGTTTTACGATTTCTGGATTCAATCCTATTACTCCTGTTTCAAGAACTGCTCTTTCTCCCTCTTCTTTGATTGTAGCAGATAGTTCTTCTTTAGCTTTTTCAACCATTTCTTCAATTTTTGCTGGATGAATTCTTCCGTCATCTATTAGCTTTTCTAATGCTATTCTTGCTACTTCTCTTCTTAATGGGTCAAATCCTGATAAGATAACAGCTTCAGGTGTATCATCTATTATTAAGTCAATTCCTGTTAATGTTTCAAGTGCTTTTATGTTTCTACCTTCTCTACCTATTATTCTTCCTTTAATATCATCTGATGGTAATGGCACTATTGAAACTGTTGTTTCTGATGAATGGTCAGCTGCACATTTCTGTATAGCATAACTTATAATCTCTTTTGCGTTTTTAGATGATTCTTCTTTAGCTTTTTGTTCTAATTCTCTAACAAGTGTTGCTTTTTCAGCAGTAAGTCCTTGTTCTACATTTTTTAGAATTTGTACTTTTGCTTCTTCTTGAGTTAGTTTTGCAGTATCTTGAAGAACTTGCATTTGTTTTTGTTTTAATTCTTCTATTTCTTGTTCTTTTTCTTTTACAGCTTGTTCTTCACGTTCTAATTCTCTTTCTTTCTTTTCAAAATTTTCTGAACGTTTTTCCAAATTTTCTTCTTTTTGGATGATTCTACTTTCTTGTTTTTGTATTTCGCCTCTTCTTTCTTTAATCTCTTGATCTAATTCATTTCTGGCATTCATGATTTCTTCTTTTGCTTTGAAGATTTCTTCTTTTCTCAAGTTTTCTGCCTCAATTTTGGCAAGTTCTACTAACCTTTTTGCTTCTTGTTCTGCACTTTCAATTTTAGATTCAGCAATTTTTTTCCTAATAAACATTCCTATTAGTAATCCTATTGCTAATGAGATTAAGATAGCGGCTACTATGATTAAAGTTTCCATAATCATACACCTCTTTCTTATTTAATTTTCAATGTTCGAATAAATATATGTTTACATTTTTATTTTTTAATATATTTTTTCAACCTATTATATTGTATAATTATTATTGTAAACTGTCAAGGGGTTTTATATAAAAAATTAACGAGGTGGAAAAGTTTAACTTTTTCCACCTCGTTTTTTAGGTTTCCGGAGAAATTCCCTGAAAATCGTAATTATTTACAAAAGTACCTGTTGGAACAGTAAATCTATATTCCACTCTATGGTTCCTATTGAATGGATTATATCCATTTTCCCAAATCTCAACTTTAGGTGAGATTTCGTCATCCTCATATACTATAACTACAATTTCCTCTGGATCAGTAAACTCTGAATAGTCAATTACTCCTGAAATAATACCTCCATCTTCACGCTTATACCAATATTGATAAATGGGACTGTACTCTGTGCTAACATTTCCAGATGTTATGCCTGTTCCGAACAAATAAACTCCTGTTAATTCTCCATTTGTTTGAAGATTTGTCTGTACATTTGCAGAAACAAGTTCATAACTTTTAATCATTTGAAACTCATCCTCATCAATGGTATCAGCCTCAGATAAGGTCATAATCAGAAGTAGCACTACAAGAGTTACAACTATAACTACAAATACGATATAACCAAATACCAAGAAATAGCCAAACTTTCCTTTACATGCTTGAGCAATTCTCCGTAAAAGTTCCATAATTAGCCTCCTCAATAATGTTTTTGGATATAGTGCTATGGAAAACACTTTCTACAATTATGCAATCGCATAACAAGATTATATTAACATAAAGTTGTGTTATTGTCAAGATATTCCTTTTTTAGGGAAAAAGATTTATGTATTTTTTAAGCCCATCATTTTATTATCGAATTTATTTATTATTTTTGCATATGATACTAATTCTTTTGAAGCTTTTTTGCTTATATCTTGATCAGATTTATATTTAACTTTATGTTCAAAGCTTGCCCAGAAGTCCATAGCAAGAGTTCTAATTTGTATTTCGCATTTTACATATATAGTGTTTTGAGTTAATCTAACAGGCACCTCCACTATCATATGGTAACTTGAATAGCCACTTTCTTTAGGTGTTGTTACATAATCCTTTTCTTTTAAAATACGAATGTCAGATATGTTTTTGATTAAATCTCTAATAAAAAATATGTCATCTTTCAAATTACATACTATTCGTATTCCTGCTATGTCATTTATTTTCTTTATTAGATTTAAGTATGTTTTTTCATAACCTTTTTTCTCCATCTTCTTTATTATACTTTTTGGTTCTTTAATTCTTGAATTTATGTGGTCTATTAAATCATAATTGTACATTATTTTAAATTCGTCTTTTATAATGTTCATTTGTACTTCTAATTCTTTTAGTGCAGTTCTATAAAAAAACATTAATTTTTCATACGGTTCTTCTTTTACATCTAATTTTTCATTTTTGTTTTCTATGCAATTTTCGATAATTGCTATTTCATTTTTTTCCATAATTAATTCCTTTCTCAAAATATCTTTAATATTTTGTTATATGCATTTTATCGATATTTTGTTATGGATTTTTTCTCATTATGTGTTTTTTGTGTGAAA
>ERZ1643251.3837-NODE-3837-length-13518-cov-27.190448_pt1 | contig 13518 bp, 13 predicted proteins | sample MGYA00579261_ERZ1643251 | MGnify/ENA primary metagenome ERZ1643251 (study PRJEB29033, sample SAMEA4952267) | chicken gut metagenome | biome: Broiler Chicken; feature: Gastrointestinal Tract; material: Caecum | place: Ireland | collected 2018 | study: Broiler... | reverse complement strand
AGCTCATGCAGGGGCGCACCTGCTTCATCGTGGCGCACCGCCTTTCGACGATCGAAAACGCCGATCTCATCCTCGTGATGAAGGCGGGAACCATCATCGAGCAGGGCACGCATAAGGAGCTCCTGCAAAAGGGCGGCTTCTATTCGGAGCTCTATAAGGCGCAGTTTGCAGGATGAAAAAATTCACGAATTTCTTTTGCTTCGCAAAACAAATTCCGTGAGGAGATTTCGCCGCAAATCTTTCCCTTCGGGAAATCTTCGCGGCGAGGGGTGAGCGTTGTGCATCTAAATTGCTTTTTTGCCCGCGCTTTTTTTCGTCCTTATCTGACAATAAGCCCTAAGCATAGGGCAAATTGAGTGTGAACAAATGCTTTCTCGCAAAGAGCCCGGTGGGCTCTTTGCCATTTGTTCACAGGGAAATTTCCCATTGTGGGGAAATTTCCGTGCGAGCGCGGGTTCTACCGCGCGAGACGCAGCGCAGGGGAACCCTGCCCGGCTCAGTAATTTCAGAAGCAAAAGCGTGGTTTTGCTTGCAGAAGAATTTTTAAGAAAAGGGCTCCCGCAAAAGCGTGGTTTTGCCCGCCGAAGTTTCAGAGGATCAGGCCCCCTCGGCGAGGGGGCTTTTTGCTTGCAGAGGTTTCGTGCGGCGCGGGCGGCAGGCTCGTTCGGGCGAAAGGTGCGGCGGCGGGCTGCGCGGCGCGCGCAAGAGCCGTTTTTCCCTCTTTCGGCAAAAAAATTTGGGCGGCGGGGGAGGGGAGTTGCGCTTAACCGGTTGACAATCTGCATAGAGTATTGTATAATCATTAAGACAATGCCTAACTATACGCCTTTTTATGGGGCGATATACGGATAAAATGTCAAAAAAATAACCCAAGCAGGAGGCTGAAAATGACGATTTTAAGCAGCCTGCTCCTTGATGTATCGACGGGGCTCGCAGTCGCGCTCTTTGTCGTCCTGCCCGTCTTAGGGCTTGTGATCGGCGGCGCGGCGGCCTACGTCATTCTTCAAAAAATTGCCAAAAAGAAGTCGGAGCAAAAGCTCGATGAGACCTCGCAGCAGGTCGAGAAGATGCTCGCAAGTGCGAAGGCGGAATGCAAGCAATTAAAAAAAGAAGCGGTCCTCGAGGCCAAGGAGCAGGAACTCAAAAGAAGAAACGAGTTTGAACAGGAAATGAAGGAGAAGCGCGCCGAGCAGCAGCGTATCGAAGCGCGCCTCAACAAGCAGGAAGACGCTCTCGAGCGGAAGGATCAGGAACTTTCCAAGAAGCTCGACAGCGTCGAACAGCAGAAGAACAATCTGAATCACCGCCTCGAAGAGGTGGAAAAGACGAGGGAAGAGCTCTCGCATCAGCATGAACTCATGGTGCAGGAGCTTGAGCGCGTCGCCCAGCTCACCAAAGAGGAGGCAAAGGCGCAGCTCACCGACGAAATTTTGGACGAGACCCGCCGCGACTGTGCGGTGCAGGTGAGGAACCTCGAACAGCAGGCAAAGGACGAGGCAGATCTCAACGCCAAGAACATCATCACGCTCGCCATCCAGCGCTGCGCATCCGACCACGCTTCGGAGACGACGGTCTCCGTCGTGCCGCTGCCCAACGACGACATGAAGGCGCGCATCATCGGCCGCGAGGGGCGCAACATCCGCGCCATCGAGAACGCGACCGGCATCGAACTCATCATCGACGATACGCCCGAAGTCGTCATCCTTTCGGGCTTCGACCCCGTAAGACGGGAGATCGCCCGCCTCACGCTCGAACGCCTCATCTCGGACGGCCGCATCCACCCCGCCCGCATCGAGGAGACGGTGGAAAAGGTCACCAAAGAGATCGATCAGCAGATCAAAGCCGCGGGCGAGAACGCCATGTTCGAAGTGGGCATCTTCGGGCTGCATCCCGAGCTCATCAAGCTCATCGGCCGCCTCAAATTCCGCACGAGCTACGGTCAGAACGTCTACCGCCACTCCATCGAAGTCGCGCAGCTCGCGGGGCTCATGGCGCAGGAGCTCGGCCTCGACGTCAATTTCGCCAAGCGCGCGGGCCTTCTGCACGACATCGGCAAAGCGGTCGACAGGGAGCAGGAAGGCACGCATATCCAGATCGGCGCAGACCTTGCCAAGAAGTACAAGGAAAACGCGATGATCGTCAACGCCATCATGGCGCACCACGGCGACGTGGAGCCCAAGACCATCGAGGCGGTGCTCATCCAGGCGGCGGACGCCATCTCGGGCGCGCGCCCCGGCGCACGCAGGGAGACGGGCAGCAACTACGTCAAGCGCCTCGAAAAGCTCGAAGAGATCGCCTCGAGCTTCCGCGGGGTCGACAAGAGCTACGCCATCCAGGCGGGCCGCGAAGTGCGCGTCATCGTCAAGCCCGATCAGGTGGACGACACCAAGGCGATGTATCTCGCCAAGGACATCGCCAAGAAGATCGAGAACGAGCTCGAATATCCCGGGCAGATCAAGGTCAACGTCATCCGCGAATTCCGCAGCGCAGAATTTGCAAAATAAAATAAGAATGAAAACCGCCGCTTCCAACTCGGGAGCGGCGGCTTTTTCGTGTCATGAGGTGTTTTTTATCGGATGTCGGGGCGCTCTTTCAGCATGGCGTCCACCTCTTCGCGGGTGCAGCGGTAGTCGCCCTCCCCGCTGCGGCGGTAGGTGCCCGTGTATGGGTCGGGGCCGAGATAGACGGGTCGCTCCTTCCCTTCGGCGCGCGGAACGGAAATGACGACGATGCGGCATTTCCCCGCTTTCTGCACGCGCACGTCGCCGCGGCTTAAAATGTTGGCGCTCACAAAGCGCCGATCGCCGAGGATGTTCCAGAACTCCCCGATGAGCTTGTCGGGGTCGGGGAGCTCGACGGGGTGCAGGGAATGATCGGCCCGCTCCTCGACGCCGAGCAGAATGACCCCGCCCTCCGTATTGGCGAAGGCGGAGTACGTCTCCCACAGGCTCTCGGGCAGCCCGCCGACGGCGAGCTTGGCTTCCAGGCGGTTGCCCTCGCGGTAGCGTTCGAGGTGCGAAAAGTTGATCATACCATCCCCCTTGCCGTCATTATAGCACAACTTTTCCTCAAAGGCAAGGGCGGAAAAGAGGGGAGAGCGGAAAGGCGGCGCGTTTCTACGGGGGAAAGAGAGGGCGGCGCGCCCTGCGGGCGCGCCGCCTAAAAAACACCCGCCCTGTTTGGGGCGGGTGCTGTTGAAAAGGTTCAAGCGGCGGCGGGGAGCAGTCGGTCGTCTTTGTCGTACTTTTCAAGGTTGCGCTTTTTAAGGCAGGGGATCGCAAAGTAGAAGGCGAGCGCGATGGCGGTGCCGAGCACCCAGCCGATGTCCCACGCCCAGCCCACGCCCGTAAAGCCCATGAAGGGGGTGAGGAGGAAGACGAACACGACGCGCAGGATGAGGTCGGAGAAGGTGCTCACCATAAAGCCGACATTCCCGTTACAGCCGCGCACCGTCGCGTCCGCCATGATCTTGACGTTGACGACGAAGAAGAAGGGCGCCGTGAGGCGGATGTATTCGACGCCGGTTTGAAGGGCGAGCGCCGTGTCCTGTTCGCCGCCCGGCATGAAGAGGGAGACGAGCGGGGTCGCCGCCAGCATGGAGACGGCGACGAAGCAGGCGGTGAGCGCCGTCGAGATGACGAGCCCCCACAAGAATCCTTGGCGGATGCGGTGGAACTTGTTTGCGCCGAAGTTCTGCGAAACGTAGTTGGTGAGCCCCGTGGCGCAGGCGTTGAAGCAGGTCGTCGAAAAGACGAGCAGTTTAAAGCCCGAAGTAAAGCCCGAGGTGATGCCGATGCCCTCCGCATTCGCGAGCTCGTTGATGCGCACCTGGATGACGAGGTTGCCCACCGAAACAAAGCTGTTCTGCAAAATGACGGGGATGGAGAGCAGGAGCAGCGTCTTTAAGAGCGTTCCCGAAAAGAGGGGCGCCTTTTCTTCGCTCACGAAGCCTTTGAGACGGCGGTAGACGAAGAAGAGGGTGAGGATGCAAGCCGCGCCCTGGGCAAGGAAGGTCGCCCACGCGACGCCCGCAACGCCCCATGGCTTCACCATCACCCAATCGAGGAAGATGTTCGCAAGCGAGGAGGCGACGAGGAAGAGAAAAGGGGTCTTGCTGTCGCCGAGCGCCGAGAAGATGCCCGTGCCGAGGTTATAGAGGATGAGGAAGGGCAGCCCGTAGTAATAGATGTTGAGATAAGTGACGGAGTCTTCCATCGCCGCTTCGGGCGTTTTGAGCGCTTGAAGGACGGGCTCGCAGGAGAGCACGCCCGCAAGGAGCAGCACGCAGCTCAAAACGAAGAAGGAAAGGAGCGCCGTCGTGATGGCGGATCTGACCTTCGCATGCTCCTTTGCGCCGAAGTAGCGCGAAACGAGCACGGCGCAGCCCGCGTTTGCGCCGAGCGCCACCGCCATCAGGATATTGACGATGGAATTGGAGGCGCCGATGGCGGTGAGGGCGGTCTGCCCTGCGAATTTGCCTGCGATGATGGTGTCGGCAAGCGTATAAAACTGCTGAAAGAGCGCGCTGCCCAGAAGGGGCAGGATGTAAAAGAGCAATACCTTTTGGGGTTTTCCCACGGTGAGATCGCAATTCACGGCCGTATTTCCTTCGGGGCGGGGCTCGCCCCTTGAATTTCCGCCGTGCATTATAGCACCGCGCCTTTGGAATGTAAAGCAAATGAAGGCCGATTTTTCGCGCGGGAACGCCTTTTTTGCAAAAAGAGGGGCGCCCGACGGCAAAGCCGTCGGGCGCCCCGTTTCGGGTCTTCTTTTTTAGAAGAACACGCCGCGCGCCTGCTCCTTCACTTCCTGGGAAGCGGTGAAGGGGATGCGGGTCGTATAGCCGCGCTTGGAGGCAACGATCATCTTGGTGGGCCATGCGAAGATGTCGCGGTTCCACACGTTGACGGTGTCGTTATACAGTTCGCGCGCCGCCGTGATCTCCTTTTGGAGATAGGAGTTCTGCTGCATGGCGTCGGCGATCTCCGCGTGTGCTTTGAGGTCGGGGTAGCTCTCGAAGGCAACGTTGATGCTCCTGCCCACCGCGTCGAGCTGCTGCGCCATCTGGTTGCGCGCCCCGTCGTCGGCGGGGGCGCCGCCCGAACGGTACGCCGCGATCTGGGTCATCGTCGTCTTGTCGAGGTCGATCGCCTTATCGAGGAGCCGCGCGCAGTTCTGCAGAATGACGACGCGCTGTTCGAGGTAGTTGTCGATTTGCGAAGCGTCGTGCTGGATCTTCTGCTGCAGCTGCGAGAGGTAGTTGCCCGCCTTGATCTTCATAAAGAGGAAGACGATGCCGGGGATGATGCCGAGGATCCAGAGGATCACCTCGAAGATCACCGAGCCGACGCCCGTCTTGACGGGGATCTGCTTTTCGATGACGTTCACGTCGCGTCCCTGCCCGTTGACGGGGCCGTTGAGTTCGTCGAGTTCGTTTGCCATTTATGTTTCCTCCTGATTTGATTTCTCTATCGCTTCGGCGTCTGCCGTCAAAGCCGTCTCTTCTTGTTCGGGCGCGTCCGTTTCCGCAGGTTCTGCGCTTGTTTCTTCGGAAGCTGCCGCCCCGTCCGCCGCGGCTGCTTCCTCTATGGGCGTTTCGGGCGCAGGTGCGCTCGTATTTTCCGCCTCTTGGGGCGCTTCGTCGGGCGATCGTTCGGCGCGGGCCTTTTGTTCTGCGGCGTCGAGCATGTCGGAGGCCGCCTCCACCGCCGCGATGCCCGAAAGGATCGCCGCTCCCGCCGCTGCCGCTTCTTTGAGGCCGAAGATCGCGGAAAGCTCGCTGTCCGTGCTCTCGCTGAGGCCGCCGTTTGCGACGGGGAACGCCATGAGGCCGTCTGAGAACGCCGAAGCGCTCTCGCCGAAGCGGCGCACGAATTCCTGAAGCGCGCCGTTTTTGTGGCCTTCGAAGGCTTCGCGGGTGCCGCCCACGCGCTTTAACGCCATTTCGCTCATGCGCTCGACGGGGATATATTCCACCCACGGCACGGGAACGGCGTGGTATCTGCCGTCGCCGCCGAAGACGTTCACATAGTCGACGCGGTCCACGGCGTCGAAGGAGTGTGCCGTCACCGAAACGCTGTCCGTGTTCCCTTCCCTTCGGACGGGGCGCGCCTTCAAGATGGTCTCCGTCTTGGCGTCCTGCGGGGCAAATACGGAGGGGGCGAAGCGGTTTGCAAGCACTTCCGCCTCTCCGCCCGTGTAGTTATAGTCGTAGACGTCGCGGTAGATGAATTCCGCGGGCTTCTGCATGCGGTAGAGGGGCACGGCAAGCACGGGCGCAAGGTCGAAGTACATCGACTTGAAATACCCCGCGTTGAAGGAGATGAAGGACGCCTTGGACGCCGCAAGATCGTAGCTCTTGTAGCGGGCGGGGTCGGTGTCCGTGAGCCAGTTCTGCGCGTGTTCGGAGCAAATGATGTTGATCATGCCCGATTTCACGAAGGAGAAGTCGTCGCCGTAGCCCTTGTCGGAGGTGATAAGGCCGAGCATGTTCTGCTGCGCGAGCGGGGTGAACATGAGGCGGTATTCCACTTCGTTGTCCCTGTCCAGCGCGCCGAAGAGCACTTCGAATTCGGTGTTGGCAAGCTCCGTGAAGCGCTTCCCTTCGCTGATGGCCTCTTCCGTGCGCTCCTTTAACTCCTTGCCGCCCTTTTTGACCTTCTTTTCGCGCTCTTTTTCGGAAAGGAGCTCGCTGTGCTGCGGGCCGCGCGTGAAGGTGAGGCGGGGCGCGCCTTCGTTGGCGTAGATAAGGCGCGTTTCGAAGCCGTAGTAGGGCGCGGGCTTTATGACGCTCGCCGTCAGCGTTTGGGTGTGGTGTTGGGTATGGACATGCCCTTCCGAGTCCGTCTCCGTCGTCGTCCAATGGATGGTGAGCGTGCCCGTGTAAGTCTTCGTGCCCATCGTGCGGCGGAAGCGCCGCTCAAAGAGGAAGGGACTTCCTTCCGCCGTGCCCGAAAGGAGGAAGACGGTGGAAACGCTCTCGTCCTCGTCGGGCTCGTAGCCGTACTTGCGGCAGAGAAGGTCGAGCCGTCTGACGTCGAGCTGTTCGTCGAGCGTGAGATCGGGCATCGTCTTCAAGACGAGTTCGCGCGTCATGTCCCAGGTGAAGAGGGCGTTGAGGGGCGCCATCTCGTCGTAAGCCTGCTTTAAGACGGCGTTTGCTTCCTCCACTTCCTTTTTGTGCCGATCTTCGCGCTCTTTGAGCTTTTTCTTGATGACGGTGCAAAGGAGCACGACGAGCCCGATGCCGAGAAGGGCGAAAAGGATGCCGAGGAAGAGATACAGCCAATAGCCTTCGCCCGAGGCATAGGAAAAGATGAGGACGACCGCCGCGAGGAACGCGATGACGGTGAGGACGATGAGAAAGACTTTGAGCGCTTTGAAAGAGCCCAGCTTCTTGCCCGCTTCCTCCGCTTCCGCCGCTTCCTTGTTGTAGCGCGCGACGGTCGCCTTGTTCTGTTCGGGGTCGACGCCCGAACGCTTCACGAGCGCGTCGAAGTACTCCTCCGCGTTGCGTTCCATGGCGCCTTTTAAATGTTTTTCATAGTATTCGAGGGGCTCGAAATCGGCAAGCTGATCCATAATCTCCACCCGCTTAACAAATTCTGCCTCTATTTTACCTTATTCGACGGGTTTCGTCAAGAGGTGCGGCAAAATTTCCAAATATTTTATGATATGCGGAAGACGGGGAAATTAGGCGTATCTTAGGAGATCTTGCGGCGGCAGCGCCGTTTTTTGGAAAAAGCGCCCGCGGGGCGGCTCGTACGAGCCGCCCCGCGGGCGCGGTATGATACATTCATTCAAAGAGCATCCCGTCCATAAAGTCGTCCGAAAAGGCGGGGTCGGCGGCAAGGTCGAGCGTTTTGCAGCGCGCGGCGATCTTCCCGCATTCCGCGCGGCAGCCTTCGTCGAGGAGGGCGAGATACCCCCCGTACAGGCTCCCGTTGCCGACGGCGTGCGTGCGCGTTTCCCAAGCGGGCGGGATGAGCCCCGTTGTAGCCGCGCTCGCGCGGTCGATGTGGTATCCCAGCCCGCCTGCGATCAGGAGGCGGGAAAGCTCCTCTTCTCGGAGCCCCGCGTGCCGCAAGAGTGCCCGCATCCCCGCGCGGATGGCGCCTTTCGCGAGCTGGAAGGCGCGGATATCCTCCTGCGTGAGATACACGTTCGGCGAAAAAAAGACGCGCTCTTTTGCAAGGCGACCCGTTTCGTCGAGCTCGCCGCTGCGCAGAAGACAGGCAACGGCGTCCACGAGCCCGCTCCCCGCAATGCCCTTGGGGGGCGCGCCGCCGATCGTTTCGAGCGCGAACCCCTGTTCCGTTCGGCGCACGCGGGAGATGGCGCCCTCGACGCCGCCCGTACCGCATTCGATGCACGCTCCTTCGAGCGCGGGCCCCGCCGCCGTGGAAGCAGCGTATAAGTTCCCGTCGGAAAAGAGCACCATCTCTCCGTTGGTGCCGAGGTCGGCGAGAAGGACGTTCTCCTTGGAAGAGCACAGGTCTGCCGCGAGGATATCCGCCGTGACGTCCGCGCCGATATAGGAGGAGACGGAGGGGAGAAGGAGCACTTCGTTTGCGGGGAGAGCAAGCTCGCTGCCCGCAAAGACGCGCTCTTGCAGGAAGACGGGCGTAAAGGGGGCGGAGCCGATGGGGGTGGGGTCGACGCCCGCAAAGAGGTGCAGCATGGTGGGGTTGCCCGTCACGACGAGGCGGGTAAGCGTTTCTTCCCTTCCCGCAAGCGCCCGTTCGATGAGCTCCCTCGTTTTTACAAGCACGAGCGCCTGCTGTTCGAAGACGGCTTTTTTGTCCTCGCACGCCTTGATGCGGCTCAAAACGTCGCTCCCGAACGCGGCCTCGGGATTGAGGCAGCTCTCCTTTGCAAGCACTTTGCCGCTCGATCGGTCCGCAAGGAGGAGAGCGAGCGTCGTCGTGCCGAGGTCGAGCGCCGCGCCGAGCCCTTCGCCGCGCCCTTGTGCGCGGCGGGCAAAGCAGAAGTCTTCAAGGCCCGTGCCCCGTTCGCTCTCCGCCTCGATCGTGCAGTCGCCCGCAATGCGCGCGCGGCAAGCCAAAATACAGCCCTCTTCATCGGGGGAAGCGCCCTCCACGCTGCCCGAAAGCAGTTTGACGCGGCACTTTTTGCACGTTCCCCGTCCTCCGCAGCGGGCGGGGAGAAAGACGCCGTGGCGCGTCAAAAGGCGCAGCAAGGTTTCCCCCTGCGCCCCCTGCAATGTGCGGGTCTGCGTTCCCGAACGTACGGTGATCTTTGCCATGCCGCGCCCGAAGTCAGTCAAAGTACGCCCTGCAAACTTCTGCGGCGGTGGCGGCGTCCGGCGTATAGGCGTCGGCGCCGATCTCGTCGGCAAACGCCTGCGTCACGGGCGCGCCGCCCACCATCACTTTGACGCTCTCCCGCAGCCCCGCTTCCTTCAACGCGTCGATGACGTCCTTTTGGTGTACCATCGTCGTCGTAAGGAGCGCCGAAAGGCAGACGACGCGGGGATGATGTTCTTTCACCGCTTCGACGACGCGCTCTGCGGGGCAGTCCACGCCGAGGTCGACGACCTGAACGCCCGTGCCTTCGATCATCATCTTCACGAGGTTCTTGCCGATGTCGTGCAGGTCTCCCTTCACGGTGCAGATGACGGCGGTGCCGACGGGTTCCACGCCCGCCTGCGCGAGCACGGGCCGCAAGATCTTCAAAGCGGCGTTCATCGCGCGCGCCGTGATGAGCACTTCGGGCACGAAGATCTCGTCTTTTTTGAATCGCTCGCCCACCGCGCTCATGCCGGGGATGAGCGCCTTGGTGAGGATGTCGTTCGCGCTCGTGCCTTCGTTCAGTTCCGCTTGGACCAGGGCGGAAAGATCGCGCGCCTTCCCCTTTTGCAGCAGGGCGGAAATTTCGTCAAATTTGTTCATAAATGCCTCCTTTCGTTGCGGGAACGGGGTATGATATGGATGATACCATTATAGCCTTTGCAGGGAAGAAGCAAAAGGCAGCGCGTTGCCCGATTTTTGGATTTTTTTGCAGGAGATAAAAAAAACCGCTTTTGCGTGAAAGGTTTGCGGGCGCGAAGTTGTATTATCGTTGAAGAGGGCAGGAAGATGCAGAACATTTCCGAAGAGACGGTCCGTTCCGTCATCGGGCGCTACGGCGACATGGTGATGCGGATCGCCTATCAGAATACCCGCGATCGTGCCGAGTCGGAAGACATCGTGCAGGAAGTTTTCCTCGCGCTCTTTTTGCGCCCTCTTCCCAAGAGCGAGGAACACTTGAAAGCCTGGCTCATCCGCGTCACGATCAACAAGAGCCGAAACGTTATAAAATCTGCCCGAAGAAAGGTGCTCCCCCTCGACGAGCGTATCGCTCCGCCCTCTTCATGGGAGCGTCCTTCGGAAGCGGAAGTCCTCGAAGCGCTCTTTGCGCTCCCCTTTGACGAGCGCAACGCCCTCTATCTATTTTACTATGAAGGATATTCGGCAAAGGAGATCGGGAAGCTGCTCCGCCGTTCGGAGAACGCCGTTTATATCCTGCTCTCGCGGGCGAGAAAGCGCCTTCGCATCATTTGGGAGGAAGAGGATGAAACTTGAAGAATACAAAAACGCCCTCTCGGCGGCGGAGCTCGGCGAGAAGGAGCAGGAACGCCTTGCGGCGGCGGTCGTAAAGGAGCTTGAAAAAAAGCGGCAAAAAAAGCGCATCGTGCGGCGGGTGCTCGTGCCCGTTTTCTCGGCGGCAGCCCTCTGCATCGTCGCCGTGCCGCTCGCCTTTGCCTGGGCGCCCGCGGGGGCGCCCGCAGGGTCGGAGCCCGATCGTTCCGATCCGCCTTTTTCCGAAGAAGATCCGCCCTCCGAAGAAGATCCTTCCGAAACGATAGAAGAGCCCGAAGCGTTTTCCTGCGTCTATGAAGCGGGCGGCGTGCGGCTTTGCTTGAATTTTGACCTCAACGAGATAAAATAAGGAGGAAATGACATGAAACGCAAGGTTATGGCAGCATTGAGCGTGCCGCTGTGCGCGGCGATGCTTCTGATGAGTTCGTGCGCGGGCAGGAGCACGCTGCTTCGTGCGGCTGCAGAACCCGAGGACTTCTCCTACACGGAGCGGCAGGACGAGGATTTTATCGCCGTGCAGCAAGGCGCGGAAGATTTCGCGGCGCGGTTTGCCTCTGCCGCGCTTGAAAAGGCGGCAAGCGGGGGCAGGGAAAACGCCGTCGTCTCGCCCGTCTCCGTCTACATGGGGCTCTCCCTCGCGGCGGCTTCGAGCGCGGGAGAGACGAAGGAAGAGCTCCTCTCCGCCCTCTGCGTGACGGAAGAGACGCTCGGGGAGGGCATCTCCATTCTCTGGCGCTCGCTCAACCGCGAACTCGGCAAGACGGGTAAGATCGCGCTGAGCAACGGCATCTGGCTGGATGCGTCCACGCCCTTTGTCGAGGAGACGCTCGACGTGCTCGCCGAGGACTATTACTGCAACAGCTATTCCGCCGATTTTGCGGGTGACAACGATGCCGCCAACCGCGCGCTCTCCAAATACATCAAGGACGAGACGAACGGCCTCATCGACGCCGATCTTGCGCTCTCGCCCGAGACGGTGTTCGCCCTCGTCAATACGCTGTATTTGAAAGACACCTGGAACGAGTATGGCGACGACATCGCCCGCACGGAGGAGAGGGTGTTTACGCAAGGCAGCGGCGAAGAGGTGCTGCGCCGCCTTTTGCAGGGGGACTACGGCATGGGAAGAGCGTATGAAGGGGCAAATTATACTTCCTACCATACTTCCACCGTGCACGGGTTCCGCATCACCTTCCTCGTGCCGAAGGACGGCGTATCCCTTTCCGAGGTCATGACGGCGCAGAACATCGCCGAAATTTCCTCGAAAGAGGATTGGAACGCGACCGACGAGGAAAACCGCATCCGTTACTACACGCGCTGTCTTTTCCCCGAGTTCGAAGGGGACTATGCAGGCGACGTTTCGCCCGTTCTCAAAGAAGAATTCGGCATCGCAAAGCTCTTCGACCGCAAGCAAAGCGATCTTTCCGCGCTCACGGGCAAAACGAGCGGCGTTTATTGCACTGAGGCGAGGCATATCGCAAAGCTCAAAGTGGACAGAAAGGGCATCGAAGGGGCGGCGGTATTCGTGCTCCCCGGCGCGGGCGAAGCGGGGCCCGACGAATATGAGCAGGTCTACGAAGATTTCCTCGTCGACCGCGCGTTCGGGTTCGTGCTTACCGACAGCTACAATACGACGCTTTTTGCGGGGGTCATCCATGAAGTCTGAAAAACTTGTCTTCCGCTTGTTGGCGGCGGAGGAGATCGCCCCTGAGTTTCTTGCAGATTTTCGGCGGCGGCAGGAGGTCATGCTCTGTTACCGCCGCGGCGCAAACGGCTGGGAGGTGCGCCCCGATCCCTTCACGGACGACTGGACGGAGGAGGAGCGCGCGGCTGTTGTCAAGGCATTGCAGGAGACGGCAAAAAGCGGCGGCTTCGTGCAGGCGGCGTTCTTCGAAGGAAGGCCGGTGGGCTTTGCGGCGGTTTGTAAGCAGCCCATCGGGAAGAAGCGGGAGTATCTCGACCTTTCGGAGCTGCATGTCTCTCAGGAGTGGCGGCGGCGGGGCGTGGGGCGCAGGCTCTTTCGGGCGGCTGCCGCTTGGGCGAAGGAGCACGGCGCGGAAAAGCTGTATATTTCCGCCCATTCCGCCGTCGAAACGCAGGTGTTTTACCGCTCGTTGGGCTGTACCGACGCGGTGTGGGAAGATAAGCGCCACGTCGAAAAGGAGCCATTCGACTGCCAGCTCGAATACCGTTTATAAGTTTTGGGGCGCGCCGCCCGCGGGAATGCCCGCGGGCGGCGCGTTATCGCGGACAGCGCGTTATCGCGGACGGTGTGTTGGCAAGAGAGCGAGTGATCCGTCAAAAGAGAGGTTCTTCGCGGGGAAGCGCAAATGCCTTTGGCGGGCAAGCCTCATTAAGAGTCGTTTGCGGAAGGGCAAAAAAATTTCGGAAAAGGGAGCAAAAACGCTTGCTAAATCTTGCAAGGTCTGATAAAATACTGTTCGTTAAAAGAACATTGGGGTGTCGCCAAGCGGTAAGGCAACGGACTCTGACTCCGTCATTCGTTGGTTCGAATCCAGCTACCCCAGCCAATTTGGAATAATTCGAACCTCTTCATCATAAGGAAGACGTTCGGATTATTTTTTACGATCGAAAACTTCAAAACTTTTTCGAAATGAAAGAAGGCGGAGCCCGTACGGACTCCGCCTTTTGCCGTTATTTTGGGTTTATGATCTTCGGCGCAACCTCTCAAATCATATAAATTTTACAAAACCATTGCCGTTTCAGCCGTTTTGTGTCTTTCTCCATTCGGCCCAGTCTCTGCGGCCCTCGTCCGATGCAAGGTACTCCCGCAGCGAGGGGAGCAGCGTTCTTGCCAGCGACCGCATGGCGGCATCGGAAATGCCCTCGCCCTGATCCATTCTTTCCTTTTTCCCCGTCATTCGTTATCCGATATCCGTTCCTCCTGTTGTTTTTCATT
>ERZ1643251.3836-NODE-3836-length-13519-cov-11.019979_pt1 | contig 13519 bp, 14 predicted proteins | sample MGYA00579261_ERZ1643251 | MGnify/ENA primary metagenome ERZ1643251 (study PRJEB29033, sample SAMEA4952267) | chicken gut metagenome | biome: Broiler Chicken; feature: Gastrointestinal Tract; material: Caecum | place: Ireland | collected 2018 | study: Broiler... | reverse complement strand
TTTTTTTGAAGTTTGTTCTTTTTGCTCATTCTCTTTTGTACCTCCTTCTTCTTTTTTTGGTCTACCTTTTCTTTTTGCACGTTCTTCTTTTATAATATCTTGTGCATCATCTGCAACTTTATTTCCGATTGATGCTCTATTTTCATCTATAATTAATTGTGCCATTTGGTCTATTAAATCTTCCATCTTGTTTTCTTTTCTTTCTAAAGCTTTTTGTTTCTTTGATTTTGCTTCTACAACAGCATCATTAGCTTTATTAAAAGCTTCTTGTGTGATTTTCATATCTAATGCTCTCATTTTTTTATCTAATACATCTGGTGCTGTTGAATATAATTCGTCATATCCTGCTCTTAAAGCTTTATCTAATCCATACACTTCTGCATCATCTCTGTTATATGCAACATATAGCAAATCTACTAATCCATTTGAATCCAGTATTTTAGTATTTATACCACAAACTGATAATGTTCTCATAATAGATTGCGCTCTTGTATATAATTCTGAAAATGCTAAGTTTTTCTTCTCGTCTTTATCAAAATCATTTTGTCCTAGTTCTGATGTATAATATGGAATAACAATATAATATTTTTTATTAAGTACATTTTTGTTTAAACTCATTCTTTCTGTTGTGTAGATTATATCTTTACCATATTCACAAAGGTTAGTTTGTTTAGTTAACTCATAGTAGGCTTGGTCTAATTGTTGTCTTGAATATTTTCCAGAATCAACCATGTTTTGATATTGCATTTTTTGTCTTTCTAATTTATCATCTAATTCTTTAACCTTTTCTTTGTATGTTTGTATACTATTCTCTAAGTTTATTGTTCTTGTTTGTGTATATATTTGTATTGGATGTCTTAATGTATTTAAAAATTGTATAAATCCTTCTTCAACAGAATTTTTTTCAACTTCTGACATTAAGTCATAGTTTACACCTTGGCATTCAACAACCATTATATATCTCTCGCCATTTTTTTGTGAAATCATATTGTCTTCAACTTTATCAAAGTCCATAAAATCAAACACAGATTCCACTGCATATGTTCTTTTAGTATCTTTTTTCACATCATTATTTGTTGTAGATTTTTTTGTTTCTTCTAATTTCTTATCTTTTGATTTAGAAGAAAAATACACAGCAGCTAATACTATTAGTAGAAGTAAAAAAACCCCTAGTGCAACTGCCAATATTATTGTAATTGTATTAATATCATTTAGCATTATTCTTTCCCTCCTTATACACGTATATTTTTCTTCCTTTTGTCTTGAATAATATAGCTCTCTTTATTATATCATCTATATTTTCTCCTCCAACTTTTTTTGTAAATCCTAAAGCTGGTATTTCCGGCATTTTAAATGTTCCAATAGCAAATCCTATTAACGCAAATACTAGTGTTATTATTATTCCTACCATATTTAACCCAACTATAGAAAAAATGAAATAGAATAATAGCCCTACTCCTCCACCTACAATTGCATATATAAAACTTTTTCCAGTAAAGATAAATAGTATTCTGCCCTCTCCTTTTACATTTCTGGGTAAATTATAAGTTCCCATATATTCCTCCTTCGTATACCTAATTATACTTAATATTAATTATAGCAAATTATGTAGAAAAAAGGTAGCAAAAAAATAAAAAAAGTGCATTTGTCATGCACTTTTAATATAATTGTAATTATATTGTAATATTTGGCTAATTTCCTGTACTTTCTCCAGCTTGCTTTGCAATACTATATACAACTTGTGCAATAGCAGATGCACCAAATACTAATACTGCACCAACTAGATATGGTATCATTGTTTTCTTATATTCTGCTTTTTCTTCTGCACTACCAATCATGTATTTAATACCTAATACAAGTAATACTATAACAGATACAGCCATACCAATACCAGTTAACCAACCAATAATTGTATTAACAAGTCCTTGTCCTTCTCCTAAATCAGCTTCTCCTCCAAGATCTCCTGGTTGTAATGCAAAAGCTGCATTAGCTACTGATAAAAACATACATACCATTAATATTACGCAGAATATTTTTACAATTGCATTTTTCTTTGCTGTTTTGCTCATTTATTTTCCTCCCTTTTTATTCTATCTATAATTTTATCTTTTTAAGATAATTATAATATCAAAACTATATATTTTCTAATATTGTAAGAACTAATTTCCATATTCCAAATGCACCAAATATAACAATACATCCTGCTATATATGGAACCAAAGAATCTTTTACTTTCGCTTTTTGCTCTACACTTCCAGTCATAAATTGTATACCTAATACCACACCTACTATAATTACTAATGTTAGACCTATAAATAATAATATGTTATATACATTATTAGTCAATGTTTGAGTTTCGCTTTGTTCTAAAGGAGACTCTTGTCCTTCTCCGCAATTCTATAAAATTGCTACCATCTTTTATAATGCCACTTATGCTTTGGTCTCTATCATCTGTATCAGCATATACAGAATTTGTTGGAGAAAGAATGATAAAAAACAATAATAAACAACATATAATTCTGTGTATTACAGTTATTGTTATATTTTTTTTCATAATCTCCCCCTCCTTTTAATATACTATACTATATTTCATTTTTCAAGTAGTTGGAAACAATTCATTAGTAAATTGCATGATTATTGTTACTACTGTAGATATTCCAAATACAAAAAATGCTCCAACTATATATGGTATCATACTTTTTTTATACTCTGCTTTTTCTTCTACACTGCCAACCATATACTTTATTCCTAGTACGACTAGTGTTATTACAGATACTGCTATTCCTATTCCGCTAATATATTCTATAATTGGTTTTACTTTATCTATTGCTGTCTGGGCATCTTCTACTGTTAAAGTTGGTGGTGTATAATCATTTGGATTTATTGTTCCTTGTCCATATACCCCAGACAAACTAAACAAAAACATACAACATATAAGTAATAATATTATTCTATTAACTAGCTTTTTTGTATTGTTACTCATAACTACTCCTTTTAAGTGTATTATTTATATGATAGCATACTTTTTTTTATTTTTCTACATATTTTTTTAATTTGTAATAAAAATGTAAAAAAAATAAAGATTTATTATTTTTTTATATGTACTTAACATCAGTACAATATTTAAAAATAATAAATCTATTTTATATGTATTTCCCTAATATTTTTATTTTTCTTTAAACAATTCTTGTATCTCTTTTATACTTTTTCTCTTCTTCTTTGGTTTTGGCTTTAGTGTTATTGTTGTTCTGTAGTATTTTGCAATTAATTCGTCTAATTCTACGCTTATTTTATATGTAATGCTGTAATCGTCGTTATTGATTATACTTTCGTTTAGTTTTTCTCTTAATCTACAAATCTCATCATTTAACATATAATCACTCTCCTTTTTATGCAATTTTCATTTTGTACATATTAAAAATACCATATTTTTACATATAAGTCAACGAATTTTCCCATTATTAGCAGGTTTTTGCATAATTTTCGAGTGACTTTTTATTCTATTTTTTTACTTTTTTCGACATTAAATGATTTCTGATTACAGCATACATAAAAATCCCTAAAAATATGATGAAAATAGCTAAAGAGTTTTATTTTGGATTTACAATTGATAATATTTCATTTTTTTCATTAAATACTTCTTTTAAAATGCCTTCTGTATATTCTTTTGTTACTGTATTAAATTCTTCTATATAGTCAAAGCTATTTATTCCTTTCATTTTATCTGCTAAAAACATTCTAGCAATATCTGCAACACTATTATATTCTATAGCGTAGTCTCCATATATTTTCTTTTTTATTCTTTTAAAATGTTCTTCATCCAAGCCATTTTTAATATATTTTTCAACTTGTTTTGTTATTTCTTCATATATTCTTCTCGGATTTTTAGACTGTCCATATATTGTAACATGTGCATATTCATTATTAAATTCATAGTCAAAATTTGGCTCACTAAGTAAAATGTTTTCTTCATATAATTTCTTATATAATTCAGAACTTTTTCCTATTAACATGTTTAATATAATTTCAATAGCAATATGTCTTTTTACTAAATTTTCCTTGTTCTTTGTAGCATCTTTGTATCCTACAAGAAATAACGGATTACTTAGTTCCATTTTAACTTCCGTTTCTTTCTTATTTATTTCTGTTTCTTCTTTAGCATATATTCTTTTTATTTCTCCTTGATTTTCTTTTGGAACTAACCTTTTCTTTATCTCATTTAGTAGCTTTTCTGGTTCAAAGTCACCACAAACTACCATTGTCATGTTAGATGGGTTATAAAATGTATTATAACATTTGTATAACACATCTGGAGTTATTTTACTTATTGATTCTACTGTTCCTGCAATATCTATCTTTATTGGATTTTCTTTGTACATACAATCCATTGCATTTATATAAAGTTGCCAACTTGGGTCATCGTCATACATTCCAATTTCTTGACCTATTATTCCTTTTTCTTTTTCTACATTTTCTTCTGTAAAATATGGATGTTGTACATAATCCATTAACTCATCTAATCCTTCATAAAAGTTGTCTGTACATTCAAACAAATATGCAGTATGGTCATTAGATGTATATGCATTTGCATCAATGCCAAGTGCCATTAAGGTGTCTAAACTGTTAGTTCCGTTAGGCTGTTCGAACATTTTGTGCTCTAAAAAATGTGCTACTCCGTCTGGTATATATACTTCTTCTCCAGTTGTTGGCATTATAAAATGATTATCTATAGAACCAAAATGTGTTCCCCATATTACATATTTTTTTATAGCATTTTTCTTAGGTATTATTATTACGTCCATACCATTTTCTAATTTTTCTATATATGCTTTTTCTTTTATCTTTGAACTTTCAATTATTTTCATTAGATTTTCTCCTTCCGTAAGCAATATGCTTCTTAGTTTTAACTTTTTATTACAAAATTATTTTTAGAAATTTATAAAGTATTAATTTAAAAATAAAATTTTAAAGATTATAATTTTTATTTTTAAATTATTTATAATTATTAATTTTAGTTAACTTTATATAATAAACTTTTTAATTAGTTTTTCAAAAAATAAATTGTATTAATATTAATTTTATTTGCTATTTCTATAATTTGCTCTCTTGTAGTATTTTGTATTTTTTCTTCATATTCTTTTATTGTTATATGTTCACTTGATAATTCTTGTCCATAATCATATGTTATCTCTGTATCTTGTTCTGCCGAAATACTTTTTATGCTTGAGACTATTAATTTTTTAGAATCTTCTACATCTTCATCTGTAAAGTTTCCTTTTTTCATGTCTTCTAGCTGTTCTTTTATAGTTTCTAAGGCTTTTTTATATTTGTCTATATCTATTCCACAATGAACTAGTATAATGTTTTTTGTTCTTATATAGCTTGAACTTGCAGTATATGCTAGGCTATTTTTTTCTCGTACGTTTTGGAATAATTTAGAGTTTGCTCCTCCACCTAAAACAGCATTATATACAGAGGCTGCAAATCTTGAGTCTTTGTTATTATCATTTATTTGCAGACCTAAGACTAATTTTCCCTGAGTTATATCCATACTATCTTCAATTATTTTAGGTTGTTCTATATTTTTCTTTTCTGTTGTTTCATTATTTACTATATATTCTGCTTTTCTTAGTTCAATTTTATTTTCTTGTAATTTCTTATTTATTATTTCTTCTGTTTTATTATCATTAAATAGCCCAGAATAATAAATATCAATTTTGCAATTTTGTATTAATTTTTTATAATATTCATATAAGCTCTCAGGAGTTATATTTTCCAAATCTTCAATATAACCATATTTATATAGTCCATATGGTTCGCCCTTAAATATTTCTTCTATGCATCTATCTAAAGCATATCTTGATTTATTATCTATTTTACCATTTATAATTTGTTTTAAGTTTTCTTTTTCACTGTCTACGTATTCTTTCTTAAAGCCATTATTTTCTACTAAAGGATTTGTTACTATGTCTAACAAAATATTTATGCATTTTTGTGTTAGTTCTTCTTTCTCTGGTAAAAATTCTTCATTTAAAGCTTCTAAATAAAATTTTATAATATGGTTATCTCCTGTTTTTTCTATTCCGCAATCAAAACTTGCTCCATACATTTCTTCTAGTTCTTTACTAATTTTGTCTTGAGACGGAATAGACATAGTTCCTCTTCTTAATACAGCTGCAATTAAAGCGTCTTTTGTGACATTTTCTCTACTTAGCGGAGTTGCTAAGAAAACTGCATACAAATTGGTTTTAAATTGATTTGTTTCTATTTTATGAATTTTTATTCCTTCCATATTAAATTTCAATCCTTTCTTTATGTAATTTTGTTATATAAATTTTTTTATTTAACTTATATTCTATAAACTTTATTATTTTTCTATTTTATGCTTTTGGGTATTGGGTATTTTGTGTATGGTGTTTTGTGTTTTGTGTTTTGCTCTTTTTATTTTTTATAATTTCTAATTTATAATGAATTTATATATTTAACTTTTCTTATTATAATACATTTTTGGAAATTTTATACACTTTTTATAAATTTATAATATTTTTATATTACTTTTGCACTTTTAAGGTATTATTTATAGTATAAAATCCACAACTTATACGCTTTTTGTGGATTTTATTTGTATATAACTTAATATAACTTATATTTTCTATTTAATAATAGCTATGTGCAAAGTGCAATTTAAAAGGCGCTTTCAAATAATTGAAAAACGCCCGTATATATGTAACTATTAATTAAAATTTTCTTTTTCTAGCTGCCTCTGATTTTTTCTTTCTTTTAACGCTTGGCTTTTCATAGTGTTCTCTTTTTCTAACTTCTTGAAGAACTCCATTTCTAGCACATTGTCTCTTAAATCTCTTTAAGGCATCCTCTATATTCCCATTATTAACTTTAACCTCTGACATAATTTCCCCTCCCTTCAGTAATTACACTCTTACGTGTGGGATTTTCTTTACAAGAGCTAAAATATTTATGCTCTACCATGCAATTAATTATACTAATCTTGGTTAAATTTGTCAATATTTCTAAAAAAATTTATAGGCTATTATAAAAATTAGGACAAATAGACTTGTCCTAATCGTTTTATCTTATATCTTTGTAAAGTTCTACTTTGCCAGTTTTTAAACTATTTTGTACATCAATTACTCTTTGGTTTGAAGAGCCATTGTATTTTAATCTTGGGTCTCTTAGCTCATCTACATACTGTCCATCTACTAAAACGTCAATATATTTTAGTACTTCTTTATTTTGCAAATCTCTGTCAAATAGAAATCCTGTCCATACCCATAGATTTTTATTAGGGAATTTTTCTTTAAACTTTTTGGCAAGTTCAGTTGTTCCTTCTATATTAATTGGATGCATTGGTTCTCCACCTAATATAGATAAGCCTTCAACATGCTCATTTTCACATAGCTTTAGTACCTCGTTTATTACATCTTCTGTAAACTCTTCTCCCCCCATAAAGTCGTGTGTCTCTGGATTAAAGCAATTTTTACAATTAAATGTACATCCTTGCATAAATATAGAAACTCTAACTCCTGGTCCATTTGAAATATCCATTTTTCTAACTTTATTATATCTCATATTATCTGCCTCTTTTTTCTTTATTTTGCTTATCTAACTAGCCTTTTATAAGAAGAAATATAATGAATTCGATAGCACCGCGCAGCGACCAAACGTAGCGTAAGCGAAGTGCGATTGGAGCAACCAACTTACATTAAAGATTTGAAGGCTGCGACTAGCAATATGCAAGAATTATTATATTTTTTCTTATAAAGTAAGTTTTATCATAATATAATCTCTAAACAGCTACTTTTGCTTTTTCTTTCTTTGGCATCTCTGCATCTTTGTTATCTATATGAAGTACTCTTTCTTTTATTTCTTGTGTTCTTCCCTTATTCCAGAATTGACTTCCTATATAACCGCAAGTTCTTCTTGCTACATTTAATGTATCATGGTTTCTATTTCCGCAGTTTGGACAGTACCATTCTAAGTTGTCATCTATTAATATTTCTCCGTCAAATCCACATACTTGGCAATAATCTGATTTTGTATTTAGTTCTGCATACATAATATTGTCATAAATAAATTTAATAATTTGTAATACAGATTCTATATTGTTTTGTAGGTTTGGTGTTTCTACATATGATATAGCTCCACCTGGGCTTAATTGTTGGAATTGACTTTCTATACTTAGTTTAGAGAATGCATCAATTTCTTCAAATACAGGAATATGATATGAATTTGTTATATAGTCTCTATCTGTTATTCCTTCTATTACGCCAAATCTTTTCTTTAAGCATTTTGCAAATTTGTATGTTGTAGATTCTATTGGTGTTCCATAAACGCTGTAATCTATATCTTCTGCTGCTTTCCATTCTTTACATTTGTCGTTTAACTTTTGCATTACTTTAATACCAAAGTCTTTTCCTTCTCCATTATCTGTATGGCTATGGTCTGTCATATATTTTACACATTCATATAATCCAGCATATCCAAGAGATATTGTTGAATATCCTCCATGTAGTAATGGATGTATGCTTTCACCTTTCTTTAGTCTTGCCAAAGCTCCATTTTGCCAAAGAATAGGTGCTACATCGCTCGTAACTTTGCTTAATCTTTCATGTCTTACTTGTAGTGCTCTATGGCATAGTTCTAGTCTCTCGTCAAATATTTTCCAGAACTTGTCCATATCTTTGTCTGATGATAATGCTACATCTACTAAGTTTATTGTTACAACGCCTTGATTAAATCTTCCATAATATTTAGGTTTATTTGTTTTTGGATCTACATATGGTGTTAGGAATGAACGGCATCCCATACAAGGATAGCAATTTCCATTTCCGTTTTTATCTATTTTTAGTTCCAACATTTTCTTTTCCGAGATATAGTCTGGAACCATTCTTTTCGCAGTACATTTTGCTGCAAGTTCTGTTAAATACCAATATGGACTATCTTCTGTAATATTGTCTTTTTCTAATACATATAATAATTTAGGGAACGCTGGAGTAATGTAAACTCCTTTTTCGTTTTTAAATCCTTCCATTCTTTGTTTTAAGAATTCTTCTATTACCATTGCAAGTTCTTTTTTATATTCTTTAGTTTCTCCTAAGTACATATTTACAGATAAGAAAGGTGCTTGTCCATTTGTATTAGTCATAGAGTTTACTTGATAATTAAATGTTTGTACTCCGTCAGCTATTTCTTTTTTAGTATCTTGTTCTGCATATTCTTTGCATTGTTTCTCACTTAAGCCTCTTTCTTTATATTTTTTGTAATATCTTTCATAACTACTTCTTACGAAAGGAGCTAAGTGTGTAAGTGATACTGTTGCACCACCATAAGTAGAAGATGTAACAGCTAATATAATTTGTGTTGCAATTGTCATAGCTGTTAAAAATCTATGTGGTTTTTCTATCATTACACCATTCATTATAGTTCCATTTTGTAACATATCGTCTAAGTTAATTAATTCACAGTTTGTTAATGCATTTTGAGCAAAATAGTCTGCATCATGGAAATGTATTATTCCTTCGTCATGAGCTTCCACAACATCTTTTGGTAACAAAAATCTTCTTGTTATATCTGTACTTGTAATTCCAGCTAAGTAATCTCTTTGTGTTGTTACAACTCTTGCATTTTTGTTAGAGTTTTCATTATTCCAATAGTCGCTTTCTCCGTCAATTAATTCTTTAATTGATTGATCTGTTGTGTTTGCTTTTCTTACTAATTCTCTAGTATAACGATATGTTATATATTTTTTAGCTAAAAGATATTTTTCACATTCCATTAACTTTTCTTCAATGATATCTTGAATATCTTCAACAAGAATTCTTTTTTTATCTAATCCTTCAACATATTCAATAATTCCCTTAATATCTTCTTTACTTGCTCTTTCTCTTGGTTTTACTTCTGCATTAGCTTTTCCTATTGCTGCTGCTATTTTTTGTCTGTCAAAGTCTACTATCCTTCCATCTCTTTTAATTACTTGCATTTTTTGTTCCCCCTTATTAATGTTTTATATTACTCTTTTAATTTTAAAGAGATTATCATTTGTTATTTACTAAATTTTCTTTTAAACTTTTACTTTATTTTTTCTTCATCTTGTTTGTAATGCTATATTAATCCAGTATTTTTATAATGTCAAACGCATATATTTTATGTAATTCGAACGGCTTTTTTATTATTTTTTCAACGGTTTCCAGCGTTTTTGTCAATATGTCACTAATATTAGGATTATGTATCCTTTTCTTAGAACTCTCTTGTTTATTGCATTTTTTTATGTCTTTTATGAAATGTTACAAAAATATTACATTTTTATTACATTTTCCGTTTTTTGTGTATTTTTCAGTACTTTTGGGCTTCTAATCCTTGAAGCGCATGAGTTTCGCGTTTTTTATTTTTTCTTTTATATTTTTTAAGTTTCTAAAAAATGATTTTTTTACTTTTTCTATTTTTTGTATTATATTTCAAAATGCATTTATAATGTTTTTCTTTTATTTCTATTGTTACTAGTGTGTTTTATATCTTTTTGTATTTTTATTTTTTATTTTAAAAATCGAAAACTTTTAAAAAATCATTTTTTCAAGTTTTCGATTTTCAGGTTAACATTTTTGTTTTTTTATTTTTTCTATAAAAAATATTTTTTCAGTATAATTGTAATATTGTATTTATTAATACTTTTAAGGTGTTTTTTGACTTTTTGAGTGTGTATTTTCGTGTCTTTATGACAATCATTTGTTATTTTTAGTAATTTTTAATTGAATTTTCCGCAAATTCGTTATTTATTACTTTATTATATGGTGCTTCTTTGTCTAATTCTCCAGCTTCTTTCATAACAGTTTGTAATCTATTAAATGCTTCTTCTTTTAATACTGGAGTATCGTTCCAAGCATCTATATCCATATAACTTTGTATTGATTTTGTTAGCATATCTAAGTCTGTATCTGGGAAAAAGTCTTGTATTACTTCTGCTATTTCTTTTGCTGAATGCTGTTTTATCCACTGTTGTCCTTTATATATAGCATTTGTAAATCCTTGAATTATATCCTTATTTTTTTCTATATAACTCTTTTTTGCAAAATATGCAGTATATGGAATTTCTCCAGATGCTTCTCCTACAGATGCTACAACATAACCTTTTCCAGCCTCTTCTGTCATTGAAGCCGTTGGCTCAAACAAGGTTACATATTCTGCATCTCCTCCTGCAAAAGCTCCTGCCATTAAGTCGAATTTTATACTATCATCTAAATTCACATCTGTTTCTGGATTTATTCCATTTTGTTTTAATACGTATTCAAAAGTCATATATGGCACTCCGCCTTTTCTACCAGGTATTACAGTTTTTCCTTTTAAATCGTTCCAACTAAAATTGTCTGTATCTGTTTTACTTACCAAAAACGATCCGTCTCTTTTAGTCATTTGTGCAAAAACTTCTGCATAGTCTTCTTTTCCCTCATTATAAACATATATTGATGCTTCTGGTCCTGCAAATCCTATGTCACTCTGACCAGCTAATACTGCTGTCATTACTTTGTCTGCACCTTGCCCTGTAGTAAGTTCTATTTCTAATCCTTCTTCTTTAAAAAAGCCATTGTTTATAGCCACATATTGAGGTGCATAAAATACAGAACGTGCTACTTCGTTTACACTAATTTTCTTTAAGTCATTATCATTTGTTTTATTGTTCATACTGTATATTACTGCTCCTGCAATAATAACAGCAACAATTATAATAATTACTAATATTTTTTTCACAATTTCAACTCCTTTTTACTATTATCCTTTCAGTAATTACTACTGCCTGATACATAATTGCAGCGACAATTGCCAATATTATAACTCCTGTCATTACTAAATCTAGCTGGAATACTTGCCCTCCATATACTATTAAATATCCCAAACCTGCTTTTGATACTAAGAATTCTCCTGTAATTACTCCTACTAATGACAACCCAATATTTACTTTTAAAGAATTAAAAAATGTTGGAATATTAGCAGGTATTATTATTTTAGTTAGTATTTGAAATTTATTTGCATTAAATGTTTGTGCCATTTTTATTTTTTCTTTATCCGTTTCTAAAAATCCATTTAAAATTTCCATAACTGTTACTATTAGTGATATTAAAAGAGCCATAGTTATAATAGCTGGCATTCCAGCTCCTACCCATATGATGATAACTGGCCCTAATGCAACTTTTGGTAAACTATTTAAAATTACTAAAAAAGGTTCTAAAACTTTAGATAAAAATTTTGACCACCATAATACTATTGCAATAGCAATTCCTAATATTGTACCTAATGTAAATCCTATTAATGTTTCTAAGCATGTTACTCCTACATGCATCATTAAGTCTGAGGATGATAAGTTAATAAAAGTATTCCATATTCTAGATGGACTACTTGCAATAAAGCTATCTATTACGCCAATATTAGTTAATATTTCCCATCCAGCAATAAATACTATTACGATTGCTAGTCTTGTAAGTACTACTAATATTTTGTTCTTTTTTATTTGTCTTAAGTATTTTTTTCTTTCTTCTGATATGTTTTTCTCACGCATGTACATCAAGCTCCTTCCAAATAGTATCAAAGTATTTACTAAATTTTGGACTTTCCCTACAATTTATAGGATTTCTGTTTTCCATTTCAAAATCTATTTTGTGTATCTTTTTTACTGTTCCAGGTCTATTTGTAAGAACTACTACTCTGTCCGACATACTTATAGCTTCTGATATATCGTGTGTTACCATTATAGCGGTTATTTTTTCGTTCTTTAAGATTTGGAATATGTCATTTGTTACCATTATTCTGGTTTGATAGTCTAATGCTGAAAATGCTTCGTCTAGCAAAAGTATGCTAGGTCTTGTTGCCAATGTTCTAATTAATGAAACTCTTTGTCTCATTCCACCAGATAATTGACTTGGATATTTTTCTTTAAATTCATATAAATTGTACTTTTTTAGTAGTTCTTGAACATATTTTTCGTTTTCTGATGTCTTTATCTTTCTTACTTCTAGTCCAAATAATACATTTTTATAAATAGTTCTCCAAGGAAGTAAGCTATCTGTTTGAAGCATATATCCAATTTCGCCGTTTTTATAAATTTCACCTGCTGTTTGTTTTTCTAGCCCTGCAATAATTGATAATAAAGTGGATTTTCCGCATCCGCTTGGTCCTATTATACTTACAAATTCTCCTTCTTGAACTTTTAGATTAATATTTTTTAAGGCTTCTATTTCTCCGTTTTTAGCTTGGTATTTTTTCCCTATGTTTTTTAGTTCCAAAATATTTTTCATAATTGCCTCCTAAAAATTTATCCTATTATATTTTATGTTAATTTTGAGTTTTTGTGAGATTATAGTGGATATCTATGAAAAATTTATTTAATCGTACTAAAAAAGTTACTTCTCTTTTATGAATCTTATACAATATTTTCTTAAAAGCATCTTTATCGTATATTAATTATTATTTACATTTATAAAGTACAGTAATAAGTGTCTTTTATAATTTTTAA
>ERZ1643251.3835-NODE-3835-length-13523-cov-4.094743_pt1 | contig 13523 bp, 14 predicted proteins | sample MGYA00579261_ERZ1643251 | MGnify/ENA primary metagenome ERZ1643251 (study PRJEB29033, sample SAMEA4952267) | chicken gut metagenome | biome: Broiler Chicken; feature: Gastrointestinal Tract; material: Caecum | place: Ireland | collected 2018 | study: Broiler... | reverse complement strand
AAAAGAAGCTATCGCTGATAAGCTGACGGGAAATGTCATCAAGGAAATCTACGTTCCGAAGAAGATTATCAACATTGTAATGAAGTAAGATTAAGATATGGAAAGCCGGGAACCCCGTGAATGGGATCCCGGCTTTTTGCAATGGTGACGAGCCATTTCCGGCATATTGACATCCAGTAAAATTGAATCAGTGCTTCAGGACACTTTTCATGTCAATATCAAGAATAACTCAAAAATATTTGTATAAATAATAGGCTAAATAAGAAAATATATCTATTATTCAACAAAATGTAGAAAAATTAATGGTTGTATTTTTTCGTGAGTATTCTATAATTTATTATGCTTTAACAAACGACATAATGTCTAATAATATATTTTATGTCTATTATAAAGCGTGAAAGGAGACTGGATGAAATGTTAAAGAAGGAGTGGAAAGGACTTTTAAACAACAGGATACTCCTGATCGTTATCATAGCGGTCATAGTGATCCCGACAATTTATACGACTCTTTTTCTGGGATCCATGTGGGATCCGTATGGAAATCTGGACAGACTTCCTGTCGCGGTGGTGAACAGGGATGTCCCCGTCACTTATGATGGAAGAGAACTCGCGGTGGGACAGGAGCTGACAGAGGAACTGAAGACGAATGATGCCCTGGATTTCTGCTTCCCTGAAGGAGACAGGGCGGAGCAGGGATTAAAAGACGGGACATATTATATGGTCATAACGATTCCGGAGAATTTTTCTGCCTGCGCCGCCACAGTGACTGAGGAGAAGCCGGAAAAGATGCAGCTTGTCTATCAGACGAATCCGGGGACAAATTATATCGCTTCCAAAATGAGTGAGAGCGCGATGAAAGAACTGGAAAATTCGGTCCGGGAGGAAGTGACAAAAACCTATGCGCGGGTTATGTTTGAGCAGATCGAAGAGGCTGGGGAAGGAATGTCGGAAGCAGCAGAGGGCTCCGGTGAGATCAGAGACGGAGCAAAACAGCTGAAGGATGGTAATCAGATGCTCACCGAAAATCTGAAGATTCTGGCAGACAGTACCCTGACTTTTACAGACGGGAGCAGGCAGCTGGAAGAGGGACTGGAGCAGTACACTGCCGGAGTGGATTCTGTGGAGGATGGCGCCAGAGCACTGGACCAGGGAGCAGAGCAGTTAGAGGGAGGAATCGGGCAGTTTGCAGATAAGATGCCGAAATTGTCAGAAGGCGTGAGAAACCTGGACCAGGGAGCAGCCGCGCTGCAGAAGGGAAGCCGTGAGGCCTCCGAGGGAAGTATGGAGCTTGCAGACGGAGCGGCAGATGTAGACACAAATATGGGAAATCTGCGCGATGGACTTTCGCGGCTGGATGAAGCAGCAGCCGCACTGCCGGATTCCGCAGCCGCCTTGAATGCCGGAGCGGTTTCTCTGTCTGCAGGGGCAGGTGAACTTACGGAAGGGATCCATTCTCTTTCAGAAGGACTTGGAAATCTGCAGAGCGGAGCGGATCAGCTGGATGAGGGACTCGGTGCCCTGAGCGGACAGTCGCAGTTCCTGCGGGACGGAACGGCAGGGATTTCTTCTGCCCTTTCCTCTTTGGCAGACCTTTCAGGACAGCTCGCCGCACAGGCGGGAGAGCTGCAGGCATACAGTGCCGCAGGAGAGGACGGAGAAGTGACCCGGGGCGGGAGCATGATCGAGGGGCAGGCTGAACTTCAGAATCAGCTTTCGGAACTTCAGACGCAGCTTCAGGCGCTCCAGGGACAGGCAGAGACAGTCGCAGGCGGAGTTTTCGCTTATACTTCCGGTGTGGATGAGGCGGCAGCGGGGAGCAGTGAACTTTCCGGACAGATCCCGCAGATCCGGGAGGGAGCAGATACTCTGGCGGGAGGACTGGACACTCTGAGCGATGGAATTGGAGAACTGAGGAACGGGACAGAGAGTCTTACGGAAAAAGCGCCTGAGCTGGCAGAAGCTATCGCGGGAGCAGCTTTGGGAGCGGATGAACTGAAGGAACAGGGAACCTCAGTTTTGCGCAGGGGAGCAGCTTCTTTAACCAGCGGTTTGTCTGACCTGGCCGAAGGAAATGCAAGACTGGCGGAGGGGACTGCGAATATGGCGGGGCAGCTGCCTGAGCTTGCCGGAGGAGCAGGTCAGCTTCAGCAAGGAGCGGATACCCTGAAAAACGGAACAGCCGCTCTTGTATCCGGTGCCGGTCAGCTTACAGAGAAAAGCAATATCCTGCTTGAAGGCGCGGGAAAACTCAGTTTGGGAGCGGAACAGATACGCAGTGGAGCGGGTCAGCTCTCAGATGGAAGCGGAGAACTTGGAACCGGCCTTGGACGGGTCTTCGATGGGGCTGAGACGCTCTCAGAGGAGCTGGACAGAGGCGCAGTTAAGATTCGGGAGACGAATACGTCCGGAACCGCTGCAGATATGTTTGCCGCGCCGGTTGAGACTGAAGAGACTCAGATCACAGATGTTCCAAATAACGGGCATGCGATGGCGCCGTATATGATGTCTGTGGGACTGTGGGTCGGATGTATCGCCTTCAGCCTGATGTACCCGCTTACCCAATATTCCGGAAAGCTGAGGTCGGGAGCCGCATGGTGGCTGAGCAAGGCATCCGTCCTCTATCCGACGGCACTGCTCCAGGCACTGGCAATGATCGGCGCCCTGCATGTTTTCAACGGGTTTGATCCGGAGCGGATGGGGATGACCGTGGTGACGGCGTGCGCTGCTTCTCTGGCGTTCATGTCGGTTATGTATTTCTTTACCAGTCTCCTGGGACGTGTGGGCAGCTTCCTGATGCTTATCTTTATGGTGATCCAGCTTGCCGGGTCCGTGGGAACATATCCGCTGGAAATCTCCGGGGATTTTGTCCCGTATCTCCACGGCTGGGTGCCGTTTACCTATACGGTGACAGCCTTTCGGAGTACCATCAGCGGAGGGGAGAGCATTGACAGCTGTCTCGCCTTCCTTGTGATGCTGTTCCTGATCTTTTCCATGCTTACGATCCTGGAATTCCAGGTGCGGGCAAAAAAGATAGGGAGTGGAAAGAGGACATGGATCGAGTGGCTGGAGGTCCACAGACTGGCTTAAGAGACAGTGAGAAAAGAGAAAAATGAGCGGCGGAAAAGGCATCTGAAAGGATGCCTTTTCTGTTGCAGAGAATAAGGAAAAGAATTATACTAGACAAAGTAAAATACCGCAGACAGGAGGCGTTCGCTTCTGTTAAGTGCATGGCATAAGGTTGACAGGAGATGGCTTTGGTAGTATTCTGAATCTTACAAGCGTAAGATGCTGTGCAATGAAGACAGAAGGAAGGGCAATATTGAAATATGAAAAAGAAAATACTGTTAAGTGCGGCAGGATTTCTGGCAGCGATGTTTCTTACGGCGGGATTCAGAGAGGTCGTCTGGTACCGTTTTGAGATGCGTCCTGTGGTAGGAGAGACGATCACCGGCAGTACCGATGATCTGGAGGGGATGAGCCGAAGATGGTTTTCCGAGTACTATGATCAGTTTAAGGGGTGGAGCGTGCCCTATGATTACCGGATCACAGATGCAGCTATTGACAGGATAGAAGTACTCACAGATCTGGAGACGCCCTATGTGGAGATTGACTATACGGTCCATGTGGCGAGCGCGAATGACCGGATCGTACAGAATCTTGAGCTGACCGGAACGGACAGCCGCAGAGTATATAATGGTCAGATGGTGATACGCTGGGAGAAAAGCGGAGACAGTACATATACGATAGCAGAGAAGCTCCGGCCGGTACAGTATCAGATCAGGACCCCTGAATTTCAGGAAGAGCGGAATACGCCTCAGACGGAGCATTTCCAGATGAGGACGGACGAGCAGATGACATATTATATTAAGAACGAGGTGCTCTATGTCACCTATGACGGAGGAGAAAATTTTGTGGAGGTGCCGGACGGATACGAGAAGGTCTGTACCATGGCAAACGGATCGTACAACGAGCTTCTGCCCTATAATAGTTATCTGGTCACGGAAGAATTTACCGCCTTTGTGACGCACAATTCACTGCTGTATAGTACAGACAAGGGAGAAACATGGAAGGAGAGCCAGATTTACGCAGGGGCATATCGGGCGAATGTATATGTATCTATGACAGATAACGGCTGTTATGTCACACTGGCAGTTGACCGTTCCCTGGGAAGTGATTATTATCAGACCTTCTGCTCCCAGGACCTGGAGACATGGACGGCTGTGCAGAGTCCGGAGACCGGATGGTCCAATCTGACCTGTTCGTTCTGGACAAAGGACGGAAGAGGCTACTATGCAAAAGGCGATTCCCTGAGCATGACGGCGGACAACGGAGCGACCTTCCGGGAGATTGAGATCCCGGAGGCAGTGGAGGTCACATCTGAACTGGGATTCAATCCCTTCGATACAGTGGACAAGATGTATGAGAAAGACGGGGTTCTCTATGCGGTTGTCGGACAGGGAGATGACGGAGACTATGTAAAAGACGGAAAACTGGCAGAGGCACTGTATCAGTCACAGGATGGAGTGACCTTTACCTTTGTGGAAGAAATCGCGGATGACACGCCGGAGCAGGCAGGGTAGGAGGAAAAGCGGATGAGAAGAAAATTCTGGATTATAATAAGTATATTGTCAGCACTGATTTCGGGAATGTTTCTCTATGAGGGCGGCAGGCTTTTCTTCTGGTTCCATGACAGACGGGGCGGATTTGTTGTTCTGATATCGGGAATAGCCGTATTTGTTCTGTTTGTCCGGGGCGTGTGGAGGAGCATACAGCTGGATCAGGAGCGCATTTCCCACGAGGAATCTGACACAAATACAGCAGAACTGGGATTCTATGATGATATGGCTGCCACAGAGGCGAAAGAATCGGGTATGATCAGTTTTCTGATCTCAGATCTGTCGCTGGGCTGCGGCGCTGCGGGGATCGTGCTGTATCTTACAAGGTTCTGGCCTGTGCTCCTGAACTTTACGGCGGCGGGAGTCATGCTGGGAGCGGCATTCCTTGTGGCGGTCACTGCGGCTCTTATAAAGTCATAGAGAGCCAAGTCCTAAAGAGGCAGACGTTTTGATGTCAGAAAAAGGAACAGGAGGGCAGGAAGCTGTGGACGAAAAGAGACTTGAAGCTTTTGAGAAGATGCTGGAAAATATTCAGAGAGAGTATGAAAGTATCCAGAGACAGATGGATGATCTGAAGGATCAGGGAAAGACAAAGTCAGCTACGTACAGACAGCTTATGGGAAGGAAAATGACCTATCAGAGTATGCTGAGCATGTATGAAGTGTACGGACTGACAGAGAAGGGCGAAAAATGATAAGATTACTTGCAGTTGATATGGATGGTACCTGCCTGGACAGCAGGAGCCGCATCACGGACAGGACGCTCGGAGCACTGCGAAGGGCAGCGGCAGCAGGAATCGAGATCGTGCCTGCTACGGGGCGGAGTATGGCGTGTATTCCTCACAGGCTTGCCGTCGGTACGATACGCAGGGAAGGACTGTATGCGGAAGAAACTTATTCGGCAGAGAGGCATACAGATGAGCCGCATATGAGGAGGCTGCATACGCGGGAAATTCGCATGACTGAGAGGCGTATACCATATCTCGGAAAATCCCGGGCGGCGGAGGATGCGCGGAGGAACCGAGGCCTGTTCCGCTATGTCATTACGTCCAACGGAGCACAGGTGACGGATATTGAGGAGCGCAGAGCGATTTTCCGCGAAATGATTCCAAAGGGAACGGCGCTGTCGCTCCTTGACGCGTGTCGGAATATTCCGGTCGGGGTCACTTCTCATATAAACCATGAGTATCTGCTCCAGGGCAGGATTCTCGTCCTTCTGGGACATCTGATCTACGGGAAAGATGCCGGCGGTGTCCGCTGGGTGAAGGATATGAAGAAGACAGTCCGGGAGAGTAGGTATGAGGTGGAGGAGCTTCAATTCTATTTTCTGTCGCCATCGGCGCGCAGAAATGTACAGGAAGTCCTGCAGAGCTTTCCGGAACTTGAAGCAGCGTATACCGGGCTGTATGTAGAAGTATTTGCAAAAGGCGCGTCAAAAGGAAACGCCCTCTCCGCACTGGCTTCCCATCTGGGAATCCGGAAGGAGGAAATCGCCTGTATCGGAGACGGGGAGAATGACCTGTCCATGTTCCGGGCAGCGGGTATGAAGATCGCGATGGACAATGCCCTACCGGAAGTAAAGGAGAAGGCAGATTTAGTGACAGCGTCGAATAACCGGGACGGTGTGGCGGAGGCTGTAGAGAAAATACTTCGGGGACGTAGTAAAATTGAAGTTGACTACGTCCCCGATTAATACCAGCCCCGTCCCTTTTTGAATTTTACTGTGTCCCTCCTGAAAATATGCACAATTTTCTGGTTTATATTTTGATGATTTCAAAATGAAATTGTATATTTTGTCTAAAGGGGACAGGGCTCTTTTCAAAAAGGGACAGGGCAGCCTGCAATCCGGGACGTAGTGAAATTCAATTTCACTACGTCCCGGATTGATTTAAAGAATAGATTTTACGTGGTCGATCTCTGCCTGAGTCGCTTTAGCAGCGGGCACGTAATAGCTCTTCGCCCTGGCCGCTTCATACAGTTTTTCCTGTGACATCTCGCACTGATTGCGGATCTGTTTCAGGCACTGTTTCAGTTCTTTGTTCTCTGTCTGCGGGATCATATCTCCGAACATTTTCAGTTCTCCGTTGACGCCGACGAGCGCGTCGGCCACCATTGCTTTTTCTTCCATATTATCACCTCATTGATTGGTCTGTTTTGTGTCTGCTCGTTCAGGGACCGGTCTGAGAACTGCCCTGATCAAAGGAATTTCATCAGTTCCTGCTTGTTCTTCATCGCGGAATCCGCGGCATCCTGAAACAGTTTTTTGATCTCAGGATCCTGCGCCTGGGATGCGTATTCTGTCATCTTGCAGTGGGTCGTGTTGTAGCCGCCGATGAGATGGCGAAGATTCTGCAGGTCAAGAATGGATATTTCTGACATGGTTAAACTCCTCCTTTATTTGAAATAATAAGTGAAACAATGTTCAGGAGGTAGTATGTCCGCTTTTTCCACCTGTTATGAGCGAGTGGAAGATAAATTCATGAAAAAGATTCCGCATTTCCGGAGAGCGCCGATACATGCATTCCGGATGCCACTGGACTCCGACGGCGAAAGGGTGCCCCTTTAGCTCAATGGCTTCGATGGTCCCGTCCTGTGCACGGGCGCTTACTGCGACTTCTTTTCCGGGGGCGTTGACCGCCTGATGATGGAAACTGTTTACATAGAGGCAGGTTCCGGCATATTCACGGAGGAGCGTTCCACGCTCTGTGCGTATCCGGTGGCTGACCTCGCCGCGGGAGGCAGACTGCTGCATATGGTCGAGGACGCGGCCGGGAATGAGGGACATGTCCTGCCAGATCGTGCCACCGCAGGCCACGTTTAGCACCTGCATGCCGCGGCAGATCGCGAATACAGGTTTCCCGGATGAAAGAATCCTTTTCATGAGGCGGATCTGAAAGAGATCCACAGTGATGCATGTCTTTCCATTCCCGTTTTTCGGTTCTTCGCCGAAGAGGAGCGGGGTAATGTCACCGCCTCCGCAGAAGAGAAATCCGTCGCAGAGCTCCACGTACTGTGCGAGAACGCGGTCGCTGCGGACCAGAGGAAGGACGATGGGAAGGCCGTGGGAATACCGGACAGACTGAATATAAGGATTGGTGACAAACTGCCGGTCTCCGGTAAAGCCGCAGATGACGATTCCGATTTTAGGTTCCATAGGATGCTCCTTTCCGTAATGTATGATAGAATATGTAAGAAAATGGAATTTTATTCATATCATAGAGAAGAAGAAAATCAATAAGAAAACGAGGAGAGGTCTTATGGGCTGGATTGATATGCACTGTGATACACTCAGCCGGATCATGAAGGCAGAGGGCAGCGCACAGCAGGAAGAAAAAACAGGAGCGCAGGGGACTCTGATGAGAAATCTGCTGTGCGTAGATATTGAGAGGCTGGAGAAAGCGGGAGCGGAGGCACAGTTTTTTGCGTCCTTTGTGGATGCTGCGTCGTGCACTGATCGAAAAGAGGAGGAAGCAGAGAAGGGAGGCCGGATCCTTCTGGGAGAGAGAATATGGGATCAGGCTTATAAGGATGTTCTGCGAATGCTCGATCATGCCCGGCAGGAGGAGTGCGGAAGATTTCGCATCGCGCGGTCGGCAGAAGATCTGGAGGCAGCAAAAGGAACAGATGACGCCGGAAAGGATCATCCTGTCATCGGGATACTGACCGTGGAGGAGGGCGGTGTTCTGAATGGAAAAGCAGAACGGCTGGGAGAGCTTTATGACAGAGGCGTGCGCCTGCTCACTCTGACATGGAATTATGAAAATGGACTTGGAAGTCCGAACAGCAGAGACAGAGAGGTGATGGCGAGAGGTCTGACAGCTTTTGGAAAAGAAGTGGTGGAGAGGATGAATGAATTTGGAATGCTGATCGATGTGTCACATCTGTCGGACGGTGGATTCTGGGACTGTATGCGCTGCAGCAGGATGCCGGTTGTGGCATCCCATTCGAACTGCCGTACACTCTGTGATCATCCCAGGAATCTGACGGACGAGATGCTGCGCGCGCTGGGGGAGAAGGGCGGCGTCGCGGGACTGAACTTCTACTCCGCCTTTCTCTGCAGGAGAGGGAGAGCCCGGCCGGAGGATATCGCCCGCCATGCACGGCATATAATCGACAAGGGAGGGGAAGATGCAGCCGCACTGGGAACAGATTTTGACGGGTTCGAGCCGGAGGCGCTCCCTGAGGGAATCCGTGGTGTGCAGGATATGGAAAAGATTTGGGAGGCAATGCGCGGAGCCGGGATCACACCACGGCAGATCGATAAGATCGCATCGGAGAATCTGAGACGTGTGCTGGAAATTCCTTTCCCGACACCAGAGCAGGGGGAAAATTTCAGAAGAAGAATATCCAGATTAGAGAAAAGAACAAAGAACTGATCAGGGAAAAGAACATAGAACTGATTAGGAAGATAAGACGGGGAAGGTATCTTACGGAGTACCTTCCCTGTCTGCGTATCTGATAGAGAAGATCAGGCAGTCATAGGGCTCCAGCATGATCTCCAGCAGATGCTTTTCCGGATCTGGCCCGCTGCTGAGGACGTGAAAGGTACTGCCGGGATCATCCACTGTACCTCCGAAACATTTCTGACCACTGTGCAGAAGAAGCTTAAGCTCACTGAAGGGTGGCAGGGATACGCGGTAGGGTGCCGCCGGATCGCAGTCAAAGTGCAGGATGGCGAGAAGTTCTCCATCTGCGGTCTTTCTGCGGATCGAGAATACGGCGCGTCCGCTCGTGTTTAAGTCTGCCCACTCAAAGTTCCCGAACCCGTAGTCGTAGTGAAGCTGCGGGACCTGAAGGTACAGGTGGTTCAAGGCGCGGATATAGTCATGAAACTGCCGGTGCGCCGGATAGGAGAGAAGCTCCCAGTCCTCCTGCTCCTTTTCAGACCACTCGCGGAACTGGCCGATCTCATTTCCCATAAAATTCAGCTTTTTCCCGGGATGTACATACATATAAGTGTAGAGCACTCTCGCCTGGGGAAATTTTGTCTCATATGCGCCGTTCATTTTCTGCAGGATCGTCGCCTTGCCGTGTACCACCTCATCGTGAGACAAAGGAAGGAGGAAGCGTTCGCTCTGGAAGTACCACATGGAGAAGCTCAGTTTGTTGGCAGAAGGACTCCGGAAACAGGGATCCATCTGCATGTATTCCAGCGTATCATGCATCCATCCCATATCCCATTTGTAGTCAAAGCCAAGTCCGCCATTCTCCGGGCGTTCTGTCACATGTGGAAATTCGGTGGAGTCTTCGGCGGCGGTGAGGATATCCGGGTGGCGGGATTTGAGACCCTGGTTCATAAGCCGCAGAAACTCGACGCCGTTCTGATTGACGCCGCGGCTCCGGTCGCCCTGCCAGTAGAGAATATTGCTCACAGAGTCGACCCGCAGCCCGTCGAAGTGAAAACGGTCGATCCAGTAGTTCGCAGCGGAAAAGAGAAAGCTGCGAACATCGTTCCTGCTGAGGTTGAAGTTCAGGCTGCCCCATTCATTGTACTGGACGTCAGGAAAAGGATATTCATAGACGCAGGTTCCGTCGTAGCATTTCAGGCCGAAGGAGTCCACGGCAAAATGTCCCGGAACGATGTCCAGGATGACTCCGATCCCGTTCTGGTGAAAACGGTCCACCATCTGCATCAGTTCCTCTGCTGATCCATAGCGGGAAGTGGGACTGTAGAAACAGGACGCCTGATAGCCCCAGGATTCATCGCAGGGATATTCTGTGAGAGGAAGAAATTCTACATAATTATATCCACATTCCTTCACATAGGGGATCAGGGTGTCAGCCAGATATAGGTAGGAGGTGTGCCCGGAGCTGTCCTTCTTCCAGGAACCCGCATGGACCTCATAGATGTTGAGCGGCCGCTCCCTGCAGTCCGTCCTGTTCTGCATCCAGTTCCAGTCGTTAAAATGATAGCTGTCCAGATCACGTATGATCGAGGCGTAGAACGGCCGGTATTCCATTCCGGCGCCATAGGGGTCACAGTGTTCGTACATGTTTCCTTTTTTATCATAGATACGGTATGTATATTTCATGCCGGGAAAGGCGCCCGGTATGAAAACTTCATAGACGCCGCAGTCGTGCACCTTCATCAGTTCTACGATGTCCCAGCCGCTGAAGTCCCCGCAGACGCCGGCCTTCCATGCATTTGGCGCATAGGTGCGGAACACGGTGCCCCCGTTCTGCGGGTGGGCGCCGAAATATTCGTATGCATTAAATGATCTTCCGTCTAAAAATTCCTGTATATCCATAGTCAAAGTCTCCAATCTGTGCTCTCCGCCGGAAAATAAGAAAGGCGGGGGCAGACCCCCGGCCGTCGAAGAACATGAGACAAGTATAATCTCATTTTGCGATTTTTTCAAGCGGCGGGTTCCGACTCCTCAGATGCGGCGGCAGGAGAAAACTGTCACATTTTCAGGGAAAACAGTTTTCAGAAGAAGAGTTATGGAAATCTTAAGGATTTGTTTAAAGAATTCCAACAGATCAGGTTATAAAATCTTTCTATAACAAAGGAGGCGTATGGAAATGTCACATTGGCAGGAACAGGATCCCTATAGAGGAAATCGGAAAAAGAAGAAAAGAAAACGGTTCAGGAGATTCCTGAAGCTGACGGCAGGAGTGATTGTGTCAGTCTTTTTTCTGATAAATGCGGTGAATTTTGCCGGGGAGCATTTTGTCCTGACAGAGGATGGGCTCGCGTGGAGTGATGACGCTGGCATGCCAGGCGGAGGAAGAGGCGAATATGTCACCGACGCGGATGCGCGTCGCAGGCTTGAGAAGATGGCAGAGGACAATGAGAAGGTAAGGACGATCCTGGACAATGCGGACCAGTATCCGGAAGACCTGCTTGAGCTGCTTGCAAATAATGAGGAGACGGCAGACTTCGTGCTGGATTATCCGCAGAAGAAGGACCTGGCTCCGGCAGAGAGCATCGGTGATATGTCCGGAGGAATACCTCTTCTCCTTCAGTGGGACGAGAGGTGGGGGTACGCGATCTATGGAGACAATATGATCGCGATAAACGGCTGCGGTCCCACAGCGCTTGCCATGGTGGTGGCAGGACTTACAGGAGATGCCGGCATTACGCCGGACAGAGTCGCACGGTATGCGGCAGAACAGGGGTACTATGAGGGTGACGCGGGGACAAGCTGGACTCTGATGACAGAGGGAGCCGCAGCATTCGGTGTCATCGGGCAGGAGATCGGGCTGAGCAGGGAACAGGTCTTTGCCGAACTGGAGAGCGGTCATCCGGTCATCTGCAGCATGCGGCCGGGAGATTTTACGTCCACTGGGCATTTCATTGTCCTTGTGGGAATAGAGGACGGAAAGATCCGGGTGAATGACCCCAACAGCAGGGCGCGCAGCCAGGTGTTGTGGGAGTATGACAGGCTGGAATCTCAGATCAATAATCTGTGGTCATATACAGCGGGATGAGTATGGATCTGTGTCCGCCTGATATAGAAACCATCCAGTCACTGCAGTATTCTGGTATTATTGTTCAGAGCAGAGTGGGAAACAGTGCAGCGCTGAGAAAGATGGTTTGGTATAAAGGGGAACCGGCAGTTACCAGAGAGACGTCTGATTAACTGCCGGTTAATTTTCTGCCAGTGATCCATGAGAACGGCTCAGTTGTAGGAAAATCCTCATAAATGCTATAATGTAAGGACAGAAATAGCAGATAAGAACAGGCTTTTTATTGCAGAATGAATAAATGAGCAGAAGACCTGAAGACAGACCTGCCCGAAAGGATATTCTGTGAGCAAAAGAAGCTGGCGGCGGCAGTGAGGAGGAGATGGACATGACAATCGGTGAAGTAATACGAGAAAAAAGAAAAGAACTGGAGCTGACCCAGGAACAGGTGGCACAGCGCCTCGGGATATCTGCTCCCGCGGTCAACAAGTGGGAGCGGGGCAGCACATACCCTGACATTACGATACTTCCTGCTCTGGCAAGGCTTTTAAATACGGATATCAATACGCTTCTGTGTTTTCAGGAGGAAGTCTCAGATGAGGAAGCAGCCCGGATCTGCTCTGAGATCGTAGAGATCATGGAAGCGGATGGCGCGGATGCAGCATTCAGGGCAGCAGAACAAAAACTGAGAGAGTATCCGAACTGCGGGAAATTGATCTACAGGGTGGCAGTAACGATGCAGGGACTGACTATGATATCCGGCGACTGGAGCATCTCAGAGGAAACATATCGGACGAAGATCTATTCCTGGTATGAACGTGTGCTGGAATGTATCGGGGACGAGCGCCTGAAAGATTCCGCTGCCTATATGCTCGCAGGTAACTATATACAGAATAATGAGTATGAAAAGGCACAGGAGATGCTCAATTCCCTTCCGGAGCAGGGAACTGACAAGAGGATGCTTAAAGCAAGACTCCTTCTGAAACAGGAGAAAAACGATGAGGCTGCAGTACTTTTGGAGAGGATGCTGATGGAGCTGACCAGCGTGGGACTTTATCCGATTCTTTCCATGCTCCTGGAGATCGCCTGCAGAGAAGATGATCTGGAGCGAGCAGAAAAAATTGCATCCATCGGCAGACAGAGCGCCGTCTTGTTTGAACAGTGGGGATACAGCCCTCTGATCCTGCCTATGGAGCTGGCGGTAAAGAGGAAGGATGCTGAAAAGAGCATTGAATATATCCGGGAAATGCTGAAAATGCTGACCGAACCCCCGCATATGTCACAGTCTGTGCTTTTCTGCCATATTTACAGCAGAAAAGAGAGGGCGAAGTATGATCAAGCACTGAAAGCCTATGCGGAAAAGATCCTGCCCGCACTGGTGACGGAGATGAAGTCAAATGAAGAATATTCGTTTCTGTGGGAGAATGAGGAGTTCCAGAGGATGACAGAGAAGGTTTCGGAGCATTTTGGGACACAGTGAAATGCAATTGGGGACGTAGTC
>ERZ1643251.3834-NODE-3834-length-13526-cov-8.269319_pt1 | contig 13526 bp, 24 predicted proteins | sample MGYA00579261_ERZ1643251 | MGnify/ENA primary metagenome ERZ1643251 (study PRJEB29033, sample SAMEA4952267) | chicken gut metagenome | biome: Broiler Chicken; feature: Gastrointestinal Tract; material: Caecum | place: Ireland | collected 2018 | study: Broiler... | reverse complement strand
GCAACTAGCAAGTCGAAAAAGACAAATAGGTTAGTATGAATAGGTTCCGAGAATCGCTTCTCGGAAAGATCTGCCTACCGATGAAAGCAAGGCAGACCACGTTAGGTATATTTTTAAGAGTTGAGATACGAGTGAAAAGACTTTTTATGGAGATGATTCATCTCCTTTAAATTAAATTCTGTGGCTGTATCTCAGAGCCACAACATCTAGGAGTGGAATCGAACCACTCCAAACACCTCGACTAGATAACCTTGCGATATTCAATAACTTTTGGATCAGATTCATCAACATTCATCATTGACCCATATTTATCTTCGCAATAATGAACGAACTCTAGAACCTTATTACGATATTCTGTCGCAGTCTTTTTGTCTCTGAATGTAATTACGTCTTCATTTAATTGAACGAGCTCACAAGCGTTTTTATGGGCTAATTTACGCACATACAATTCATTAGTTCGATATTCAGGCGTATTTTTGAATGATTTTTGAACATCAAATAACGTGTAGAAACATTCTTCCGTACCATCTTCATGGATCAACTTCCAGTGATATGATTTTTCAGATGGTTGTGTGTATGTTTGACACCCAAGATTTTCGATTTGATTGTTGCGAAAATCACCATCCAGATGAACGACCTTTTTATTCTTATTCAATTCTTCCGTTCCGAATGCTTGATAAACTATTCGTGGCAACGAAACACGGTGTTGACGATGATTACGATACAGGCCAATATAAATCGTGCGATTGCTTTTATCGTAGTAAAGCTTGAGGATATTCTTTGTTTTTCGGTTGCGACATCTTCCACAGTCTGAAACTTGATAATCAGGATATTCTTCAACGGTTTGCCAACGTTCAGTCATCAATATCCACCACCAAACCATTAATGATTTTATGCGCGTCTGATTTGCTAAAAGGAGTAGCAGCTTCTTGATAATCACTCACACCAATCGTGTCGCTGGTGATGTATTCAACATACTTATTAGCGATTTTCAATCGCACCGGATCATTACTTAATTCAATGAGATACCACAGAGAGTCAAGAATCACATCACGTAAATTATCTTTTGGATCATAGCTATCCCGAATTTCATCGGCATATTTTTCTAACCGATCAGCAATCTCATTTTTCATTCTTTTCCAACTCCTTTAATTGATTTAAATAAACTGAAGCTTTTTCTAAATCTTCAACGCCATTCTTTTCGCGATAACGAGTGAGATACTTCATGATATTCCCAAGATAAAAACCTGATAGCTGCTCACGATTTAATAACCCGTCTTTAAAATGTGAGAATAAATCTTTACCGTGTTTGTCTTTGTAGTAATTCGGTCTTAATGTTGTTTTATCCATTCATGTTAGTCCTTTCTGAAATAATCTAAACTGACATCCAGTGCATCAGCAATTTTGCATATTAGTTCAAAACTAGGTTTTTTAATTTTTCCGTCGCGTAAATTTCTAAGAACGGAATCACTGACGTCCATTGTTTTTCCTAATCTCCAAACAGTCATATTCTTTTTATCTAATAGTCTTTGAATTTTATTCCATATTTTGTGTTCCATTGTATTGATACCCCCCTATATATAGTGATAAAATTATATTATCAGCGACATATAACAGTCTCCTAAAATAGTTAAGTCGTTGAAAAAAATAAGAAAGGAGGAAAATTATGTTTGAAATTGTGGCAATCAGAGTTGCATCAGCTTTCGCAAGCCATCCGTCTGATATTCAAGCTGTAAAACTTGCAAATGGTAAAATTCTGTCCGTTCCAGAAGTTATCTTAGCAATTAGAATTGGTCAAAACTTCTTTTATACGACTAGTTATAATTCACATGCTTATGTTGAAGCTGTTACTTCTACCACCGGAAGAAATTACATTCGTACTAAAGCCAACACTATAACATCAGATAATCTATTGAATTTACCAAAATTCTAATTTATAGAAGTCTCATTCCTTGTGAGACTTCTTTTTTAAAACAAAATCGAATTCCTGCTTGCCTTCATAATTACTGCGTCTAGTCTCAATTATTGAAAACTTTCCCGAAATTACACGTTCAATTAAATCTAAAAATATATCTTCATTACTTACCGTTCCTTTATCCATCTGATTTTCTCCTTTCTAGTAAATAAATTTCTTAAGTAACGTTTATGCTTAATCATTTGTTTAAGGTCAATCATATTTCTCGAAACCATAACCAATCTTCCTTTCATTAACTATTAAGATTGCGTCATCTATACTTCGCGCAATTCCATGCACCACACCGCATCGTGTTAGGAACTTATGAAATTCAATTTGATCTTTCCGTGGTTTACCAGTTTCGTTTTTACATTCGATGAAGAAAATCGTTGTGTCATCCAATCGGAATCCCATTAAATCTGGAAAGCCTTTCGGAAGGCCAGTATCAAACCAACGCCCATCAGCCATTCGGACTTTACCAACGTTGGTTCTGAACACCCTGCAATTATTTTTCGTGAGTGCAACTCGAATATCATTTTGAATTTTATGTTCTGCTGTCATAAATTTGAGACATATGCGACACTATGAGACACTAAGCAAAAATCCATCTATCCCTTGTGGCTCTAAGGACGAGACACTATGATACACTGCGACACTAACTTTCAAATTTTTTATAGTTATATATATAATTACTACTTATTATTTTTTTATTAGAAAATAGTGTAGTAGTGTAGCTTAAAGTATCTTCATCACAGATATATCAAGGGTTTCAGCGTGCGACACTAACAGTGCTTTTAGTGTCGCAAAGTGTCGCTTACTGTCGCAGATATCCCCGATACTCCTTTCCGCTAATACGTTTCTTTCCTTTTCTGAAGTGAAACCTATTAATCATAATTTCAGAAACCTTAGATGCTAACTTACGATCTTTTGTTAAATCAACATTGTCGCCCAACCTTAAAGCAATATCTTTTGATGTGATAAAATCTTTACCTTCAAAATCATTTGCCAACATTTCATCAATTCGATCTTCAACTTCATCGGTATACATGAAGTTAATTCGATGATTTTCTAAATCCTTCTCTTGCTGCTTCGTAAGTTTAAATGTGAATTTTTCATCCTTATAGAGATGAACTGTTTCACCCCAAAGCTGCTTAACGAATTTCTCGTCTAAATCATCAATCGGTGATTTTTTCTGCCGAGATTTACTTACTAAGACTGGTAAGAAACGTCGTTCGCCTGTTTTATCTTTTAGGTAGTACAACTCATTAGTCGTTCTTGCCATAACGAAATTCTTCGTAAATCGTTCCGCTTCATGTCCGTATGGTTTCCGATACTCAAATTCTTGTAATGTAATGAATTTTTTCAAAATCTCAAAACTTGCATTACTTGTTGCCGTCAACTCATCATCGTTGATGATTAATGCTCTTCTCATAACTGCAAAATCATCTTTATTGTCAAAATTGGTAAACTGATCAGTGTAATAGCCAAGTGGTGCAATGTTCTGTAAGAACGTTGTTTTTCCTGCTCCTTGACCACCAACTAAATCAAGTACAAAGTCGAATTTTGTCTTTGGATTAAACGCCTTAGCAACCGCACCGCAGAAAAATAATTTTGTAATTAATTCAACAGTTGATGTTTGCTCAACTCCAAGATAATCGGTAAGTAATGTATTCAAACGTTCTTTTTTATCCCATTCTTTATAAGCTTCATTCATATAATCAATAATCGGATTATATGCATGCCGTCTTGATACGACTGTTAATGCGCTTCTGATTTTTCGTTCATCAAACAGAACGTGGTTGTAATCAGCATTGCTTTCAATGTAAGAAGCAATTTCAGAATAGTAAGCATCCATTAATCGTCCTTGCTTAATGTTTAATTCTTTTGAATCTTTAACAACATCAATTTCAGAAGTAAAGAGATTAAATTGAAATCGTCCTTTTAAACGTTCATCATTTTCAATGATCAATTCAATGTTTCGCAAACTGTTAACTTTGATTTTCCCTTCTGCTGTCCGAATGAATGGAATGTCAATTTTCTTTTTGGCTTTCTTATTTTGCATTAATCGCAATTTTCCAACTGATTCGCCATCAAGTTTGATTGTTTTCAAGTTGTTCTCGCCTCCTTATCTCTTTTTTGATCATGCTGTTTACCGTGGTGACAACTTCTTTTGGCGGTAAGCTTGTTTCCGTATTTTCATTCGCAATTTTGGCTAATTCCAATACGATTTCGGGATCAACATTGCGAAATAATAGCCCGCCACAAAATTCTGCTAATGCGTTGTTTCTTCCACCAGTTAAACCGAACCCCTTAATAATCTGTTCAAACAATTCAGATGTCTTGGTTTTGCCGTCAATCACGTAGTTTTCATCAACGCCACCGGTATAAACTGGTTTTGATTTCTCTTTAATTAAATCAATCAGTCCTTGCGGTGCCTTAATGATTGATTTATTGTTTAACCACCGATAAGGAACCCTGTCAACGATGCTTGGTGCAATCATCACGTAATTATTTTGATGTGCTTTAATATCAATTCCTGGCAGGAAATTAATGACCTGTGTCATTCGATAGTTATCTGGTTTTAAGAAGAAATATTGATAACCGCCATGAGCTGTTTTCTGAACCAATGTATCTTTAAACCATTCAGGATGATTTAATTCTTTGAACGTCTGAACCCCGTTTGCTCCGTCTTTATGAACGTCAACATCAAAGACAAAGAATTTATCAGTTTTAACCGCGATGTTAGCGTATGGATGAGTTTTCCAAAATTTCCGAATCTCTTCTTCTGTTAATGGTGGTTTATCAGCGAATTTAATCATCGGTTTCTTTCGGATCATTGGAATCACTGATAAACCTTTGTGCGCGTATTGCACAGCATATTCAGTTAAATCTCGCATAACTCTATCCTTTCTAACGGGCATTCCACCCGTCCGGTAGTTTATGGATACTGCCTAAAAATCAATTAGAATGGCATGTCGTCATCTGAAATTTCGATATTGTCATTTGCTTGTTTCTTAAATGGATCATTATTGCTTTCTGTTGCTTCTGCGAATTCATAATTTCGGAATGGATTATCTGGATCCTTCTTGTTTGCTGATTCCTTGATTGTCATTTCAAGCAACTTGCCTTTGTATGGTAAAAATGCACCAACTAATTTTTCGTAAACATCAGTTACATTCCCCATTACCATTTCATCGGTAATTGTTAAACCAACTAACGCACCAATCGTTACCAATAACCGCATATTCTTAGTAACAACGAAGTCGGGCATCGGTGAACCATCTTTCTTCTCGGTCGCCAAGTTAACTCCAACAAATTCTGATTGGCTTGCGTGTTCGCCGTCAACAACAGTCATTTTGAAACTTAATTGTTCAAAACCACTTGTCTTTGATACGAAGTGATTTGTATTGTCGAGTGTTACCAAGTATGTTCCTTCGGGTAACTTGTCGTATGAACCGTTAATGCTGTCTTTCTTTGGATCAAAATTCTTCTTTGTGTCATTTAAAATATCTGCTAAACTCATAATTTATTACCTCTCTTTATTTGCTTTCTTTTTTCTTTTCTGGGAACATTCCCTTAACTGAACTTAATAAACGTAAAACCTTTGGATCTGAAATATTTTCAGGTTCGTAAACCGTTCGTCGGTCTTCAACGCTGCGATAATAGGTATCACTGCCAAATTTCTGCGTATGAATAACTAAATCACAGTTTCCATTGACAATGTTGTAGTATTTTGTTTTTAATGATGGTTTCAATTCTGTACGACCACTGTTTTCATCAGTAACTTCAATTTCTCGACTGATAAAAATTACATTCATTGGCAATGCTTTAAGGTCCATAACGAATTGTTGAAGAATTGCATTAAATAATGAATAACCTTTCCCATAAGGAACATCACTTAATGCTTGAACGCCATTATCTAAGCAGATTGCTTGTTCGATCATGACGCAAATATCATCAATTACATCAATCACAATGGTTTGGAACGTCACTCCAGGTTGCTGCAATTCAGTGATGATTTCATCAAGCTGCTTAATTGCTGATTGTTTCAGCTTTCCGTTTGCATCCCGAATATTTCTGATTTGAATGCTTGGTGCGGTTCCTTGTGCACTGTTTCCGTCAGTATTTAGAACTAACGGGTGTGGAAAGAAACTTGAAAAATAACTTTTTCCTGACATTGTTTTGCCATAGATAAAGAAATTTCTTGGTTCTGTTTTCGGACTTAACTTTTCGTCCTTCGGTAAAATTCCCATATTCTATCTGCCTTTCTTTGAAAATTTTCTGTATGCATACCATGTCCACCCCGGCTTGTAATGGTGTAGTTTTGCATACGCTTGAAATTCTTCCATTGTTCTTAGCTCACTAGGACGTTTACCAGCAACATTTCGCATAACGTTGTTATGCATGATTTTCTTCAACCGGTTTACCCGCAGTTTGCTTTCGCTGATTTCGACCAATTCTGCCTTGGTTACTGCCATTTCAATTTGTTTCTTTGAAACTTCCATTCCGCAGTATGGACAGAGTTTGTTTTCCGTCAGTTCTGATCGATAAAAAACGGCGTAGCAATGGTCACATTGGAGTGGCGAGTCAGTCGTTTGATTTGTATTTTTTCTTTTAGATCCACTCTTAGTTTTCATCGCTGCTTGCCAATCACGATCTTGATCAGGCAATCCAAACTCTTTCCAATTGGCAACATGGTCAATGATGATTGCGACCTTACCTTCACGTGGATTAAGGCATCGCATTGAGAACTGTAAGTACAATGCGAGTGAAGCAGTCGGTCGAATCATAATTACACAATCAACGTTTGGTAAATCTAACCCTTCGGTAAACAAGTTGACGTTGGTTAATATTTTGATTCTTCCTTGGCGAAAATCTTCAATGATTTCGTCACGCTTAGTCGGATCAGTTGTTCCGTCAACTTCGACTGCTGAAATTCCATTGTCATTGAATTCTTGTGCAACCTTAATCGCATTTTCAACAGAGTAGCAATAGACAACTGCCTGTTTATCCGGTGCAAGTTCCTTGTAGTTCTCAACCACATCGCCGTATATTTTCTTCTTAACGGCTTGCTCCATACTCTCACTGGTAAAATCACCTGTACTGTTTTTCTTGAGTTTAGAACGGTCAATATCATCAATTGAGTAGTATGTAAACGGTGCTAGGTTGCCGTGTTCGGTTAACCATTTAATTGATTTTCCGAGGACAATATCATCAGCGATTAAATCTAATTGTTTCTTGCCTGTTCGTTGTGGTGTAGCAGTGAAAAGTAGCTTAATCGCATTCGGAAAAGCATCGATGATTCGCTGATATGTTTTCGCTAAGCTGTGATGACCTTCATCAATAAAAATCACTTGTGGTTCAGGGATCTCACTAATATGGCGTGTAATTGTTTGAACCATGCCCAACTGTGCTAAATTCATATCAACGTTTTGTTTTTGAAACGTTGCTGTTGCTTGATCAACGATTTCTTTGCGATGAACAACAAATAATACTCGATTGCCCTTTGCAGTTGCTCTTCGTGCAATATCCGCCATAATTACTGTTTTCCCAGTTCGAGGGAGGCTGTTGAACCACGATGGTTCTATTTCCTTTTTTCATTGATTTGTAAATGTCCTCAATAGTTTGGCTTTGGTAATCTCGTAATTCAAACACTAATTAACCACCTCCCATTACTTGATAACCGTCTTTCGATTAGGTTTTAATTCAGCACCACGAACTGTTTTTCCATTTTTAAGTAATTCATAAATTGACTTCTTATCAATGCTTTCAACTGCCTTAAATTTTATGAATTCGCTTGGAATTTCTTTTTCATCACTGATATAAACTGATGCACGATAATTCCGTGGCTTAAGAATATGGTTTTCAGTCTTGAGTTCTTTCAATCCAGAAGCGTCAATCACTGTTGTCATGTATTCCATCAATGACTTAGTTCGATTGACTAATGATTTCTTATCGGCTTGTAGCTGCTTGATTTTCTTATCTAAGAAATCAATATCCGCTTGGTTGCTTTCAATCCAATTTGCAATGTTGTCGAGCTTAACTTCACGACTATCGTTGATTGAATCTAAGGTATCTTTCAAAGTTTCAGGATCTAAATCATCGCGTTGTTCTAGTTCACGATATTTTTCGTTGAGTTCAAATAAATTCATTGATCATCCCTCCATATCAATTCCATATTTGCCTGCTAATCTTTTAACCGCGTAAACAATAAATTCGTTGTTCCGCCACATATCACGTGTTAGAACAAAACCGCACTTAGCAGTCTGCGGGTCAATTTCTGCACCTTTAATTAAAATTGGAATAATGTTATCAAGAACTTCATTCCATTTCTTGAATTGTTCTTTAGTAATTAAGTTTTCGTTCTGCGCTGTATCTAGTAAATGATAAAAATCAGAAACTTTAATCATATTGTCTGGACAATCAATGATTGCCTGTTTTTCTTTTTCAAACATGTGTTATAATCTCCTTAGTGTCGTATTGCTCTGCGGTTTATTCGCAGGGTTTTTATTTTTGCCATAACCAATCGCACCATTCTTGCAAATAGTTTTTGTCAAGAATCATGTGGATTAGTAGCACAATTAAAAATGCTACCCAGCATCCCGTTGTCAGTTTTGTCGAAATGATTCCTGAAACAGTCGCAATCAAGAAAATTGCTGTTTCGACTTTACACATCACGTTTGTTGCATGTTTACTCATTAAAATCACCGCCTTTCAACTGCATTTCTAGCAGCTTCAACTTTTGCTTTAAATCTGTTCTTTGATTTATAAATCAAGAACTCTTGATAAATATCTTCATCTATCCAAAGTTCATACTTAGAAGGTTGAATAAATGCGTCTCGATATTGAGTTTCCAAACATTCTTCTTTCCTGCGATTAAATGTGGAATCAGAATATCCATACTTATCAACGAATTCTTTCTTTGATAACCAATTCCGAGACATACTAATCACCTCTATCTGATTCTGAACTTTGAAATGATTCGCAAAACTAATTCGTTTGCTTTAGTTGAATCGACATCGCCCGTGATATAATCCCGGACTGTTTGCTTATTTTTGTAACCAAAAGCCGTGGCAATGTCTTGATAGGAAACATTATTAGCTCGCATCCATTCAAGGATTTTTTTACGACCGCTTTCTAGCGTCAATTCTGACAATGTCAATCACTCCTTTCTGGTAAAATATGTTTATCTCCTTATGAGAGGAGGTGAACGCTTTGAAACTTCCAAAATTTGAAGAGTTTATTCAATCTCTTTCTGAAGAAGATTGGAATGAAATGAAGAAAATCAATGTTGAGTCCATTAATACTCTTATTGAAAATTCTCCTAATGATGCACAATTAGGAAATTCTATCTTTGCGATTTCTCTTCAAACATCTATCAATCTTTTAAAGAAATATCACGAATGGTTGAATGAACAAATTCTTTAAATGCTTGTTCGTTTAAATTTACTTTTAGTTGCTTAAGATGTTCCAATACTTCCTTAAGCAACTTTTTTGATTCTTCATCTAATGAAATTTCAACTTTAAACTTTGAATCCATTTCACATTTCCTTTCTATTAAATTTTCAAAGAACTACCAGCCCGCCCACTTACCGTCAGAAAAAAAGTAATAAAAAATGATAATTTTTATTGACACTCTTTACCCACATGGGTAATATAAGAGTGTAATAAATAACCACACATAAAGACCTATTGAACTAATTAATCCGCCAAGATTGTTGTTTTTATTCGTCTTTATTTGCTGACGTTTTTTATTACCAATCAACTTACGAGTATTATATTATCCCAATCGGAAAATTAAGTCAATAATTTATTTTCCAAAAATATAATTTTCTCGTATTATTTTAGGAGAATTATTGATATGACAACGTTTGAACGGATAAAAAAACTTGCAAAAAACCGAGGTGTTACTCTTCAAAAAGTTGCTAATGAACTTGGATTTGGAGAAAGCACTTTATACAAATGGAAAAAACAAACTCCAAATGGAGAATATCTTGCTAAAGTAGCTGATTATTTTCATGTATCTGTGGACTATCTTCTAGGTCGTGAAAATAGCGACTCCATGTCTGATCAAAAAGATTTAAAGAAGTTCTTAGATGACAATCTTAACTATGGAATGACTTACGATGGTCAAAATCTAACAGATGAAGAAAAAGAACGGTTAAAAATTGCTTTAACGCAAGTCTTTTACAAATACAAAGATAAATTTAAAAAGGATTGATGCTGTTGGAATACTCAAATTTAATAAATGAATTATGGAGTAAATATAAGACCTATAACCCTTTCACGATTTGCAATCAAAAAGAGATTCCAATTGAATATAAAGGAATAGGCAAACCAAAAGGAGATACAGTTTACTTATTTGATAAACCAATCATTCTATTATCTGATTCAATATCTGAGTCTTCAGAACGTTATTTTGTTTGCGCACATGAACTTGCACATGTTGAATTACATGATGGATTACAGAGTTACTACACTCAAAACCACACTACTTGCGCAAAGACGGAACATGAAGCTAATCTTTTCGCATTGAATCTATGTGAGAAATTTTACGAAGAAGAAAACGGTAAAAGTCCTGAATACTTTGATGAACTTTATAAACAATTTGGTGTCAGTGAAGATATGATGGAATATCTATAAAAGATGTCCAATAACTTTGAAGACATAAAAAGCTAAGGATTATATATCTAGGAGGAACATAAATGAAAAAATTAGTTACTTTAGGAGCTGCTGGATTAGTGGCTTTGACCTTAGCAGGATGTGGGAGTGAAACTAAAACAAATACAAATAGTAATGAAAAAGCTGAAAAAACAGTAAAAGGAACAACTGATAGTACAAGTGATAATACTTTCAAAGATAATACTTTTACAATGGCAAAAGAAAAAGTTTCTTACAAAATCACTAACGTAAAAACATTCCCTAGTGCAGGAGATCAAAACAAAAAAACAATCGTCTTAGAATGTGATATTACAAACAACGGAAACGAGCCCGCTGATTTAGCAGCCAAAGCAAATCCATATACATACGTTCATGCTTCACAAAAAACTAATAACGCTGAAAAAGAATTACAGCCTGGAACTATCGCTATCGATGATAATGGAAATAACCCTGAACAGGCTCGTGAAGATACTATGAATTCAAGTAAAGTTTTACCTCACAAAACAGTACAAGGTATGATTGCTTTCGATACGGTTGATGATTCCCCCGTCACTGTTACTTTTGAAAATCAAATATTTAAAAACATTGGATCAAAAACTTATAAAATCCAATAAAGATTTGTCCTAACCTTGATGACGTTAAAAGCTAGGAAAATTATTTTAGGAGGTATTATTAATGGCCAAAAAATTAAAAATTAATACATGGACAGCCATTTTTAATATTATTAATTGTGTTTTATTTACAGTTTCTTGGTTCGTCATTTTTGGTACTGCATTCACAGATGCTGCCGGTACTACATCTGGAGCAACAGGCGGCGCAGGTGCATTCTTCTATGTGATGGCTTGGATTGGCGTTATATTAAATGCTATTTGCATTTACCAATCACATAAACATGGTATCAAAATGACTGGAGGTATTTTGGGAACAATCGGTAGCGTTTGTTTCGGATTAACGGCATTACTTGCTTTTCCTGCTATTGTTTTATTAATTATTTCATGCGTATTTTTATTCCAACAACATGCTGCCAAAAATACAGATAATACAAGCATACAACATTAATGAAGAAGATTAATCATTTCTAATAACAAACAATAAAAACCACTCCTCTTCCCTCGCCAAAGTTTAGAGTAGTGGTTTACCAGAGTTACCTATAAGGGCTTTTGTACCCTTTTTTCATTATATCATAAAGGAGATGACAATAAATGTGGATGGAGAATAAAAATGATAAGTATATGTTTCGTGAAAGCTACATTGATCCACTGACAGAAAAGAAGAAAATTGTTTCTGTAACTATGAAATCAAAGTCACGTGCGTCACAAAAGCAAGCCAAAATTATTCTTTCAGAGAAAATCGAAAAAAGGCTATCCAAACTTAATGGTTCAAATATTATTACAGGTCAAACCATTGAAAAATGTATTCAAGAATGGTTACCAGAATATCAGCAATTAGTGAAACCAAATACATATTCATCTACGGTTAATACTTTCATTCCATTTTTTAGAAAACATTTTGATTTCAATATTATTATTAACAATTTAACTGCTGAATATATTTCAAAAACTTTTGAAGATATCCAATTTAGCAATCAATATGCAATTTCTACAGTTAAACAATTGTTTGCCAAAACATGTGTATTTTTAAAATGGTGTGTAAAACATAGTTATTTGAATAAAGATGTTATTAACAATATTGATATTCAGTGGAAAAAATCAGGTCCTGTTAAAATCACTGATAAATTTCTTGAACAAAACGAATTAAATATGGTTTTGAAATATACATGGCAGAAAAATAAATCATATGGTGCATTATTAGAATGGCTCTATCAAACTGGGATGCGAATTGGTGAAGCCGTTGCTTTAAAATGGAGTGATATCGAAATCATAGACGATATTTATATTGCTCATATTGTTGGAACACTTGAATATTTACATAAAAGACCAATTAAAAGCAATTCAACAAAAACAGCATCTGGAATGCGAGATATCGAATTGTCTAATCGTGCAGTTGAAATTCTTAATTTTCTGAAAAAATATCAAAATGACTCAGAATTCATTTTTGAAAGTCAATCAGGCACACCTATATTACCGAATTCAATTAATTTGTTTTTGCGAAAAGCTAAAAAAGAATTGGAAATCAATAAGCCGTTAACTACGCATATATTTCGTCATACCCATATTTCAAAATTAGCAGAATTAGGTGTCCCGCTCTATGTAATCCAACAACGTGTAGGACATTCAACAGGGAAAGTCACTGAACAGATTTATCTTCACGTAACAAAGAAAGCTAAAAGAAAGTTGGTGAATAAACTTGATGAACTTTAACAGCTTGGCACACCTATGGCACACTTACATTATTTTTAAGCAAAATAAAAAAGCTCTACCCTTGATATAACAAGGACAGAGCCTATAAATTAAACTAATTATTTGATTTGTGACATTATCTATATTCGATTTTCAATATCATTCAACAACCTCTCAGAACGTTGTCATTTAAGCAATTCTGGCGATTATTTTTCATGTTAATGTCAATATATTATCATTAAAAAGCCATTAAATTTTATCGCTTGGCACACTTTTGGCACACTAAATTACAAAATAAAACCCACTGGCTTTTTAGGGGTCACCAGTGGGAACTTGGGTAAGTTAACGGCCAAATACTTCAAGGGTGTAAGTTAGTTGGCCGTAAAGTGTAAGGATTGAAAGCAAAAAAAGACTTCGCTTTCGCTAAGCAGTATATATATATATATATATATGTCAATGATTTTTTTATTAAATTTTTAATAGATAATATTCGTATAACAAAATAAGCTCCCACCGCTAATGCAGTGAGAGCTTATTCATTAATTCGATATTCTTCTAATATGATAACGTTTCGCCAACGAAAATCAAGTTGGCGTTGTTAATTCCGTTCT
>ERZ1643251.3833-NODE-3833-length-13527-cov-45.494656_pt1 | contig 13527 bp, 20 predicted proteins | sample MGYA00579261_ERZ1643251 | MGnify/ENA primary metagenome ERZ1643251 (study PRJEB29033, sample SAMEA4952267) | chicken gut metagenome | biome: Broiler Chicken; feature: Gastrointestinal Tract; material: Caecum | place: Ireland | collected 2018 | study: Broiler... | reverse complement strand
AAAAGCCCTAAAAAAACGGACTTTAGTCTAAAAATTTACTTATTAGTTAAAATTTATAGTCACAAAAGGCAATCAACTAAGATTGCCATTTGGTATTATCTCCATCCAAAGATTCTCCAGAACCAGCTCATAATCGACCCTCCCTTCACTTTCATTTATAACACATAGTTTATGCTACCATACATATACTACACCTTAAGTATAGCACTATTTTTTTTGTTTTTCAATATCTTTTTGATATTTTATATCATCTTCTGTTATTTTATTTATACTAGTTAAAACATACTTTACTTTGCACGAAATCAAATCATCATCTTTTAATAAATTCGTATAATCAATAAGCAACTCTACCTCATTATCGCTACTATTAACTTCAATCGTAATATAATCTTTACTATCTGAGTCTAACTTAATATCTTTAACCTTTACTAAATATATATTATCATCTTTTATTCCAATATTAATGTATTGTTTTATGTTAGAAATATTCAAATAATTATAATCAACAAAGTTATACACATCTTCTTCACTAGATAATACATACTCATTATTATCAAATACATAATAAATACCTTCATTTGCATAATAATTATTAATATTATTATTATATTTTTTGGAAATAATCATTTGATCGTTGTATTTAATTCCACCATAAGATACATTTATATTTCCTTCTTTTTTTACCAAATCAATAGTTATATTATAATTATAATTGTTTTTAACAGAATTTAAATTTTCATCTATACCAACCACAACATTTTCTAATTGATTTAAATTGTTTTTTCTTTCACTATCACTAGCAGTTAATCTAACAAATATTACTGCAAACACCATAAATATTAAAAATATTATTAATTGAATTTTAGCTTTTTCTCTAGGGTCGTTTAACTTTTCTTTTAAAACTTCGAATTTCATAACTAACTCCTTTTATATTAGTTTTTTATTTATATAATCTTCTTTTTTTACTCCATTAATAAAATCTTGGATTTTACACCTTTTTTTACCCTCTATTTTAAAATCAGTAATTTTAATAATTCTGTCTTTTGTTGCAACATACATACCATCTTTATTTATATCAATAATAGTACCAGGTCCTTTATTACTCACTTTATCAGTAATAAAACTTTCATATATTTTAACTCTTTTATTATCTAATATGGCATAAGCTCCCGGAATTGAAGAAAGTCCTCTAATTCTATTATGAATATCTGTAGACGATTTATCAAAGTCTATTTTTTCTTCTTCCTTTCTTATATTAAATCCAAACGTAACTAAACTTTCATCTTGTTTAATTCTTGAATTTGTTTTATTAAATATACTAGGTAAAGTATCAATTAATAACTCACTTCCTAAAACAGACATTTTATTGTATATATAATCTAAATTATCATTTTCTTCTATTTTAAGGCTCTTTTGACTAATAATATCACCAGCATCCATTTTGCTAGCCATGTACATTATTGTTATACCAGTTTCTTTATCCCCGTTTATTATAGCATGATGAATAGGTGCTCCGCCCCTTAATTTAGGAAGTAAAGAACCATGAACATTAATACATCCGTATTTCGGATAATCTAATATAATGTCAGGAATTATTTGGCCATAAGCACATGTGATAATAATATCAGGTTTATAATCTAATATAGTTTGATATTCTTCTTTTATCTTTAAAGGCTGATATACAGGAATATTGTTTTCTATAGCGACTTCTTTAGTAGGCGTCATTAATATATTACCTTTTCTATCTTTCTCTCTATCTGGTTGACTTACTACTAAGACAACATTATAATTTTCTATTAAAGATTTTAACACAGGAACTGCAAAAGTTGGTGTTCCCATAAAAACAATTCTTTTATCTTTCATATCTTTCACCATATTAATTATAAACCATATATAAAAAAAAATCTACTAAAATAAATATTAAAAAATATTAATACATATTTTAATGATTTTCAAGCTGTATTTATTATTATATTTTCATTTAAAATGAAGCCATTATTATCTTCCTCGGCGTCCCTTCTTTTCTTCTTGTTCTTCTTCATAATTATAAAAATAGGGATAAAGCATTTCTTTTTGATGTGATTTATATAATCCAACTCGAAGTTCTTTTATAATTAATTCTATTTTTTTTAAAGTTAGACTTGCATAAGTATTGCCTAAATATTTAATATAATTATTAATAATCATTAACTTCAATCTTTCCGCATCTAACAAAGTATTTCTAATTGTTCCTTCATCACCGCCTCCAGATTCAACAATTTCTTCTAATTTCTTAAAAAGTTGAGCTATTTTATGTTCTATTTTTTTCTTAATAATTTTTTCACTCAATGTTGGCGATACTATTACTATTTTATTTACTTCTATAGCATCTTCTTTCTTAGTTTTAGGAGTTATTTTATATCCTTTCATTTTATTATATTCAATATATACAGTTTCATTAGTTTGATTGTTTTTTTCAATATAAAAGTTTTTATTACTCACTTTTATCACATCCTAATAAGTCATTTCTTCTTTCTTTGGTAATTCTGAGTTGTTCCTCTTTTCGATACTTTTCTATATTAGCATGATGTCCACTTAAAAGCACTTCTGGGACTCTCATACCTCTAAAAACTTCAGGTCTTGTATATACTGGATAATCAAGTAAATTATCATTAAATGATTCACTATCTAATGATTCATTATTAATAACTCCTGGAATTAGTCTTACAACAGTATCAGTAATTGCCATTGCAGGAATTTCTCCGCCAGTTAGTATATAGTCTCCAATAGATATTTCCATATCGACAATCGTTTTAATTCTTTCATCAAATCCTTCATAATGGCCACATAATAATATTATATGTTCAAATTTCGATAATTTAGTAGCAATCTTTTGATTAAATACTTCTCCTCTTGGTGTTAACATAATTACTTTAGTATTTTCTTTTCTTAAGTCTTCAATAGCATTAAATATTGGTTCACACATAAGAACCATTCCTGGTCCTCCTCCAAAAGGATAATCATCTACTTGTTTATTTTTAAATGGAGAATAATTTCTTATATTATGAATATTTATTTCTACTAAATTATTATTAATTGCTCTTTTAATTATTGACTCATTAATAAATCCTGTAAACATACTAGGAAATAGTGTTAAAATATCTATTTTCATTCTATCAATCCTTTAATATTATTAATAACCATTATTTTTTCTTCTAAATTAATTTCTTTTATAAATTCATCTACATAAGGAACTAAATATTTTTTATCATTATTTGTAATTACAAATATATCTTGATGCGGATATTTTTCTATTTTTTGAATTTTACCAATACATTCTCCTTCACATATTACTGATAAATTAATTAAATCTTCATCTAAATATTCATCTTCATTCAAAGTCAAATCTTCTTTATTTATAAATACGTTTAATGATTTATATTTTAAAACATCATTAATGTTATTATAACCTTTTAAAGTAATCATATCAAATTGTTTATGAGATCTATAAGTAACTATTTCTTCTTCAGTCTTTTCTTTTCCTATATATACTTTAAATCCTTTTTTAAATACTCTACTTTTATATTTAAAATTAGAAAGTATTCTAAGTTCTCCTTTTATGCCATGAGTATTAGCAATTTTACCTAAATATATATATTTCATTTATTACTAATCTCGTACATTAGAATTGAAGCTGCAACAGCAGCATTCAAACTTTCACATTGATCATTCATTTTTATATATAAATACTCATCACATAATTCACTTAATTCTTCACTCATTCCCTTTCCTTCATTTCCAATAATTAATGCAAAATGTGAATAAGTTTTTGAATCTCTTATATCTACTCCATTAGTTACTTTAGTTCCTACAATTTTGTATCCTTCATTTTTTAATTCATTTATAAAATTTACAGGTTCCCTAACAATAATATTAATATGAAACATCATTCCCTGGGTAGATCTAACTACTTTAGGATTATATAAATCTACTGTTTTAGGACTAAGTACAAGCGTATCAAAATTAAAAGCCACAGCACTTCTTATAATTGTCCCTAAATTTCCTGGATCTTGAATGTTATCTAATATTAATATTTTTTCTCCTATTGGTTTCTCATCTAGTTTTTCTACTACTGCCATAACATTTGATGGTGTAGATAAATCAGATAATTTTTTCATAACATTAGAGGACACGTATAAAGTATTTGTATCAAGAGGAAATAATTCATCTTGTTCTAAAATTAATTCTACTATTTTCTTTTCTCTATGAGCCTCTAACACCAAATGTCTTCCTTCAATTAAGAAAGTATTAGATAAATCGCGATATTTTTTTTCTTTTAATTTTATTATTTCTTTTATGTGTTCATTATTTAATGATGTAATTAACATGGTTACTCCTCCTATTGAATATTATATAATAATACAAAAAAAAAAGAAAGTTAATTCTAACTTTTTAACGATTTTCTAACTTCCTTATAATCAGGATAATACTTTCTTACTAAATTCCAAAAGTCTTTACTATGATTAGGAAATATAAAATGCGATAACTCATGTACTATAACATAATCTAAACATTTAATATCATATTTAAATAAATCAAGATTTAATGTTACATTCTTATTCCTTAAATTACATACTCCCCATCTACTAGTCATCTTTCTTATTTTTAAATTAGGAACAGGTATTTTTTCTTCAAACTTGTCATACCAATAATCTAAATGTTTCCCATAAACATTATTTATATATTTAGACATATATTTATTTAACATTTTATTATCATAAGCACAAATAATATTATCAGATATTTCTACTTCTTTAAACGATTCTCCATATACTATGGTATATCCTTTCCCAAATATTTTAAAACTATTATCTTCTTTTTTATTACTTTTATCAATCATTTTAATAATAGCATCTCTATTTTCATTAATTAGTTTATAAATGCTTTTATCTGTAGAAAAATAACTAGTAGTTACATATATTTCATTATTTTTAACTCTAATATAAGTATTTTTATTATTTTTTCTAACTATATTAACATTATATAAATTATCATTATATTCAAAATTCATTTTATCTAAAAATATTATATCTATTCAAATCAAACATTTTTACTACTAAATTAGAGATAAAACTTGAAGTTTTACTATTATACGCATTAACTTCATTGTTATAAAATTCTTTACTGTATTCTATTTTGCTATTGATGCTATTGTTTTCTTCTTTTAACATATTATATTCAACATCACTATTAATTTTTGAATTATTTTCCCCTATTGTATATAATCTATCAAAAGACTCTTCTAATTTACTATATTCATTAATTTTATCATTAATATTATCTATTTTATTGTAGTTATCAATTACAATATTTATATCATTATATGTAACTTCTTCCTCTTTAATATGTTCTTTTAAAAATGTTATTGTCTTCAATAAAATTTCTATTTTTTCGTCTATCAATTTATTGATTACGTTCCATTTATTAATAATCCTGTTTTCATATAATTTTAACCTATTATATTTTCCTACAATATAAAACGTAATAAAGGCAATAACAGCCATAATAACTATAATAACAATTGCTTCTATTTTCAACTTAATCATCTCCTAAAATTAATTAAATTATTTATATTTTAATTAAAATAACACTAATTATAATTAAAATACTAGCTATAATTTTTCTATATAAATGTTGCTTTTCTCCTAAAAACAAATAGCCAATTATAACATTCAATATTACTGTTAAACTACAAAGAGGTGCTACTATTGTTGTTTTACCTAATTGATATGCCATTAACTGAGAAAACAACATAATACCCCAACAAAACGATGTTATAATAATCGTTTTTTTATTCCCTTTGTTAAATTCATAAAATATATCCTTAAGTTTTAATCTTTCAAAAATAAATATCAATAATGCTGGCACAATTAACGTTAAAGAAACATAAAAAGGTAAATTAAATTGTTCGGAATAATTTACATCTATAAATAGTGCTACAGTGAAACATAAATTAGCAATTATTCCGAGAGAAACATATTTATTCAATTTAAAAGATTTTTTTTCATAAAAGACTAAAACATTACTTAAAACAATTAAAAATGCTCCTATTATTTTATTTAAAACAAATGGCTCTTTAAAAAATAACAACCCAAAAACAATCATAAATGCCGTGGATAATTGTTTTATAACATTACAAGTAGAAGCCTCTAATCCACTTCTTACAGTTGTTCCAATTCTATCATTTAACGCATAAAAAATAATTGCAATTCCTAAGAAAAAATATACCTTTAAATCTTGAGGAAAAGTAAATTCAAAAAACGGCATCAAAAACAGGCAAAATGTACCTGCTAAAAATTGCATAAGTACAGTTAAACTTCCTGGTTTAATCATTGTTTTAGTGGTTACTTTGTAAAATTGATTGAATGCAACAGAAAATATTAAATATAAGAAAACATAAAAAATCCAATTAGAAAATATATTCATCAAACCACCACTCTACTAAAACATTTTAGCATACCAATATAAAAATATCAATAATATGTATAATTATTTTACATTTATGCATATTAATAATGGTGATATTATGGATATAGATATAAGGAAATTTATTATTGGTAATTTTAAAGAAGATACTATTGAAGATATAAAAAATTCAATTGATACTTCCATTTCTTCAAAAGAAGAAGATCCTTTACTTGGACTTGGAGTATTATTTGAACTTGCTTGGAATAATAGTGATGAAGAAACTAAATATACTATTTTAAATAATATAAAAAAAGGGATGACAAATTAAAAACAGATAACTAGTATCTGTTTATTTTTATATATTATTTAACTTTTCTTTGATTATTCTACTAACTTCTCCCATATCAGCTTTACCCTTAACTTTAGGAGTTACTTCTTTCATAATTAATCCCATATCTTTTTGAGAAGTTGGATTAACTTTAGCAAAAGCTTCATCAATTATCTTATTTACTTCTTCACTAGATAATTGTTCTGGCATATATTCATTTAACACTTCTACTTCTTTTTTAGTAGTATCCGCTAAATCATTACGACCTGCTTTTTCAAATTCATTAATAGAATCTTTTCTAAGTTTAATTTGTTTGGAAATAACATCTATTACTTCTTCATCATTTAAATCTCTTTTTTTATTAATTTTTTCAAGTTGAATGGCACCTTTAACCATTCTAATAACACTTAATTTAAAACTATCTTTATTTTTCATAGCTTCTTTTAAATCATTCATTATTCTATCATTTAAATTCATATTCATCCCTCTTAGTAATTTCTATTATTTCTTCTAGAATTAATTGTATTAATTTTCTTTTCTTCTTTTCTTCTAACTCCAGGTTTTTTATAACCTTCAGCTCTTTCTCTAGCTTTAGAAAGGGTTCCACTTTTAGCAACTTGTACTTTAAAGCGTTTAAGTGCTAAATCTAAGTTATTATCTTTAACTTTAACTGCCATTTAAATCCCTCCCTTCTGCATTTAAATAAATTATAACATTAAATATCAATTAAAACAAGAAAAAAAAGACATATTTCTATATCTTTTACATATATTTATTCATTTGTTTCATCATTTGATTAATTTGCTTTTGTGAAGGAGTTCTACCCATTCCACTCATCATTGCTTTTATCATTTGTTCGTTAATCGGTGGATTTTCTTTTAAATACTTTTTAGTAACTTTTCTAGAAACAAAAAATCCAATTACTAAACCAATTATTAAACCAATAACTAAATATAATATATCTCTTAGTACAAACCATTCCATAATTATTTCCTCCTTTAATTATTTTACTAAATATTTATCAGTTTGGCAATCACTTTTAAATATTTTATCTAACCAAAAATAATCTTTATTAACAAAATCACAAACAAATATATTATCACTATATTCATTAACAATACTAAAAAATTTACAATAGGCAACGTTGGTTTTAATTTTTAAGTTAGAATTTGATATTACTAGTTTGCTACATTCAATACTAGTAGTTATAATGTGTAAGTTGCTTCTCTTATAATACGTTTTATCATTATATAATCTATTATATACGTATTCATTTAATGACTGTTTATCAAAAGGAATTGCTATTTGTTCATAATATTTATAAGTAAGAACCATGTCGTATTCTTTAATATGATACATTTCTTCTAATATTTTATATAATTTATATGGTTTGTTTCTATAAACATAAGAAAAATAATTATTAATATAAAAAACATAATATACTCTCATATAATCACCATATCGATTATATAAAATATATTATGAATTTTTTGTCGTTATATATTATTATAATAAATTTTTAATTTTTATAACTATACTTGCTATATCAAGTTCATATTCTAATGATAATTCTTCTTTATTTCCAGATCTTCCAAAATTTCTAATATTAATTAAATCAGTATCATTATTAACAAATCTATACATATTTGGATCATTAGAAAATTCTATTACTATCTTTCTATATCCTTTAGGTAATATTTGTTCTTTATATGATTCTTCTTGTTTTAAGAACAATTCTACATTAGGCATACTGACAACTCTTGCTTCAATATAATTTTTTAAAAGTTCTTCTTTTACTTTCATAGCAAGTGCTACTTCACTACCTGTGGCAATTAATATAACATCAAGAGAATTCTTTACTTCGCTTACAATATATGCTCCATTTCTTACTTCATCAGATGATGTAAATTCTAAGGCTGGTACATGATATTTAGATAATACTAAAACTGATGGTTTGCCACTTCTTAATATAAAGTTCCATGCTCCAATTAATTCTTTATGGTCAGCAGGTCTAAATACATGAAGATTAGGAATACTTCTTAATTCTCCCAGTTGTTCTATAGGTTGATGAGTTGCACCATCTTCTCCAATTAAGAATGTATCATGAGTAAATATATATGTTACCGGTAAATTCATCATAGCACTAAGTCTAATTGATGGTTTTAAATAATCACTAAATACTAAAAATGTACTAGCAAAAGGCCTTAAATTAGAAAGTGCAAGTCCATTAGAAATAGCTCCCATTGCATGCTCTCTAACTCCATAAAATATATTTTTACCACTATAATTATCACTACTAAAATCTTCTTTATTCTTTAAATATGTTTTAGTAGAATTTACTAAATCTGCACTACCTCCAATAAAATTGGGAACAAAAGCTGCTATTACATTCATAATTTGATAATTAATATCTCTTAAAGATTTATCTACAAATAATTTTGAAGTATCAATTACTTTGTCTACTTGTAATGTTATTTTTTCGTTATTAATAATTGCATTTAATTTCTCTACTTCTTCTTCGTCATTATTGTTTACAAATGTTTCGTATTCATTATACCAACTAGCGTATAGAGAAGATATCCTATTTTTAACAAGGGCTCTACACATAAACATATTATCTTTATCATACATAAAGTCTCCTTGCCATTCTAGTGTTTCACGAATGCTTTCTAAATCTTCTTTTTCTAATTTACTATGTATTTTATTTGTATTTTCATATTTAGAATATTTACCAATAGTCGTATTTATAATAATTAATGTAGGACCTTTATTTTTCTTAGCAGTATTTATTGCCTTATCAATATCTTTTACTTTTTCCCCATCTTTTACAGATAGTACATTCCATCCTTGTGATAAGAAACGTTCTCCAATATCATCAGTAAATGTTTTAGAAATATTACCATCTAACGATATATTATTTGAATCATATAGTACAATTAAATTATCAAGTTCTAGATTACCCGCAAGAGATGCTGCTTCATAAGAAATACCTTCCATCAAATCTCCATCACTACATAAGGCATATACATAGTTATCAAATAGTGTAACATTTTTGTCATTATAAGTAGCTCCTAAATATTTTGATGCCATTGCCATTCCTACAGCGTTAGCAAATCCTTGCCCTAAAGGCCCCGTAGTTGCTTCAATCCTATGATTAAGATCGTATTCAGGGTGTCCTGGAGTCATAGAATCAAGTTTTCTAAAGTTTCTTAAATCAACCAAATTATAATCATCCATTAAATAAAATAATGTAGCATATAATAAAGCAGAACCATGACCTGGAGATAATACAAAACGATCTCTATTTATCCAATCTTTTCTTTCTAAATCAAAATTAAGATGATTTTTAAACAATGTATATAATATAGGAGCTGCTCCTAAAGCTATTCCTGGATGTCCACTTCCTGCTTCATTTATCATATCAAGTGCTAACAATCTAATATCATTAATAGCTCTTTTTTCATTATACTTACTCATATTTTTCCCTACCTTCTATTATAATTATATCATGTCAAACCGATTTTATAAATATATTTTTTATTATGTGTAAAGTAAAAAAAGAAGCCTTTAACCAGTATCGTGTTAATAATACTAATATATAACTTCTTCAATAGGTATAACAAGTAAAATTTAAGTATTTTTTGTATTAGTTTTTGTTTTGTTTGAAACTTCAAAATGCTTACGTGCATAAGCTAAGACATCAAGTATTTCATCATTTGTAGCTTTTCCTAATTCATATGTATCTATAAGTTTTTCAGAATACATCAACATACGAATGTCATCAAAACTTATAGAATAACTCATATAGCAATTAGAAACATAGTATTTATTATCACTATAAGTAAGCACTTCCACGCCAGGACAATACCATTTATCAACGTAATACCCTTTTTCTAAGTTTGCTTTAATTCCCACATAATCAGAATTAACACCAACATAAACTTCTCCCAAATATTCAGTTTCTAGAAAGAAATTACGTTTAATCCATCCTATTCTTTCAAACAAACCAACACAACCATTATTATAAACACAAACAAATAAATTGCTAACATCTACTTTGTTTAATTAACTTAACTTTTTCCCCTGGATTAAGCTCATTATATTTATTAATAACATTAGAAATTTCTTTTAATAATTCCTTTAACTCTTTTAATTCATTTTTTTCCATTTTATCCTCCAAAACCACATAAAAATTATATATTAACTTTTTCCCCTTTTTTTAATCTCTCGTTTGTTATATTGACAAGTACTCCATATAATATTGCACAAAGTGGCACACTTATAATCATGCCTATTATTCCAAATGTAGATGCACCAATTGTTACTGCTACAAGTACCCAAATACCTGGAAGGCCAACAGATCTTCCTACAACTTTAGGATAAATTAAATTACCTTCAAATTGTTGTAAAATTATTATAAATATTATAAATATTATTGCTTTAATTGGATCAATCATCAGAATTAAGAAAGCACCTATCGCAGTTCCAATGAACGCCCCAAACATAGGAATTAAAGCAGTAAATGCTACAAGAACTGATATAGTAGTAGCATAAGGTATTCTAAGTATAATCATACCTATAAAACACAAAACGCCAATTATTAAAGCTTCTACAAATTGTCCTGATGCAAAATTATAAAAAGCCTTATTAGTTATTCCAACTACTGTATCAATTTTTTTAATAACTTTCTTATCAAGAAAAGCTTTCATTACTTTGTTTACTTGATGAATAAACTTTTCCTTCTGTGCTAATATATATAATGCAAACACTAAAGCTATTACTCCATTTACTATATAACCTACTATCTTAGTAGCCATATCGAATATTCTTTCGGCTATTTCTTCAGTATTAGTCATAACAAAACTAGTTGCCTTTTTTTGAACTTCGTTTAAAGTATTAGTTACCATTTTAATATTTTCTTCACTAAATTGTTTTTCTTCTAAATAATTTTCTATTATTTCTGTGTATTTAGGTAAACTATCACTAAATATTTCAACAGCATTTATAAGTTCTGGTATTACTAACTTAAATATTAATGATATTAACGCTAAGACCAACACCATAACTGATACCAAACATATTGGTCTTTTTAATTTTTCGCTTCGTTTAGTTTTCTTTTTAAATATTTTAGGATATACTTTAGTTTCAATTATTTTAAGTAAAATATTTAAAACAAACGCTATTCCTATTCCTATTATAAAAGGCATAATTAATTTTAAAATATATACAATTATTCCAAACATTGTTTTTAAATTAAACAAAGCAAAAATTAGTACAATCGCATAAGTTACTATCAATAATAATTCTTTTGTTTTTTCATTTATTTTCATATTTACTCCCCCAATGATGTTATTATATCATAGTTCTATATATATATTAACCAAAAAATGTAAAAAAAATAACAAATATCTATTTATTTGTTACTTTTTGTTCTCCTTTATAAAAACCACATTTTGGACATGCACGATGTGGTCTAATCATTTCACCACAATTAGGGCATTTTACTAATCCATTAGCAGTAATTTTATAATGAGTTCTTCTCATATCTCTTCTAGTTTTACTTACTTTTCTAAATGGAACTGCCATATTATTCACTCCTTCCTTTTGAATCTAATAATTTTTGCAAATCACTAAATGGTGAATTATTACTAGTATTAACTTCATCTTCACTAATAAGTCGCCATCCATTTCCTTCAAATGTTTTGTTTTTGTTTTCATCATTTACAACTTTTAAAGGAATTTCTACTATTATATTTTGCCATAAAAAAGGAAGAATATCAATAGTATTTTGCACAATTTCAATATTATTTTCATCATTTTCAGTGTTTTCTCCAAAATTTTCATCAATTTGGATTTCATAATTGTAATTAACATCTTCTAATGTAATATCATCAGGTAACACCATAGTACCACTTAATACTCCACTTATTGAAAATGTATCATCACTTATTCTTGTGATTTTACCTTTGAAATAAGTATTATTTAGGCTTCTAATATTAGTACTAGACAAATCCAAAGAACTAGTATCGACGTTTTGATCAACATCAATAATTTCTTTTAAATTAGTAACCAAACTACTTAAATCAATAATCATAATATCACCTGCTAGATAATTATATACTAAATTAAAAAAAATAGCAAGATTTTACATAATAAAAGAACTAAATTTATTAGTTCTTCATCTATATTAAACGCGAGTAGCACGCGTACCCACGACTAATATATATTATGCTGGGTACTTTATGACGTATAATTATTTAGCTCAATTTTATATTTGTTCTTCCATATATAGTATATTATATTTTTAAATATTTATTACATAATATAAGAAAATTATTTAAAAGACATAAATTACAATAACTCATATTCTCTAGATAATATTCTATTATCACTACAATATTCCATTATAAATTTATTATCTTTTTTACAAATAATAATTCCTATGGTTTTATCTTGAGTAACCTTTCTTAAATTATTATCTATATAATTCATATATATTTGTATTTGTCCTATATATTCTTTCTTTAATTCAGTTACTTTTAGTTCTACTACAACATAACAATTAAATTCTATATTATATAAAAGTAAATCCATATAATTATAACTATACCCTATTTTAATTTTATACTCATTACCAATATAACTGAAATTATTTCCCAATTCTAATAAAAAATTATCTATATCTTCTAATATTAATTGTTTTAATACCTTTTCTGATATTTCATTATAATTATAACTATTTTTTATTAATA